>Ga0163149_10000347_pt1 | contig 60758 bp, 40 predicted proteins | sample OliLakLV19MP5G1_FD_148604 | JGI IMG/M metagenome (GOLD analysis project Ga0163149, IMG submission 148604) | Freshwater microbial mat bacterial communities from Lake Vanda, McMurdo Dry Valleys, Antarctica - Oligotrophic Lake LV.19.MP5.G1 | ecosystem: Environmental > Aquatic > Freshwater > Lake >...
GTACTATAACTCCAAAAGAAGGCATTCAGCAATCGGGTATAAAACACCCAATCAATGGGAAGCTATTTACTTACAAAATTTTACGTAATCTTGCAAGTCACCTGTCTCAATTTACCGAACCACCTCATATAACTTGAATCTAACTAAAGCAATCTTATTAGAAGATAAAATAGATAGGAGATTTTGATTTTCAGGATGGAGACAATTTTCGTGACTATTTGTTAAAGGGTTTAGCACTTTTTTTCTCGAAAGCAAATATACGTATAGTCCTCCTAAATTAAAATAACTTTGATAGAAAGATTTTAACTTATTTTTGGAAAGAACTACGATATCTTCACAAAGGGAAAAAGTAGTAGCCTTCCGTTCAAATAATTATTTGGTGGACTTCAGTTGATGTATTAGGGTGTTCTCAAAACACTGATTTATCTGTGGGGGTGATTGTTTCGTGGACGTTAGGCGGGTATCATAAAAATCATAGGCATCATGGCCATCGCGGTTCAGACCGTTATCAAAATCCCTACCACAATCCCACAATCCTGTCGTACTTTTGCAAGCAAATTATGAAAAATGTCCGACCAATATAAATACGACTTACGCGGTGTGTCCGCCACCAAAGACGACGTGCATCAGGCGATCCGGCACTTAGACAAAGGCTTGTTTCCCAACGCTTTCTGTAAAATTCTGCCAGATATTGTTGCCGGTGACCCCGATTGTTGCAATATTATGCACGCCGATACGGCGGGTACAAAAACCAGTCTCGCTTACCTGTATTGGCGCGAAATGGGCGATTGGAGCGTGTGGAAAGGCATTGCACAGGATGCGATTGTGATGAACCTCGACGACCTGGCGTGTGTGGGTTGTGTGGATAATATCGTACTTTCTTCAACCATTGGACGTAATAAAAATCTAATTTCTGGGGAAGTGATTGGTGCAGTTATTAATGGTACAACGGATTTTATTACACAAATGAAAGATTTTGGCATCAACATTACACTCGCCGGTGGAGAAACGGCAGATGTGGGGGATATTGTAAGAACAATTGATGTGGGTTACACCGCTTTTGCGCGCATGAAACGAAGTGAGGTAATTGAAAATAATATTCAACCCGGCGATGTCATTATTGGATTGGCTTCTTTTGGACAAGCGTCTTATGAAAATAATTACAACGGCGGCATGGGAAGTAATGGTTTAACGTCTGCTCGGCACGACGTTTTATCAAAAATATATGCTTCCAAATATCCAGATAGTTATGATGCAAACACGCCGGAATCCGTCATTTATGTAGGTTCAAAAAATTTAACAGAAACGATTGAAGTGGAAGGTAATTCAATTGAAATCGGAAAACTCCTCCTCTCCCCTACTCGCACTTATTTACCTTTTGCAAAAAAATTATTAGCACAAGTAAATAAAAAAGACCTGCACGGCATCATCCATTGCTCCGGCGGCGGACAAACCAAAGTGCAGAAATTTATTGATAAAGTACGCGTAGTAAAAAATAACCTTTTCCCTACTCCACCTTTATTTGAGTTGATTCAACAAGAATCGCAGACCGGCTGGAAAGAAATGTATCAAGTTTTCAACATGGGGCATCGTTTGGAGGTTTATGTACCGGAAGCAGTGGCGCAAAATATCATTGACATTGCTGGAAGTTTTAACATTGAGGCGCAAGTGGTTGGTTATGTGGAACGTGCGGAGAGAGCGGCGGTTCGGATTGAAAGTTCGTATGGGGTTTTTGAATATTAATCATTTTCTTGCAGACCCGACTGCTGTCAGGCAAGTTGTTCGCAAATGAATACGCGGATGTACGCTCATAAGCTACGAAAATCTGCGAATCTATCTGTGCATTTGCAGCAGCCTAACTTTAACAAATACATATAATATTATTTTATCAATAAATTAATTTGTGCGTTTCTTTGCCCATCATCTTTGTCACTTTTTGTCATTGCCACAAAAAGTAACCAAAAAACGCTAGGCTAATCCAATTGCTCCGCTGGATTCGCCGGGCAGCCGCCACTTAGTATTTCAAAATTAGAATGCAAACTATTTAAAATCATCAGTTTACAAATTAATTAAGATATTCCTGATTCAAATGCGCCTTTACAAGAAAAAAAGGAACGATGACCAAAAAGCAAAAAGCAACCGATATAGCACACATTTTAGATGAATTGATTCCAACGCCGCCGATTCCGCTGGATTATATAGACCCGTACACTTTGCTCGTCGCCGTTGTACTTTCTGCGCAATGTACCGATGTGCGGGTGAATCTGACAACGCCCCATTTATTTGCGAAAGCAGATAACCCTTATGACATGGCGAAATTGGATGCAGATGAAATCCGCGAGATTATACGTCCGTGTGGTTTGTCGCCTGCCAAGTCGAAGGCAATTAAAGGTTTATCCCAAATTATAGTCGAAAAATATAATGGAGAAGTGCCTGCGAGTTTTGAAGCATTAGAAGCGATGCCCGGCGTGGGACATAAAACAGCGTCTGTCGTGATGAGTCAGGCGTTTGGCGTACCGGCATTTCCGGTGGATACGCATATTCATCGCTTGGCTTGGAGGTGGGGATTGAGTGCCGGCAAAAATGTAGTAAAAACGGAAGCTGATTTGAAATCTTTATTTCCAAAAGATAAATGGAATAAGCTACATATTCAAATCATTTTATTCGGTCGGCAATATTGCCCCGCGCGTGGACATAATCCTTATGAATGCCCGATTTGTAGCAAGTACGGAATTAAAAAAATGACGAAGGAGTATGATGAATTGAAAATAAAGAAAATGAAAAAATGAACAGGAATAACAAGTCAGTAAGCAGTTTAAAGCTGGTAGTCTACATTCTCTTGAAACCTTGATAAACAATAACTTCGAGCTACTTAATTAAGTAGGCAGTTTACAGTAAGCAGTTGGCAGTTCGCTCAATCTTTTGACAAACAACAACTTAAGTCGGATTCATTTTATAATTTAAATATGCTCACTTACTTAAATCATTTAAAAATATAAAAGAGAAAAATACGCTGTGATTAATAAGTAAGTAGGCAGTTTACAGTAAGCAGTTGGCAGTTCGCAAAACATTGAAAATCAATTAATTATTCTAAAATAAAAATGTCGTTTAATTCTGCTCGATTACTTAAGTAAGTAGGCAGTTTACAGTAAGCAGTTGGCAGTTCGCAAAACATTGAAAATCAATTAATTATTCTAAAATAAAAATGTCGTTTAATTCTGCTCGATTACTTACAGTGTAAATTACGTTTTTTTATATAAAGATTCTTACACTTTTCGCAGCCTGTATCATATCAATTGGAACGAAGATAAAACGGATTTTCGCAGATTTTTTTTTGCGCTCCTTACATTTTTTTTATGCAAAAAGCACATCAAAAAACTTACTTTACAGTGTAATTAATAGAAATAACAAATTTTGCAAAAATATCATGACATTTTCTTTATTATTATCTAAATAAATCATAAAAATAACCCTTATGCTACAAAAAATAAATTGGAATGGAGTAACAATCGAGGAAGTCAACGCCTCCATGAAGCGACAAATCATCACCGGAGAAAAATTGATGATAGCGAGAATGCACTTTAAGGATGGATTTGTAGTGCCTTTGCATAGCCATGTGCATGAGCAAGTTACGCAGGTCGTTGCGGGTCAGATACGTTTCTGGTTTGGCGAGCACAAAGAACAAACGATGGATTTATTGCCGGGCGATGTGGTCGTTATTCCCTCCAATCTTCCGCACGAAGCACTAATGATAGGTGATGTAGAGGAGATAGATACTTGGGCACCGCCGCGTCAGGATTGGTTGGATGGCTCCGATCACTATTTGAGAAAGTAAAGCATAGGATTGACTCCAATAAGCAAATGGTCAGACGACTTGGAGTCATCTGACCATTTTTTAACGTCAACAATCCACACAACACCCCGCATCCACCGGCACGAGCGGCGAAGTCCGCAAAATCCGCTCTCTTCCCAACTCTGCACTCAAAGGCTGCTCAAAACCGCCCGGTCGGGTCGGCATCATTTCTACCGCCAGCACACTCAACGGCGCATCCAGCGGAATGCCGTAAGCGTGGAGTTGTTCCTTGATTTCTTGACGTTTCCAAAGTGCGTGTCCGAGTGGGTCTTTCGGATCCCAATTGGCAAGAACGGTCTGCTGTCCAGCCGCATTGGTGATAATGATCTCTTGCGAGCGATGCAAATTCATCCGGCGTTGGTCGAGTAGGATATTGCGATAATCTTTGCCATCCGCTTGTTTGACTTGTACATACAGCACTGCCCACAAGGTCGTTTTGATAAACCAGGGTACTTCTCTGCCGCGCACCATATAATTGAGCGTTTGTCCATTCAATACCGGTGTTGCAAAAGGCGCATAGACATCGAGCGTTTCTCTCGTCAAGGACGGATTGCAAGTCAAATCCGGCGCCGGATGTTGTACGCCCGTCACGCGCAGTGCTGCTCCAAAACGTCCTTGTGCGGTTGACCATACTTTGGCATGACCCACGCGTAATTCATACACAAAAAAGCCCAATAACTCCCTCGAATCCGCATTCAAACCCGGCGGCAAAGGCAGCAAATAATGACGTGCCTTTTTCCCTTCTTCCACCGTTGCCGGAATCATTTCCTGCATGGCATCGAGTCCATTTCGGTCGTGGGCTTGGTCGGATACAATGGTACGAATCGCTTCCGATTCAATCGGTAAGGGCGGCTCTTTTGGAATGGTCAACGGAATGCCAGACGGGTGGACTTGGGGTGGTTCAGGTGCTAAATTTACTTCAAACAACACGGGGTCAGGCGCATACGCTAATACCCGTGCAAAGTAGATATCATCTGGATTCTCAATCGGTTGCTCAAATTCTATCCACAACATTTTTTGGCGCGACTCAGTCGAAGCATACACTTCGTCCCGCACATAAGGCGACAGCGCAATACCAACAGAAATGATCTTCGGAATTTGCGTCGGATTGGTCGTGACGGGCAGCGTCATATTTTGCAAATGCAAAGGCTCATCTTGATCCGTCGGCTTTTGGTCCGCTTTAAAACGCGGCGCAACTTGATATTCTAACTCAATGGTATCAGGAAAATTTCCAGCCGTCGGTTTCGGTTCCACTGCATCTATAAAATACAATTCTGTATAAGTGCGGTCGGGACCGGGTTCTTCCAATGCCTGCACATTTATCGCATTGCCGGTTTGAATGTAACCAACGGTTTCCCAATCGGCAAAATCAGCGGCGCGGGTGAATTTTTTTCTTCTTTTAATTTCAAACGCATTGATGTCCAGCGCATCCCAAGTCCAGTCGCGGTGCAGCGTTAAAGACAAAACCGATAACCAATGATTGCTTAAATCCGCTTTTCCACTGAAGGTGATGGACGAATTATCGGGTGCCAACGTATGCCGAATTTCTTTCGCAGCAGCGAATAAAGCACGCCGACCTTTTTTAGCAATCAGACTCATGCCTTTGGGTTCTAATCGCAACGCATTTGCCAAGAGTTGTACCATATCGCCGGAGGCTGCGGCGGGCGTACCTTTCGTGACGGCTTGCTGCTGTTGATTGCTGGTCGGATAAGCATCAGGTTGCAAATAAATGCAGCGCCACACATCCGCAGGATTCACAGGCAAAGCATCTTTGGTAAAAAGGTTTTGTTCGACCTTAGAAGCCGCACGAGTATTGAATTGGATGGACTTGCCACGCGCTGCCCATTTTGCACCAAAATACGTTTCGTCTGGATCGGCTTTACCGAGCGGAGTCAGCGTAATGCGAATGTCGCGTGCAGTTGGAAGCACGAGATTGCCTTCGGGTGTTTCCGTTGCAAAAGTGGTTTTCACCCAAGTATCAAAGCCGTCGCCAAATGCTAAGGTTGGAATATCTCTGAATTCTAAATTCAAATCGAATGGATTGCCCAAGGATTCCGGTACGTCGAGATTGGCGGCTTCAAAGTTGCGAATCGTTTTGTACAATAAAATAAAATTGCTTTTGCCTTCCGCCGAGGTGATGCGTTTTTCTGTGCCGTCTTTTAGTTGCAGTGCTTGGGCAACAGCCGAGCCAAAATTATCCATCGCCAGGGCTTTCATTTCCACCTGTATTTCAAAAGTCGCCACATCTGGGTCGTACCAGCCGTATTCGCGGTTGATGTGCATCGCCGTATCGCCAATTTCAAGATTTTTAGCTTTCACCTCGGCACGGTCTTGCAACAATAATTCCCAGGCTTTTGCTGCGCCAAATTCTGTAAATAACAACGCCGGATAGCCCAAGCGCGGACGCTGAATCTGATAAACGGTTTGCGGATTTACAGGATCATTGGTTTTTGGCAAATTTAAAATCTCCACGGGTCGGGGAATCACGTATCTTCTAAAACCTTGCACAACGGTTGGCGCGGGCGCACTGTACGCGGGTTCGCGCGTCACATCGGGTCCACCACCACTCATGTCACTCAGGCGCACCCGAAATTCGTAGCGTTTGCCGTATTGCAAAGGCACATTTTCCAAACCTAATGGCTTATATTTTCGACTCGGTTGATGATTTTTAAAATTTTCTTCTACTTGTAATTCAAAAGCTTTTTCATCAGGAATCACCAGCGAACGACCATACCACTGCGAGAAAAACATCGGCAACCAAAATTCTCCTTTCTGCTCGCCATTCATTTGCACCGGAGCCACTTCTACACCTAATTCGCCTGTAAAGCCCGCCATCAAGTTATCTAATGTTTTTTCGGTTTCGCCGATGTATTCTACTTGATTCAAGGAAGTCCAGGCAACGAGCGGCTGATTCAACTTATCCACCAAACGCGTATCAATGCGATATTGGAAAACACCGAGTTGGGGCGCGTTGTACAGTGCATCTATGCCATTAAATTTGGTGTTGCCGCTCACGGCGCGATTGAGCCAGATGGCAATCTGCTCGTCATCCCAACCCAAGCGAATCCCCAAATCTTTGAGCGGTGGCTGGTGATTGGCTTCTACTTTTTCATTCAACAAATGCTGGCTGATGGGCTGCGCACTGTGTACAATTTTGGTAAAACCATCGTCGTAAGCAGCGGCTTCGCGGAAATATTCGTCGTATCCGCCCGTTGCAGGCGCTACACTTTGCACAGGAAAAACCACGGGCGCGAACAAGGAACGCTCGACCGTCAACGCCGGAATGCGAGCGGCGTACAAACGACGCGCATTGGGCAAAGCCGGTAAATTAAAATAATCGCTGTCATTCGCCAGATCAACATGAACCCAACCGCCGTCTTTGAAAAAATCAGCATTTAATGGAATATCGGCTTGTAAAATCAAGCCCAATTTTTCGGACAAATGGTAATTACGCAAGCACCAGGCAAAGGCTTTCGCCCAAGTAATGTCCTCCGGCGATTGTTTAAAACCTGGATCAGGCTTTTTCGGATTTTTAATGGCACAATGGAAACTATCATCGGTCACACAAAATGGCGTGCGCGGACGCGAAAATGCAAACGATGAGCGATAACTCTCGGTCAAATATTTTTTAATTGCCACTTTGGGCGGCGCACCGCCACCGTCAAACTGCTGGGTTGGCGCATCATCTACAATTTGCAAATAGGTTTTTAATTCATTGTATAAATCGCCTCGATTCGCGGGAAGCGTAAATGCTGCTGGGAAAACGTGTTCCGTAAATGTACCAACTGCCGGATTCGTAATCGGAAACTGGTCAGGATTATTGAACAGCAATGCACGAAATTTAAAATTCGCTTCCGCAAATGCCTTCTCCACGCCGCCGTCGCCATCTAAGGGTTTAAAAGGATTCAAACGCGGAAAAATCACCACGCGAACGGTCAGCACATTATCTTTAAAATATTGTGGAAAGGTCAGTATCGAAAATAAGAAAAATGGGTTCATGTTGGTTGTGTTTGTGTGTTAATGTGTTCAAGTGTTCATGTCCTCGTACTGCGTAATTAGCATAACTCGTCCCGTAAAGCGGGATCAGCAAATTGGCGGGATCAGCACATTAATCCAATCCCGGAAGATTTTCGCTCATACGAATGTTCTCCTGCCAGGAATGTCCAATATTGATATTACAAACAAATAAAATACTGATGTGAATTGAGAACGTAAGCGTGGCGACACAATCAGTGCGCTCGCCGCTGTGACTTATGTAACCGGTAGCTTCGATGAGCAACTCGGCAGAGACAATGCCGCCCAACAATTCAATGCGTCCACGAATTTGCAGGAATGCGCCAATCGTAAAGCTCGCCAGGTCTTTGGGTAGAATGAAATCCATGCCCATCATGTACGAGACGCTTACTGTGCCGATTACCGGAATAGACACAATAATTTCTACGCCAAAACCCATTTTCACCCGAAACGCCAGCTCGCCCGACTTCACGTCCATGTACGCGCCAAGCGTCACCTGCCCGACTGCATACGCCGCCGCGACTGCGAGCGTGAGCAATTGCACGTGTACGACCCCCGTCAATTCTACGAATGCGCCATGTGAAGGTGCAGGTGGCGCGGCTTTGCCAGGAATGGGGAAACGTTCGTTGTAATAAACGCCCAATCGAAGGGATATTTCGAGAATGAATGGGGGCGTTTTTAGTTGAGGGTCAAATGGTTCTATATCGGGTGGAAATTTGAGCAGCGGAATATCGAGCATCGCGTGAAATTTGTAATCCCAGCTATCGGGCGAGTTGCTCATCGCTACCTCGAGTCCATCTTTTAGCACGTCTGCGTACTTACCGGCTTTGAGCGAGGCGAGCATTTGCAACATTTTTACGAATGGCTGTAAGGCAGGACCAAATTCTAATTTCGGTTCTTTGAAAGCTGGTTTTGCGCCATTTTCCGATTCAAAATCAGAATAAATCGTGACGAGTGGTTTGAAAATCCAGAGGTCGGTTTTCAACGCTATTTTCTTCATGGGCGCTTTCCAGCGTTCCGTTAGATTGGCAGCCGTTGAATCAATGTCAATCGAAATATCGCTCGGCGAAGGCACGAGTTCGCCCGCATCTTTTCCCTCGTAAGCAATGTAAATTCTAAAATCCCCACTTTTGTACAAATCAAATTCCTTCTCCGCTGGATTGGTGACTTTCTTTTGCAATTTACCTTTCAAACCCGCTGCATTCGCCAAAATATCCAAACCGCCCGTCCAGCCGTCAAAGAGTTGTAAACAAGTATTCGGGTCGGGAAATAAACTATTCGACTTACACAAACGGTAGGAATCCGCTAATCGTGGAATTTCACTTTGCAACAGCGCTGCACCTTCTTTTACAAACGGATTGGAAAATAATACTTTCTGCGTGCCAGTAGATTGTAGAATGCAATACGCGATTTGTGGGTCAGCGGCTCTGAGCAAATCAATCGGATTCGCAAAACGCAACTGCGCATCGCCATTTTTTTGAATTAAAGGAACCGGATCGTGCGGAGCCAGAGCTACGACTGCACCGGAAGATTTTCGCAAATGTTTCACGGTACTCCAAGAGCCATCATTCGGTAAAACCAGCGAACCACGCGGTGCGCAGACGAATTCAGTGGTGTCACTGAAGCCGACATCCACGCGAGGTACGCGCATTTTTTGACCGGTATTGGCAATATTCAAAACACAATCTATCGGACCGCCGAGCGTGCCGCCTTGTGATTCTAATAATTTTTGAAATTCTTCTTTGGAAATGAGTTCACCCGCAGGACTTAGTTGGATGAAACCAAACTGCCCCCGACTGGGTACACGTTTGCGCGAAGCAGCAGCGGTAGGCATTCCACCGGTTTCTACATAAGACATTTCCGCATCGCCATCGAAATAAACACCTTGCATCATCACATTCGTCGCAGGATTCCCTTTGTTGATGTTAAATAAAGTAGGCGTATCCCGAATATTTGTTACATCATAAATACCATGTACCGCTCCCGAATGGAAGGAATATGGATTTGGAACCGAGTCAATTGTCTCCTGACCGTTTACAATTTTTTTGCGTTTGTAAGAAAAATCAAACACGCCGGGCGTAACCGCTTGCCACCCACTATCGTAGCGCGTGACAACTGCATTTCCTTGCCGCTCCATCGTAATCGTGCGTACCACTCGAATACCCCAAGGGAACAAAATGCTTCTGACTTGTACAATTTCTAATGCTGTGCGACCTACAAATGTGTTGAAAATAACCTGACTTACATCCGCCACTGCTGCATTCGGGTCTTCCCAACGGCTAAAAATACTCGCACCATATCCCGCAAAATCTACCCGTTCGAGCGGCACTTTTGGAAAGGTGGTAAAAAACACGTTGTTGAAAATAGTGTGAACCGGTCCATTCACTTCTCCCAGCATACTGATTTGAATATTTCCATTGGAAGAAGAGGGCGTAGTGGTTTGATACGTCGCGCCAGGAAAAGACGGCGAGGCAGTCGCTTGCGGCGGCTTGAAACCACCCGGAATAACCTGAATCGGCAGATTGCTGATATGAGAAACGGCTTGCACTTGCAGACCGCCATTCAGCCCTTTGGAGGTAAAAATCGGTTGATTCAAACCCAGCGTTGCCCAAGTATCTTGCAATGCTAAAGGCGTGCGTTGTTTGAATTTTGCGGCGGCTACGATTCCGAAAGGCAACGTAAATCGCGCGGCGGCTTCCCCTTTTTGCTGTTGGAAAGTATTGACTAAATGATTGGTCACTTCCCTTGGCGCGACCGGTACTAAGGCTACACTTTGCGAACCAATCAAAGTCGCCCAGCCATCATCCTGGTAGCGTACTTCCGGTTTAACATTGGGTTCCAGCACATTTGGATTACCAATATTTTTCACGGGTTCCCACTGGTGTTGCGGCAGCAGAAAAGCACGAACGCGATTGGCGGGTAGTACCACATCCAAGCCCTCTATTTGTACCGGAGACAAAGGTTTATTCGGATTATTCGGGTCAGCGCGTAAATTAAAATCAATGCCCACGCCCCAGCGGTCGGCATTGCTGGATACATCAAGCAGGCAAGTCGTTTCAAAATTATTGATAACGCGCAACTGGGAAGGCTCCACATTTCGCCGGAAAAAAGTGTCCAAAGCATTGAATGCCGGGCGATTCAGGTTGCGTTCGTTGTTATCGTAAGGCGCAATATTGCCGCGTAGATTTTGAAATGGATAAATAGCATCGGATTCCCGTTGTTCCAGTTTGAAGGATAATATTGCTTGGTCGGGCGTGTCCCAATTCATGCTACAACGGATGTATTGTCTGCCTATTACCACGTCTTGCTGGCGCGAAGAAGGCGGCAGAAAGTTGGTTACATACGGGTCGGGCAGGGTCGGCATTGCAAAATTAATGGGCAAATCCACGATCCACTGTCCGCTTTTTAATGCCGTTTCATTTTCCAGTTTTCCGCGTAGCAAGATGTAATCCACGGGTAGCACTTTGAAAAGGGCATTATGCAATGCGATGGAAAAAGCAGGCGGTAGGTTTTCGTGGTTTTCTTGTCGCCACGTGTTTATGATTTGGCTTTCGCCCAAGATGACGCTTCGTTCGCCTTGCTTGTCGCTGAGGATAATCGCGGTTTGCGTAGTTTCTATTTTCAGCCGCATTCCGTCCGTTGCAACGGGCTTTTCGATATTTGCGGAAGCTGCGCCTTTGGTAGAAAGAAGCTCGTGTCCTTCCTGCAAACTGATGTAATAAATTGGTGTCGTTTGATTATAGCGAAATTGAATTTCCGAGCGCACTTTTTGCTCCCGCACCAAGATATCTTCTTCCCAGAGTTGAAAACGTTGTTCCATGAAAGGATTACCAACCATCGTTCCAACCAGCGAAATCGAACCATTTTCAACCAGCCACCGCTGTTTGGAAACGGTCAAAGTACCACTTTTCAAACCTGACCAACGCATTTGTATTTCTCCTGCAACTTCCATAAAAATGCCGCCAGGACCTTTCGAGTCACCTATTTCATTCGTATCCATTTGTACCACCGGTAATGCCCAACCTGCGGCGACGATTTTGGAAAGTCCACTCAAATTCACCAAGCTGGAACGGCAATCCGTTATAGCAAATTCAGGCGTTTCTGGTAAATATGGAATCACTAAGCGACTATAATCTTTATGAAAATACGCAGGATTATTACTTCTGATGTAATGATAAGTAGCGCCATATAAAGTAGCAAATAATTCACCCGCTTCGCGCACGGTGGCTTTTCCATTCGCAAAATCAAAGGTGACGCGCTCTGGAAATTTCAATTGCATCAAAGCGGCATCTATTCCGGTTGCTTCCTGGTGGTCGTTTGCGGCTGGAATATCCAATTCTAAGGTCAGGCTAAAGCTGGTCGCAGTGTCTATCGTTAAATCCAATCCGCGTGCTTGGGGCAGGCGATTGAAAGTCAGCACGCCACTTTTATATTTTAAATGCGAAAACAAATTGGCAGCTTGAGCGGCATCAAAGGCGCGTACCGCGATGAGCACACTGCCGCCCGTTTGCATATTATAGGTCAATTGAGCCGGAATACTCGCGCTCGCCGTTGGCAATAAAAACGCGAGGATAGGCGAAGTATTTCCCGCTTGTAAAACACGAATGGGCTGATTGAAACGGAATAATTCAAATGAAGTAGAGATTTTATCAGCATTGACGAAGGGACCAAGTGTAATCGTAGGTTCAACACCCGCTGCCCAAAGCGCTACATTTTCTCCAAAAGGAACTTCAATGGAAGGCGCGTCGCGGCGCATCAAGCGCCAGGATGCGGGATTGGCGGCATTGGAAGGTTGCTTGGTTCTTTCTAAAAAGGCTTCTGATTTTACACGCACTAAAGAGAAAGGAAAAGTGGGTGGGTCTGCGCCTCGCTCGGTAGTATCCTCTTGGGCGGAATCAATTCCCAAATGGGTTTTTAAATCTTGTAAATCTTCGGCGGCGATGTACGTGCCGGGTTGGAGTTGGGAGATTAAAGCTGTGATTTGCTGATGCGGCGTGCTTTTTTCCATAAGTTTGGGTTTTGGGAATATAAAATCATTTAATAGTACCTTTGATAAGTTTGGCACATTTTGGAAATGCGTCAAACTGGATATATGCGCCATGCTGGGCACGAAAAGTACGACGGTATTGTGTAAGCGTGTTTTTTGAAATTGCCTTACAAAGCTTGATTTACTAATACTGCGAAGCGTTGGAGATATGATTTGCTATTTAGAACGAGTAAGATAGACTTTTCTTATGCAGAAAAAAATAAATGCATAAATAATTTTTCAACGATAGCCATTTATTAAAATAAAAAAACCTTGTAATCGAATGATATACAAGGTTTTAAATTGATTTTGGTGACCCCGACAGGATTTGAACCTGTGACCTACGGATTAGAAGTCAGTTGCTCTATCCACTGAGCTACGGGGCCAAGAAATGTTATCTGTGAAACGTTATTTGTAATTGGTTAAGGGTGATTAGGGATTAGTTATTGGTGATTGGTGACTCGTTATTGGTAACATGTAATACGGGAAATCACAAATCCCATTTCACCACTCCCTATTCACGACTCCCAAATTACAATTCCCGTACCCCAAAAGTACGTTTCGTTTTTGGCAGTGCAAATGTAGGATTTTTTCCTGTGTAAAGCAACCGGGAAATTTTAAAATTGGTTCCGCTTTTGAATGTGCAACTTTTGTGCGATTTTGCGGTTGAAATTTAATTTGTACCTTGATAGAAAAATTAATACTTGTTCTACTTGTTTATTCGCTTTCCGAGGGCGAGTAAACGTTTGATGGAATGCTCCCTGATTTTTTGTATTAGTCTGCCTTTAAAAAGTAATAATTACTGTAATAGTCACTCCAATTTTACATTGGACTTATACCTATTGTACCATGAACATTCAACTGCTACCACTGCTGCGCCGCAAGCGCTTTTACGTTTCGCTGGCTTTTGTCGGATTTTTGTTTTTCTCGTATGATTTTTTTAAACTCCGATTCCCGGACGGTGATTTTATTAAAGCATTAGCAACCAACGCATTCCATTACAAAGCGCATATTCATTATTACAAAACGCCCAAACGCTCCCTTCGCTACGTCGAAATCGGAAATGACTCGCTTCCCTTAATCGTGTTTATTCACGGCGCGCCAAGCTCTTCTTACTTTTGGGATAAAATGCTCAAAGACAGTCTGTTACTAAAAAATGCGAAGTTATTGGCAGTAGACCGTCCCGGTTATGGATATTCCGGTTATGGCAATCCAGAAATTTCAGTGAAGGAACAAGCGCGGCTCATCTCCGGTATTTTAAAAAAACAGCGAGTCGTACATCCCAAAATTATTATACATGGTTCGTCATACGGCGGTACAGTGGCGGCGCGGCTCGCAATGGATTATCCTGACCTTGTAGATGGGTTATTGTTGCAATCGGCATCGCTCGCGCCGGGCGAGGAGAAGACATATCCGATTTCATATTACACCGTTCATTGGGCAGTGGAGTGGTTGATTCCAGGTTCTTTGAAGGTAGCCAATCATGAAAAATTATCACATCGTGTACAGTTAGAATTAATGCGCCCATTATGGAATCATATTATTTGTCCGACGATTGTTTTGCAAGGCGGTGCTGATAAATTAATTTATCCGATTAATGCGGAATATGCAAAGCGAATGTTGACGAAAGCCCGCTCGGTGGATTTGATTATGGTAAAAAATAGCGCACACGACCTGATATGGACGCGCCGTGAGTTGCTCGTCGCTTCGCTACTCAAATTATTGGGCAAAACGCATCCTGATCTTTATACTTTTAACCGGTGATATTGTAAACATTACGTGCTTTTTCAAGTTGTGTATCAAAGTTTTAAAGAGCGTAAAAACGGAAAGCACATGAGCGACATTAAAATCGAACCGAGTTGGAAAGCGGTGTTAGAAAGTGAATTTGATCAGCCGTATTTTCAAAGTATCGCCACGTTTTTACGGAAGGAAAAAGAAGAAGGAAAGACGATTTACCCGCCCGGTTCGCTCATTTTTAATGCGTTCAATAGCACGCCATTCGAGCAAGTGAAAGTGGTCATTTTAGGTCAAGACCCATACCACAATCCCGGCGAAGCGATGGGTTTGTCGTTCTCCGTTCCAAAAGGGAAACGCATTCCACCGTCCTTACAAAATATCTATAAAGAATTACATACTGATCTTGATATCCCGATTCCTACTCATGGCGACCTTACTGCTTGGGCAAATCAAGGTGTTTTTTTATTAAATGCAATGTTGACGGTTGAGCAAAATAAACCACAATCCCACCAAAAAATTGGCTGGCAACTCTTTACAGATGCGGTTATTCGGAAGCTCTCTGAGTCACGCGAACACTTGGTCTTCATGTTGTGGGGCAGTTTTGCACACAAAAAATCGGAGTTGATTGATACCATGAAACATTTGGTACTTAAAGCTGCACATCCATCGCCATTGGCGCGCGGTGCGTTTTTTGGCAGTAAACAATTTTCTCAAGCGAATGAATATTTGAAGGCAAACGGGGAGCCACTTATTGATTGGCAATTATAAAGCAGTGGAAAGGCAATCGTGGTGATTCCAATAAAAAGCGACTGCCCTTACATAAAGGGCAGTCGCTGTCAAATCTACTTTGAGCTTCTCTTATTTAATTTTTACAATTTTCAAGTCCTGTGTGAATTCTTGATCGTAAGAAATGCGAACGTGGTACATACCTGTTTGCATATCCGTCAAATCAAGCGTCGTCTTTTCCGTGTAGCCATCGAGCACCCAACGCTTGGCAAGGATACCTGCGTTATCAAACATTTCGATGGTAATGTGTTCTACGTTATCAAATTCCAGTAAGTTGATGTTGATGTAGTCGGTAGCTGGGTTCGGGTAAGCTGCTATTAAACTGGCTTGATTGGAGCCGCCTGATAGACCAGTACAATTTACCGCTGTAAACCGAAGTCCTACTACATCCAATGCTGCGCAGATGTCGCCGCCGCCCTGACGCAATAGTGCATTGATTTCCCCTGCCGTTGTTATTCCAAATTCGATATCATCTAAATCCAATGTACTTGGATTGTATACCAATGTATGGATTCGGTAATTGCCGGCAGTTCTCACTCCAAATACCGGGATGTTGTTCACATCCTGAATAATCAAGCTGTTGCCAGAAGTAAGTACGTAAGCAATTTTGTAACCTGCCGGTGCAATTGAACGGGAGATGACAGTAGCTTGTAGGAAAGCCGCAGTGTTGCCAACGATGCACACACCGCTGTTTCCAAAACGGGTGTAGCCCAGCGTACCGGCTTGTGCGCCACAACCACAATCTCTTACCTCAAATCTTGCGCCAAACGTATCCAATGCAGCGCAAATGCTTCCGCCACCCTGAATGAGTCTTGCATTGAGTTGTAAGAGCCTGGTTACGCCTAAATCAATCATACCCAAGTTCAGCGTATTCGCGTTGTATACTAGTGTGTGAATGCTGTAACGTCCGGTCTCATCCACTGTAAATGAAGGAGTATTACTGATTGCTTCGATAATTGGATTAAAACCAATACCGGAGGCAAGAATGTAAACCACCTGATAACCGGCTGGTGCAACCGGTGCTTTTATTACTTGTGGAGTGAGCGTTGCCTCATAATTATTGGTAACGCATCTGCCCTTTATAGCTCGATTTACTTCACCGGCACTTACGGTTCTACAATCCACAGGAGGAGCAGTTCCAACTGTAATTCTAACGCTTGCCGTATCTGTAGCGCCACTGCTGTCTCTTACTGTCAAAATTACAGTATACGTTCCAGCCGTATTGTAAGTAGTAGAAGTCGTTACACCAGTACCCATTTGACCATTGCCAAAGTTCCAAGCATAACTTGCTATTCTACCGGTAGAGGTAGAAGCATTGAAATTCACGGTCAAAGGTGCTGTACCAGAAGTTGGCGTAGCTGTGAAGCGAGCATCCAACACCCGAGGAGCAACCGAATCTCTTACGGTAATCGTAATGGCAGCCGTATCAATAGCGCCGTCATTGTCTCGCACGGTTAGAATGGCACGATACGTTCCATTAGTCGTGTAAGTGGTAGAAGCGGTGATGCCCGTAGCAGTTTGACCATTACCAAAATTCCAAGAATAGCTTACGATGCTACCATCAGAATCTCTGGATTGAGCCGCGCTGAAGTTCACCGTCAGTGGTGCTGTACCCGTAGTTGGATTCGCTACAATACTTGCCAGCGGTACTTGATTCACGCGCACTTGCGTACCGTCAATTGCTGCATCCAACAAGTCAATTGCCAATTGCAATACTTCTGCTTCCGTAGCAACACCGTTGTTGGTTTGTACAACAACGCCAATCTTGGCTTCAATGCTATACAAGGCCACAGAGACATAATTGATATCGCCAATGTGCCCAATAAATGGTAATTGTACCCCATCAATATTCAACTCGAAGCGCTCAATCCCTTTACCATACTGTCTGCTCAGGCGACCGCTGATGTTCATAAACGTCAGCATTTCCTGTAAGCTGGTGCTGTCTAAAATTTCACCTTCTGCCAATGCTTGCAAGAATTGCAACAATTGTGTTGGTGTACCGTAGATGTTACCTGCAAAGCTCGCACCGGTGAAGATGGATGTATTCGGCAACAATTGTTGTGGGAAACCTGTCCCAAAAACATCATCAAATAATGGAGCCAAATTAGTTGGGTCAATGGTATCGCGTTGGTAAAAATCAATGCCCGAATTGGTCAGTCCAGCTGGAGCTAATACTAAGCTATCCAAGCTTTGCTGTAAAGACGAACCGCCATTCGCAGCATCCAATACCAAACCTAACACCAAGAAGTTCGTATTTGCATAACGGAACGTGCCCGGTGCAGAAGGCGTACCTACAAACAATTGCGTGAGTTCAGCCGGTGTGAATGCGCGTGTTACGTCGAACAGAATCGTTCTCAAATAAGAAGAGTCATTCGAGAATTCATCCAAACCACTGGTGTGCATCAATAACTGGCGAACTGTAATCGTGCCTGGCACATTTGTCAGCGAGCTTGTGTTGAAATAAGTGCTAATTGGTGCATCCAGATTCAATCGTCCACGTTCTTTGAGTTTGAAAGCCAACGTTGCCAAAAGCGTCTGCGTGATATCAGAAGCGCCTAAGCGATACGTAGAATCCAATGCAATAGCTGGAGTCGCTTGACCCGTTACTACCGTGATGATGTTACCGTTGCTGTCAATGACCGCAGCACTTACACCACCAAATTTCAAACCAGAAACATCCGTGATGTCGGTCGCATCAATGATCGTTTGCAATGTATCGCTCAAGCTATTTCCGCCACCGCCGGTTGTATCTCGTGGTGTTACGGTAATAGTTGCAGTTGCGGTATCTTTTGCGCCTCCATTGTCTGTTACGATTAATCGTGCAGTGTAAGTTCCATCCGTATTATACACCGTAGAAGTGGTGACACCTGTGCCTGTCTGACCGTTGCCAAAATTCCAGGCATAGCTTGCGATGCTACCCAACGAATCAGTCGAAGCGGATGCATTGAAGTTTACAGTGAGCGGTGCCGTGCCAGATGTTGGTGTAGCTGTGAAGCTTGCTACTGGCGGACGATTTGTCACTGCTGTATCTCCCCTCACTGTAATCACTACACTTGCAGTGTCAGAAAGACCTAAGCTATCCGTTACTGTCAAAATAACCGTGTACACGCCCGCAGAATCGAACGTATTTGCAGTGATCTGACCTGTTCCAGTGCTGCCGTCGCCAAAATTCCAAGCATAGCTTACAATTCTACCCAACGAATCCGTTGAAGCGGACGCATTGAAAAATACAGCCAGCGGTGCGGTGCCAGAAGTTGGCGTTGCCGTGAAATTTGCCACTGGTGGACGGTTCGCTACGGTATCGCGTCGTGTCACGGTGATAACTGCACTTGCTGTATCCGTAAGTCCTAAGCTATCGGTTACCGTTAAAATTACCGTGAAAGTTCCAGCCGTGGTGTAAGTGGTAGAAGTGGTGACACCCGTACCCGTTTGACCATTGCCAAAGTTCCAGGCATACGTTACAATTCTACCCAATGAATCCGTTGAAGTGGACGCATTGAAATTCACCAGCAACGGTGCAGTGCCAGTAGTTGGCGTTGCTGTGAATCTTGCGATTGGTGCTTGATTTACAACCGTGGTATCCCGACGACCAAACATGATGCGATTATCCTGCGCGGCAGGCGTTTCTGGCTCATTGTAAGGTGTGGTGCGGAAATTGCTAAACAAATATTCTGCGAAAGCATCCTGTTCAGAACCCGGTGCTGCAAAGGTAGCATTGCCCGGCGTTGTGATAGCCGTCGTCAATTCTACGCGGTTGCTTGCTAATCGGTTGAAAGGATAGCCATCGCCCCCGTCTGCTAAGAAATTCAACGTAACGACGCGAATGTTGCGGCTTGTGTCTTCCACTGCCACGCCATTGCGCACAAACGTATCAATTGGTTGGTCATTAGTATTCAACAAGAACACATCTACGATTCTAGAACCAACTGCACGTGTTGTATCAAATACAAACTTGATACCACTCACTTGCGGGAAGCGTCCTGGTGTGTTGCCGGCGCGGGTGTCGGCTACGCCGTGTTCTAAAATTTGAATCAATTCTCCCAAAGATACGGTGACAAGCGTCAAGGTATTATTGAAACGCAGGGAGTTTACAACGTCCAACTGCGAAATATCGCCCAATTGCTTGTTCGTTTCTGGATTTGCTTGCGGCGGACTTGGTACGTACACACCTGGCGAAGTTTCTACGATTTCACCGATAGAGGAACGAATACCACCACCGTTTTTGATAGAAACGATTACCGTAGAATCTACCTGACGCGCGATGGCTAAGTTTGCATCGGCGGTCAAGTCACCTAAGTTGGTTTGTTGTGTACGCACGAATTCTCTTCTACCTTCTAAGTAGAAATTGGTTCTGCCTAAGATATTGCGGTCTTGCGCCGTCACCAAAGAGTCAACAGCATTCGTCAAACGACGTACCAGTTCACCTTTGCCGTTGGTTCTGAACGCATTTGCACCGGCAATTCTGGCTACGTTTATAGAGTCTGTTGCAATAACGCCGTTAATCGTGTCACTCAAAGTGGTAGTAAGCAGTACACCTGCGGTGTTAAATCTTGCTACCAAGCGACCTACGTATGAATATTCGCCCGGTGTGCCGACGATGGCAACTGGATTGCCATTCGCATTCGTAGCAATAATCGGATAGTTTTCGGTTGCAACATCACCTGGACGCAAGCGGTCACCTGGCTGCGCGATTAAGGTTTCATTACCACCGGCAATGATAATGTCTACATTTCTCAACAAGCCAACCAATTGTCTTTCCAAAGAAAGCTGTTGCAAATGCGATACTAAAATCACTTTATTGATACCGCGTGTTGTAAATGAGTCAATATATGGCTGAATAATTGCTGCCAAAGCTGCCATATTGTTGGAATCAGGTCCGATTACCTCAACGTTGCCGTTAGAGGTGATAGCATCCAACAATTGTGTGGTAGCGCCTACTACCCCTACGCGCTGACCTGGGCTAACTTCTACGATGGTCGCAGGAGCCAGTTTAGGAGCAGTACGAGCCGCAGTCAAGTTGGTTGGCAAAGATTGGAAATCGGTATTTGGACGAATTTGATTCGTGTAAAGCGCATTCAAAGCTGGCTCTCCTCTGAAATCCAGGTTGCTGGACAAATAAGGGAACTGTGCGCCTAACCAACGTGCCGTACCCAATGCCGGTGGCGTTGGAATATCGGTGCGAATCACTTCGGCAAAAGCCGTCGGACCCGCGTCAAATTCGTGATTACCAACAGCCGAAGCGTCAAAGCCAATGATATTCATAATCGAGATATCAATGCGACCCGGTGCTTGTAGTAAGCCGGTTAAACCTGGCTGATTGAAGAAATCCTGATACACATCCCGCAGAACCGGAGCCAACGCAGCATCACCTGCCGCGTTAAAGAACGGTCCAGGAATGAAGTTATCACCAGCAGAAAGGATAATTGTATTCGGATAAGTGTCTTCTAAAGTGTCAATGATTGCTGCGAAATTCGGTGCATTTTCGATTGCATCTACGCCACCTTCCAAGTCAGAAGCATGGAGCAATTGCAAAACAAATGCACTGTCTGGTCTTACAATAACGGTGTCTCTCACTGTAATCACTGCACTTGCAGTGTCAGAAAGTCCTAAGCTATCCGTTACGGTCAAAATCACCGTGAGAGTACCGGCTGTATTATAAGTCGTAGAAGTGGTGACACCAGTACCAGTTGTACCGTTGCCAAAATTCCAAGCGTAGGTTACAATTCTACCCAATGAATCGGTGGAAGCCGAAGCATTAAAGTTTACCGTTAGTGGGCGCGTGCCAGATGTTGGAGTTACCGTAAAATTAGCGATTGGCGCGCGGTTGATAACCGTGTCTCTTACTGTAATCACAGCACTTGCTGTGTCAGTAAGACCTAAGCTATCCGTTACGGTCAAAATCACTGTGAAAGTACCGGCTGTGTTATAAGTGGTAGAAGTAGTTACACCCGTACCCGTTTGACCATTGCCAAAATTGTAAGAATAGGTCACGATTCTACCCAAAGAATCCCTTGAAGCAGAAGCGTTGAAGTTTACAGTCAGCGGTCTAACGCCAGAAGTTGGCGTTGCCGTGAAGCTGGCGATTGGTGCTATGTTGGTAGGCGTAGTGTCAATAACTACACTTGTACCGTCAATAGCTGCATTGAGCAGGGAAATTGCCAAGTCTAATACTTGCTGTTCTGTTGCAACACCGTTATTGGTAGAAACAACAACTCCAATATTAGCTTCGCGGCTATACAATGCGGCAGTCACATAGTTGATACCACCTACTACGCCGATGAACGGCAATTGTACACCATCAATATTCAAATTAAAAAGTTCGATACCACTGCCATAGCGAGCGCTCAAGCGACCCGTGGTATTTACGAAACGTATCATTTGCTGCAAACTGGAATCACTCAATACTTCCCCTTCTGCCAGTGCCTGCAAAAATTGCAGCAATTGCGTGGGTGTACCCAAAATATTACCAGCAAAACCTGCTCCTGTGAAAACAGAAGTATTCGGCGTTACCTGATTTGGAAAACCAGTTCCAAATACATCTCCAAATAAAGGTGCTAAGTCAGTCGGGTCGCCTGTTCCAGCTTGATAAAAATCAATCCCTGAATTGGTCAATCCTGCCGGTGCTAACACCAAGCTATCAAGACTTTGCTGTAAAGTAGAACCGCTATTTGCTGCGTCCAATACTAAGCCTAATACTAAGAAGTTCGTGTTAGAAAAACGGAACGTGCCCACAGCAGAAGGCGTACCTACGAACAGTTGCGTTAATTCCGCAGCTGTAAAATTGCGTGTTACATCAAAGAAAACCGTGCTGAGGTAAGTCGAATCGGTGGAGAAATCATCCAAACCGCTCGTCTGCGTCAACAACTGGCGCACGGTGATGGTGCCCGGCACATTTGTCAGCGTCGTTCCAGTCAGGTACGTGCTGATGGGTGCATCTAAATTCAACTGTCCAATTTCTTTTAATCGGAAAGCCAAAGTTGCCAACAGCGTTTGCGAAAATTCTGCTGCGCCAAAACGCAAGGTAGAATCTACGAGAATAGCTGGAGTCGCTTGACCCGTTACTACCGTAGTAATATTGCCAGCGCTGTCAATTACAGCAGCACTTACGCCACCGAAATTCAGACCGGAAACATTTGTAACCGTAGTTGTATCCAAGATAGCTTGCAAGGAATCACGTAAGCTGCCACCGCCACCAACTTGTGGGGTCACTGTGATGGTTGCCGTAGCCGTGTCTCTTGCGCCGAGACTATCTGCCACGATTAGAGTGATAGTGAAAGTACCAGCCGTGCCATACGTATTGGTAGCCGTTACACCAGTTGCGGTGTTGCCATCGCCAAAATTGTAGGAATAGCTCACAATTCTACCTAGTGAATCGGTAGAAGCAGAAGCATTCACAGTTACCGTCAGCGGTGCTGTGCCAGAAGTAGGCGTTACAGTGAAGCTTGCCACTGGTGCCGGATTGGTAGGTGTCGTTTGAGCAGGAACGATCACGATACTGACCGGACCATTGCCGACACTTGAAATCGTTCTTGTTACAGTGTTGGTAGCGGTGCTGATGATGCTCAAGGAGTTACCACCAGCATTTACGACTACAACTGAAGCGCCGTCAGGTGTAACTGCCAAATCTCTTGGAGTCAAACCTACTGCAACTGTTGTTACGATTGCGCCCGTTGCTACATTGATAACCGATACATTATTCTGTCCGTCGTTGATGACGTAGATGAATGCGCCATTCGGTGTCACTGCCAATGCAGTTGGGCGAGTCAAACCGGCAATCGTAGTAGACGTGCCAGCCGCTACATTTACAACAGCGATGTTGTTGTTGTTGAAACTGGATACGTAAGCTGTGCCCGTGCCGGGTAGAAACACAATATCTTGTGGTGCTTGACCTACAGTGATATTTGTACCTACTTGCGTCAATGGATTGACAGTGAAGCGTGCCAAGTTGCTCGAACCATTATTTACACTTATCAATTCGCCAGTCGCAGGATTGAAAGCAGCTGCCAATGGACCTACACCACTTGTCAAAAAACCAAATGTGCCAGGTGCCTGCGTGCTTGCAGTGTAAGGTGTAATCAAAGTCGTGAGTTGATCCACGGTATAAACGGTCGTGCCGTCCGCAGAATACACGACTTCCCGAAGTTCTGCTCCATCCGCTACTTGACTAATCACGGTGTTAGTAGCCGGATTGATAAACGAAACAGATGTTAAATTTACAGTAGCGATCTGGGAGCCATTAGGAGCAGCAGCGATTTTTACAGGCGTGCCTGTTACGTCAATAGAATCTATCAACAAGCCAGTTGCTAAATTCACCACCGTGACATTGCCACCTGTATTGTTGGCGATGTAGGCTGTCTGCCCCGTCGCCACGTTGATGCTCAAGAAGCAGAAAGCCACTGCGAACGCCAACAGGCTCTGACGCAGCTCCCTTGCTTTTGAACCAATATGTTTTATAAAACTTATCATTCTTTTTTCAATTTGTTGTTTAAAAAATCAAAATATTAATTTTGCAACGCTGGAGTCAGAATGTTCCGACGCGCCAAATACGTCCACGATGCCCAGAAGTCAGCGTCATTTGGACTAAATGCACCTCTATACGTCACTTTGTCGAAGAAAGCGCCACTGAATTGTGCCCCTGCAAAGTTTACAGCAGCTGTAGTTGTAGAACGAGGATCCAACAAACCACTGTTGTCGTTGCGGTTTACAGCTTGTATTGGGCAACCTTGTGACAATACGTTTGCGGAAGCATTGAAAATACCGGCTGCTACGTTACGCGCCAAGTTGAGTTGGTTGTTTTGTAGTGCGAAGTTCGGATTGGTGTTTGGCACCAAATTCGGAGAAGAGATATTGAAAGCAATCGTCGGGATAAACAAAGTACCACCACCGAAGTTGTTATTTTGAATTGCCAAGTTACCGGCATTCAATTGGGTGTTACTCGTTACAGGCTGACCGAATTCTAATTCTACCCGAACACCTGAGTTCGACTCACAGAAGATAGAATTGCGATAGCGACCACCTGCATTGTCCCGGAACAAGATAATTTCTGCTTCTCCTTGTGGCGCTGCGCCCTTGCCAATGTAAGTTGCATTGCTGATGTTTGGAATCGCAAATGGCGTACCGTTTTCTGGAGAAGTAGCACCGTCGTGTTCCCCTGCACGGTTCGAGCCGGCACGGTTGTCACCGATAGAGAGCCAGAATTGACCATTGAACGTAGAGCCTTGATCATAGTCAAAAGAGTCGTCGGCGCAGAAGGCTACCACTGCGTGTTTCACGTTAGCGGCACCACCAAACCACTCAATACCATCGTCGTCATTGGCATACACTTCCACGAAGTCAATAATCGTTCCGCTTCCGACGCCTCCTAAAGTCAAACCGTTAATCTCTTCGTTCGGAATCAGTTCTGCTCCGCCATGACGAATAGACACATACCGCACGATACCAGAGTTGTCTGCGTTGTTGTTGCCGCCGTACTGTCCAAGTGGGCTTCTGCTTTCCGGGATGCCTTCTACGAAAGCTACGATTCCGTTTGGCGTTTGACCACTGGAGGGAGAGTTTAAAATGCCATTACCCAAAACGATCAAGCCACCCCAAAGACCGCTCTGAAATTGAGTCAGGTCAAATGGGTTGTTTAAGCTGTCTGCTTCTGCCGTGAAAATAATAGGCTGTGCTGCTGTGCCATCTGCGATGATGCGTGCACCGCGCGCGATGATGAGTGCGCTGGCGTTGTCTGCATTCGTTGGGTCTGCCTTTCCTTTGATAACCGTACCGGGTTGAATGGTAAGGGTTACACCAGGTTGTACAAAAATAAAGCCGTCCAAACCGTAGATTTGGTTACTCGTCCAAGTCGTGTTCGTAGTGATATTGCTGTTTACAATTACAGTAGGTGCTTGCGCACAAATGGTACCAAAAGTAACGAGTGCCATTGCCAAAGCAAGGATCTCTTTCGTCAAAAACTTTTTCATAAATGATAAGGAATTTTGGTTAGTAAATGATTAATATTTAATTAATTGATTATTGTGAACAAAAAACAATTCTTTGTGTGTAATAATTTATATCATATTTTTAATAGCAAAAGAATAGCAGTCCAACGCATTGCATTCAATGGTTGGATCATTTCTCTCACTCCACTTATCACTCCTTTTGTAAATCAATGAGGTATTTACCACCTCATTTTTGTTGCACTCCTTTGGATAGATTTAAGATCTGAGACTATATTTTCAAATTAAAATATTAAATTAATATATTTATAAAGCATTGTTGATAAGATATTTGAGTAAAAAATTAGTGTTTTATACAGTTTGTGAACTTGTAAATATACTTGTAAAAGTCAGCAGCAATTCAGGTATAACGAAGCTCCAATCAGGTAACGAGGGAACAGCGATACGGCTTCCTTAATTGGTATAACATAACATTTTGTTGTAATCCCAAATTACAACAAAATGCTATACCATAGTAAATAGGAATATTAAGAAAACATTACTTTTATGTTTACTAACAGTTACGTTACCATCATAGTCGGGCTCTTTTGAAGGAGGGGGTTCCATATTGAAAATGAACTGCATTTAGCACGCCATCTCCAAAAATATACAACCCGGGTGAGGGTACTGGATAACCAACCATCCGTTCCCTATTCATTTCCGTATAGATGATAACCGGCTGCTCTGGCGTACCTTGCGCAAAGATTTTTCCACCTTTGGATACGATGAGTGCGCTGGGGTGGTCATCCGCATTGCTTTTGAATGTAATCGTTGTGCCAGCTTTGATATGAAGCACTTCATTCTCTTCTACAAAAACAAAACCCTCCAACAGGTAAGTGGTATCTCTCGAAAAGACGATGGTATCCACCATTTGCTTATTCGTAATGACGACGACGGGATTTTCTGCTTTTGTGCCCAAATTCAACCCAAGGAGCACCGGATCATGGTCTGCGCTGCGAAATACATCCGGTTGGAATAGAAAATCCTGATTGAAATTATTGTAATCCAGCACCCGAGGTTCGTCCGAATTGATTTTCCAAACGGCTGCGCCAGTGATTTGCGGTTTTACGCCTGCATTTGCCAAGATATAATCGAGTTGTCCTTCTTCCCCAAAGAAGACGAAGGAGTAAGGATTGGATGCCCAAATATTAAGGATATTTTTAAATCCGCCTTGCTCAAACGTTCGAATAGGGTCTTCTTGCCGATGGGAATTCAAATCTCCTACGATCAAAAAATCAGGGTCGCCACTTTTGGTAGGGTCGCTCGCTGCCCAGTCCATCAATGCCTTTGCTCCTTGCGTGCGCGAGAAATTAAAAAAAGCCTGTCCGTCCTGTTGGTCGTTGTCTCGTGGGTCAAAATTTGCGCTGAACGCTTGACTACTTTTTGATTTTAAATGATTTACAATGACGGTGAACGCTTCCTTCGTAGCCGTTTCCCGGAACGTTTGTGCCAAAGCAGCGCGATGAAGATTTTCGTCAAAACGAGCATCTATCGCCTTTGTAAGCACTGCAAACTTTCCAATCGGCTGTACTTTATTCTTTTGATAAATGATGCTTACTTTGATAGGGTCGGATCCGACCGCACCCGTGGCAACAAAATCATACACCTCCGAGCCCAAAGCTTGGTTCAGTTTATTGACTAACAAGCGCAAGGTAGGGTCGCCAGTTGGGTTATTTTCAATCTCCTGCAAGCACACTACTTCCGCATTCAGTGCGGTGACAGCGGCTACGAGTTTGGTCAATTGACGGTCTAATTCCTTTTGGGTGGCGGCTCCGCGGCATTCTTCATTTTTAGGACCACAGCGGTTTGTGCCTTGATTGAGGGTGGAAAAAAGATTGTAAACATTGTAAGAAGCCACTTGAAGCCTGCCGCCTACATTTGGCAAAGCCGGACGCACGGGCACGTTTCCGGTCTTGATTTTAGTAGCCATCGGAACTCTCACTCGATACTTATCAAAGGACTCTGCTAATACCCCGATTACCCCATCTAACAAAAGCGTTGTACCCCGGCGCACTTTTATATTTTCACTCAAAAAACGCACGGTCTTTGGGTTTTGAACATTCGCATCATCATCCAAGATGATTTGAATTTTGGCATTTGCCTTCAACAACTCATTTGCTAATGGACCGGGCATAGTCACATTGGCAGGACTTTCTAAGAGCTTGGTAGCAAGAATCATTTCATTAAATCGTCCTAACGTATACAGATCCGTAATCGTCAAAGTCTGCTGAAAAACGACGCGCATTCCTTCCAATCGTTCCAAATCATTTACTTCACTTGGCAACAGAAAAGGCGCAGGCGTGGGCATACCTCCGGGAGCGACCCCTAAATTTTCAAAAGCAGAGGCGAAGCCGATTTGGGTGAGGTTATTTGGTTCTTGCACCGTGCCAGTCACACGCAGTTGGTCGCCTACTACATCGCCCGCCGCACCGGGTGCGAAGACAAAAATGCCTTCGGAAGTAGCTGGATTTTGGTCGGCATCCGCATCTTCTTCCATTACAAAAAACCCATTTACTTTACCGTCTCCACTGGTCACCGTACCGACAATCACGCCTTCAATGGTGACAATTTTTCCGACGAAATCACTTGTCAGACCGATGCCTTGAATATCGTGGATAAAGGTGGTAACAGGCAGCGCTGGATTTATTTCCGCAGTCGCAGCGTGGGCGACAAGTTTGGTTTGGGTGGAATAGCAAACCAGAATCAGAGCAAAAGTGAATATTTTAGTACACATTATTTTGGGGATAGAGTAGCATTATAAAAACAGGTTATTCTCGAAGCATCGGGAAGTTTTTACGTTAAAAGGCAGTATGATTGGTTATAGATTATTGCGGTATAATTTGGCTTTTTGCAATATCAAAACACAAATCCTCGCTAATTAAATAGAGCGGATTTGTGTTCGGCTCAATTATTGAATGACAAAAAGCTGGGAAGCGATTTGTCCTTCTATTTCTACAACAATTGCGTAGGTTCCGGCGGGCAATGATGCCACCTGTAGTTGCTCCAAATATTTTCCAATGGGTTGGCGGCTCGCGGCGGTGCTGAGGACGTTTTGTCCAAGTACGTTTTGAATGCGCAAGCGTACTTGCGCGGGTTGTAGCAGTTCGTATTCTACGGATAGGATTTCACTGATAGGATTCGGATAGAGCTTAAATTGTGCTTGTTTCAGTATTAAGGGGTCAATGGAAGTCGTTCTTAATCTTCTGTACGATGCAAAGAAATTAACGGCGGTATTGAGTAAGTCTTGTGGTGCAGCCAGTGCGTTATTGCTGATAATAGCCACGCCCACGCTGTCTGTGGAGTCGTAAAGTGCCAAGGAAACATAATTGATATCTCCTATATGTCCGATAACGTTTCGTTGTTGTCCATTCACGGTGATGGTAAATCGCTCGATGCCTAAGCCGTATTGGTTGCCCAAGCGGCCGGTGCTTGCCGCGAATGTGAGCATTTGCTGTAAATTAGTAGCGTTTATAATTTTTCCAGTAGCTAACGCTTGTAAAAATTTTACCAATTGGGTAGGCGTGACAATCAAATTGCCTGCAAAACTCGCCCCCGTAAAAACAGAAGTATTCGGTGTGAGCTGTTGTGGAAAACCAGTAGCAAATACATCCGCGAAGAGCGGCACCAAATTAGCAGGGTCGCTGGTTTGGTAAAACGAAATGCCTGACAGACCTGCTGGCGTCAAGATTAAACGATTCAAACTTTCTTGTAAAGTCTCCGCGCCATTAGCAGCTTCTAAAATGAGTCCTAATACTAAAAAATTGGTATTTGAATACCGGAACGTGCCGGGTGCGGAAGCAGGTCCTACAAACAATTGGGTTAATTCTGCTGCTGTGAGATTACGCGTTACGTCAAATAATAAGGTGCTGGTATAATTGGCATCGGTAGAAAAATCATCCAAGCCGCTGGTGTGGGTTAAGAGTTGTCGAATGGTGATTGTACCCGGTACGTTGGTGAGCGTACCGATGCTAAAAGCGCTGACGGGTTGAGTGAGCATCAACTTGCCCTCTTGCATCAAAGCCAAAGTCAGCGTAGCTATAAAAGTCTGTGTCACATCGGAAGCGCCGAGGCGCAGCGTGTCTTCCAGCGAAACAGCAGGTGTGGATTGCCCAGATACGGCTGTAAGTACCTTACCAGCAGGTGTAATCAAAGCGGCACTTGCGCCTCCAAATGACAAGCCTACATCGGAACCATAAATATCGTTACCGGCAGCGTCCAAAATTTGTCGTAAGGTATCGGCTACGGGTTGCGCGTACGAAGTCATAGGACGGGCAATTGCTAAAAGCAGTAACATACTTCCAAAAAAGAAGCGAGAGAAAGCAGTAGTTGTGTTGTTCATCAGATGGTTATTTTGGTTCTATGAAATGTGTTTTTCCCGCAGAGCGGGACAAGTTGTGTGAAAGTGTTTTTGTGTTTTAAATTTATTAAATCTTATTTATTTTAAAAATCATACGAAAAACCCAACGAGAAAGTGCGTCCGATTTTATACTTTTCAAATGCAAATTCTCTGGAATCTTCTTCCCGAATGCGGTATACTTGTTTGTAGTCGGGGTCTAATAAATTTTCTCCGCGCACTCGAATAGCAAAATGCTCGCCAAAAGATTTGCGAAGAGAGAAATTCAGCAGACCGCGGGGCTGTTCGTATACATTGAAATTGCTACCGCCCACTAAGCTCAATCGTTGCCCGAAAACGCTATAACTCACGCTGGCTTGCACACCCAATCGGGTATTGTCCACATAAGCGATTTCTGCATTGAGGGTGTAATCCGGCTGCCCAAAAAGAGGACGAGTGGACGTGCCCGTGAACCGCTGAGCGACTGCTACTGTTGCCGAATCCAAATCCACACTGGATTCGATATAGGCGAAATTAGCGGCGATACGGAGCGGCTTCAACGCTTCTGAAATGAACCCAAAATTCTTTTGAATTTCTACCTCAATACCATAAGCTTTGCCCTGATTCACATTATTGATAAAAATATCATCTTGATCCGTTTGACTAAAAAAGCCGAAACCGCGCTCAATCGGATTGTCTAACAGTTTATAAAATCCACTCACTGAAATCAGCTCACCGGGCGTAGGAAACCATTCATAACGAATATCATAATTGTCAATCAGGGTACGTTTCAAATTCGGGTTACCCGTCACCGTAAAGTCTCCGATAAAAGCAAAATTCGTATAAGGTGCAAATTCCCGAAAGCTCGGTCGAGCTAGCGTACGCGCATAGCCTGCTCGCAGATTCATAGTTTTAGCTACTTTGAAAATCAAATGCGTGGCGGGTAACAAGTCTGCTTCCTCCAGATTTCCACGTTCAAATTTTCCATCTAATCTTGGTGCCGTTCGGAGGTTAATATCAGTCGTTTCGTAGCGCACCCCTGCGATCAAGCGCAAGCGATACGTAACCGGAAATTCTATCATACCATAGCCTGCATAAATCGTCTGGTCAGCGAAGTAAGTGTTGGTCGGATTGCTGGCTTCTGCATAGGAAAGTAAGAAATTGTACTGCTTTTGTGTGCTGCCACCGCTGGTGTCTATGATGCCAAAATTTTCGGGTGCAAATGCGCGTGTCAGGTCGCCACTGCGCCGGAAGGAAAATTCTTCTGCATTAAAAATGCCTTGATTAACGGTAATGTCGTATTGCTTTTCTCTAAAATTTCGGTCTTTGTAGGTGTACGCACCTCCAAATTTTACTTTCGCTTCTTGCTCTTTCCACACTTTAAACGGTAGTGTAAAATTGAGTTTGATATCTTGGTTGACTTCGTCCAAATTTCGATAATACCGCTGTGGGCTTTGATGGATGGAAGGTTGATAATCATATACTCTTTTGATGTCAAATACGGGTAAACCATTCGCATCCACTACTACATTTCCCACGCTGTCAAAGCGCAACTCTTCCGTTTCGAGCGAAGAATATTGTACCACTCTAAAATCCGGCTGCTTATCAGAAGAAAGCGTATAACTGCCGATCCAATCCACTTCCAACTTGCCAAAAACGTGCTCGCCTCGCAGTTGAAAAGCATCCAACGAACGCTCTACAAAAGACTGCGTATTGTCCAATAGCGAATCCGTAGTGCCAGTCAGGTCAAACAAATCCGTACCGGATTGCCGTCTGGTCTGATTGATACCACTTTGGTTGTGCATATACGTAAAGGTGAACTTTTGAGTGGCTGCAGGCTTGTACGAAAGTCCCACGATGCCGCCCCAGAGTGCTTCTTCTTCTGTGAGCCTACCGTTTATGCTTCGGCGCTCTGCTACCGTGCTATCGTTTTGTAATTCATATCTTCCCAAGCTAAAATCTTCGTTATTTTGAAAAGCATTGCGGTAAGAAAGACCTACCACATAGCCCAGCGGTTTGCCACCCAATTCGTGCTGATTTCCAAATGACAATTGATAATTTTGGTTAATACCTGATTTTTTTTCTCGAGTCGTATAATATCGCGGAAAAGACTTGGCTACTTGATCCCCTAAAGCTGCTTTTAAACTATCGGTAGTGGCTCTACCTACTGAAGGAATGCCATAAATCGTCTCTTTGTCCGATATTAGATAGCCATTTTCAATATCAGTGACCAGATTTGGAATATCGCGTGAGCCGTCATCAAAGCCTATAAAGTCGGAGTTGCCACCGTCGTGTGTGAGGAAGTTGTCATTTAGATTGGCAGTCGGATTGTAGGAAAAAGAAGCGGTAAAATTGAGTTGAAAATCCTCTGGATGGCTTTTGGTGCGAATATCCACCAAGCCGCCGGTGAAGCTACCGGGCAAGTCAGGCGTGAAATTTTTATAGACAATAATATTATCAATCAGTGTAGACGGGAAAATATCTAATTGAGTAGTATTTCGCTCCGGGTCGAGTGCTGGAATTTCGCCACCATTAAGTAGGGTTTTACTATATCGGTCGCCTAAACCTCTTACGGTCACGTATTTACCACTTTCTACCGATACGCCCGTCACGCGTTGTAGAGCCGCCGCGATGTTATTGTCGCCAGTTCTTTGAATCTGACTAATCGAAATCCCATCAATCGTGTTGATCGAATTCTGCTTCGCCATATTGATTGCCAGATCGGTTGTTTGCGATGCTTTGGCAGTCACAATCACCTCTTTCAAAAAACTTCCTTCCTGTAATAGCAAACTTTCGTTGTACACGACCGCTTCCGTTGCGGCTATAATAGACACCGTATCAGGCACATAAGAAATGTAGGATATTAACAATATGTAATTCCCCGGCTGTAATTCCAAGGTGTATAGCCCGTCTAAATCTGTTGTCGTTCCGGTGATGATGCTGTCGTTTAGTACCACTGCTACCGATGCGCCCAAGAGTGATTCGCCTACTTCGGCATCCACTACTTTTCCACGGACAATGGCAGTTTGACTAAAGAGAAAGGCACTATAAAATAATAGCAGTACAAATAGAAGAATGGTTTTAGAATGGTAAAGGATGGTTCTCATAGTTTTGGTTTACTGGTAGGCTAAACGGAGCAAAAATCATTTTACTCCGTTTAGTTGTAGATATCAGCTCTTCGTCCAAAATTAGTTGTTTTTTTAACGCCACACTTACAGTCGCGATTTCTTAATATAAACTTCATCTATGCTTAATATAAATTTTTAATCATATCAAGAACAGCATATCGTATCCCAATTTTATGCAATTAGTTGATTTTCAAAAAGTAAATGTGCTAAACTTATTATTCGATTGGCAACTTTTCACAGATGCGGTTATTCGTAAATTATCTGAGTCACGCGAACACTTGGTCTTCATGTTGTGGGGCAGTTTTGCACACAAAAAATCGGAGTTGATTGATACCATGAAACATTTAGTACTTAAAGCTGCACATCCATCGCCGTTGGCGCGCGGTGCGTTTTTTGGCAGTAAACAATTTTCTCAAGCGAATGAATATTTGAAGGCAAACGGGGAGCCACTTATTGATTGGCAATTATAAAGGCTGCAAAACATTTTTAATATTGGCAAAATGTTTTTACATTGTTAAAAGGTTGACTGTCAAACTATTTATTAATTTTAGCTTGTCAAAAATTAATTCCTCATTCTAAACCCAAATCAACATGAAAAATGTACTTCTCAGTTTGCTATTTTTACTACTCTGCACAGCAAGCCTACTCAGCCAAAACGAAGCCGACAAAACTGCTATCCAGCAAGTGATTAGTAACGAAACCGCCCAATGGGCTGCCAAAAACTACGACGGATGGGCGAAAAACTGGTTGCAAACTCCTGAAATCATGGGATCCTTCAACAATCCAGATGGCTCTTACACTTACTCTGTAGGCTGGGATGCACTGAGTGAAGGGATGAAAGAATCGTTTCTACAAGACCCAAAGCCGATGACGGTAGAAATCAGTCGAGAGAACTTCACGTACCGTTTTTATGGAAATGGCGCTTATGTGACTTTTGACCAATATCCCGGAAAAAAAGGGGAAGTGAAGCCCGGCAAAGAATTTCGGATTATGGAAAAAACGAAGGATGGATGGAAGATAGTGAGTGTGATTGCGTTGTGGGATTATTCTAAGTAAGCATTCCGTAAAAGTAAGTCGTAGGAAACTTTAAAGTTTCCTACGACTTATTTAAAACCGCTTTTTCGCTTTCAAAATTTAAAAACGGATAATTTACTTCCAACGCTTGCATTTTTTCTAATTGCTTTCTTACAAATGCCTGATGCTGTGTTGATTGTGAATGAAATGCCCGATGCCGACTCGCATTAGTAATCGCTTCAATTTGTGAAATCAATTCCTGCGTATTTTTATCAAAAAAAGCCTCGCCAAAACGCTGCCACACATAGTCAATCGCCACACTGTTAGGGTGAATCATATCTGCTTCAAAAAAACGATAATCGCGCAAGTCATCTATTACCGATTCATACGCTGGAAAGTAATGGGCAAAATCAAATTTATTACAAATTTCCTCCATTGCTAATAAAAGCGTGGCTTTGCTGCGTTGATTTTCTACCAAACCATCCCGAATGTGTCGCACCGGACTCACCGTAAATATAATTTGTAACTCCTGATATTGTAATTTTAATTTTTGTGAAATTGGAATGAAACTTTCTACAATTTCCTCGACTGAAAGCCGTCTTTTTGTAAAGATTTGACTCGGCATTTTATGACAATTCGCTACAATTTTTCCACTTTCTTTTAAAACAAACACATTCGCGGTACCGAGTGTAAGTAAGAGACGGGTGACCGAAGGAAGTAGGGCTTGGGCTTGATGTAAGGATTGATTCATTTTTTGTAATGCCTCCATTTGATCCAAACCGGAAAAACTGCCATGATGCATCCAACTGTGCCATAATTCTTGATGTTGAAATAAATCACTTGTTGCAAATTTTTTATTGGACAAAAGCCATTCTAATTGCTCTGCTATCGAAATTGGGTTGTAAATAATACCAAACGGATTGAGTAAGTGTTTGAATTTCAAGGTAGAAAGTCGGGTACCAATGTGCTCCGTAAAGCACGAGCCAATACTTAAAAACGCATCAAGATGGGTGATACGAAACGGAAAAGAAGGTAGGGGCAGTTCGGTACGGAAAGTCATGAGGTGCTAATTTAAAGATCATGTTTGGAAACATCAGACTCGTTCAAAAATAAGATTTTTAAAAGTATCTGTTGCCCCGTGTTTTAGCGCGGGGTTATGGAATAGCCCTTTTATTGGCTTTAGCCACTTTACTAAAGAGTGTGGCTAAAGCCGAAAACTGCTATCTTTTTTGTCCCCGCGCTAAAGCACGGGGCAATCGGTTATTTTTGAACAACTCTATTAAAACCGCACAAAATTAAAATAAAAAAAGAGGCATTCACCGAAACCGATGAACGCCTACCAAACCGAAGTAATAAAAAATGGGAGGACGCACTGGTCTTCCCATTTCCTTACAAAGGGAATAGACGAGATTTGAAAAGAAAGGTTAAGTTGTAAAGTGTTAATTAACAATTCATTAATCAAATTGGAGATCAAAAATTTTGTTCTGCCAAAACAAAAAGCCCAATGCAATATGCATCAGGCTTTTGTACCGAAGGTGGGACTCGAACCCACACATTGTTGCCAATACAGGATTTTGAATCCAGCGCGTCTACCATTCCGCCACTTCGGCAGCTTAAGAATTAAAAGATCGAATGGGGCTGCAAGGTAGAAAAATTTGACAAAAACATCCAACTTTAAAGACAAAAAAATTCGACACTTCAAAGAAAATTAGTTGGCGGGACGACGCGGTGGGTAAAAAAATTTAGGGGTATTGAATGAGCGACAAGTACTTGAGTAAGTAGGTAGTTTTTAGTTGGCAGCCATTAGTCACTCAAAATCTTGATAAACAGTAATTTAAGTTGAATTTATTTTACAATTTAAATGTAATGGATTACTCGAGTAAGTAATTGACTATTTATAATTGACGATTGACCATCGGATATTAAGCTGATAATCAATAAATTAACTATTTGGGTGTGCCGATTATTTAGGTCGAACTATTTGCTTTAAATTTACGCTATTACTCAAGTAATCGAGCAATATTAGATTATAATTTTTCTCGTCCCGACACGTCAGGACTCGCTAAGAAACGTAGCTTCTCTGCGCCTCCCTGCCTGCCAGTAGGCAAGTGCGGTTAAAAATAAATGTGCTTCAATACTTATTAAAAATTAAAAAATAATTATCATATTAATTTTATAAAATATATCAAGTTGAATAAGCCTCGTTTCACTGTCCATTCATTTCCAATAAATACTTCATTCCCGCCGGATTATTATCAATCGTTTCAAATACCTGCTGCGCTTCCGCTAACGGTGCAATTTGTGTAATCAGAGCTTCCAAAGGTAATGCTCCACTCGCTGCCAGTGCAATCGCCGCTTCAAAATCTTCTGGTTCATACACCCGCGCCCCAATCAATTTAATTTCCCGCCAAAAAAATCGAAATAAATCCACCGCTTTGGGTTCGCTGTGAATGGCGACCATGACGATGCGCCCACGAACGCGCGGCAGTTGCGTCATTGCGGTCACGCCCGCTTGTACGCCCGAGACTTCAAACACGACATCCGCCATCGCGCCGTTCGTGAATTGCTCCACCACTGTTACTAAATCGTTTTCTTTTGGATTTACTACGGTAAAACCTAACTTTTTAGCTAATTCAAGTCTTGTTACATTCACTTCCGAAATTATTACATTTACTCGTTTTTGTCGCGCTACCAATGCAATGAGCATCCCAATGGGTCCGCCGCCGATAACTACCGCATTTTCACCACTTTGTAATTCACCCAAACGCACGTCGTGGCAAGCTACCGCCAAGGGTTCTATCATTGCGCCCAGCGTCAGAGGTAAATGCGCTGGCAAACGATGTAATGTATAAGCGGGCACATTCCAATAACTTTGCATCCCGCCTGGCGTATCTATTCCGATGAATTTCAGGTTTTTACCAATGTGTTTATATCCATTATCCGAAGCGTCAGGTGTGCCGGGTTTTAAAGGACGAACGGCTACTCTTTCGCCAATTCTTACATCCATTACATCCGATGCAATTTCTATCACTTCCCCTGACACTTCATGCCCAATGACTTGGGGAATCTGCACCCGCTTATCCATATTGCCATGATAAATGTGTACATCCGTGCCGCATACGCCGCAATAAGCGACTTTGAGCCGCACTTCTCCGGGTTGCAGCGGTGTAAGAACAGTTTCTTTTATTTCAAAATTTTTATTTCCAGTGTAATAAAGTGCATTCATTTTTAAAGTTTTAAATTTAGAAAAGAGACGGCGAACGAAAGGTATCGTCAAATTGGCATAACTTGTCCCGTAAAACGGGATCAGCAAATCAGCATATTAATTCCGTTGCAAAATTTGTATCATATTCCCCTCCACATCATAGCAATTGCGTACTTTTCCGCCACCAATGGCATCGGTCATTTCGCCGCCCCACATAATCCCTTTAGAATCAAGATATTCGATGGCTGCTTCTATATTTTGCACTCGAAAAGCGACGTGCGACCAGCCCGGTGTCCAGGTGGTACGAGCGGTGCGGAGGGTATCATCTTTGGGCATGATTTCGAGCAGCGTTCCATCGGGAGCTTTCAGCATCCACACGGGTTTGGGGTGATGAAACCATTTTTCGTAGCCAAATATTTCGCAATACCAATTAGATAATAACTCGACATCATCGGCGGCAACCGCAGGGTGGTCTATTCCAAGAAATTTTATCATTTATAGCATGGTTTAAAAGTTGCTAAATAAACTTCGGCGTAGCGTTTCCCTAAAGTACGCGCCGAAGCACCGTCAAAATGGGTTTCATCTCCTTTATGTGATAAATTAGCACCGCTTACCACAGCGGTATTTTTAACCTGACTGGGTAATTGGGTAATAATTTTATTAATATTTTCTGCATCAGGGTTTTTAACAATATAAAATGCTCCCATCGTACCCGCTAAAAAAGGCACGTTCTTTGCATGAAGGTCTTTGCGCAAGCGTTTAATAAGAGATTTTAATTTTTTATCGTATAATTTTATGCCCGCTGGATTGCTATCGGATTCGCCTTGCTGCCACAAAATGCCTTTTAAAGTGCCACTTTGCATGGCTATTTTAGTTCGCCGTATGGCATCGTCGTAAGGGTAGCTTTTAGTTGGTTCATAATATTGTTGCGCTTGCCAAAAATCAATGGAAGAACCGCCGACTGCGCAGGGTATTAAGCCAATTATAATGTTACTATCATATTCTATCATCGCTTTTGCAAATGCAAAACCCGGTCCAACGCCCACCACTGCTTGTTTGTCAAAATGAAGCGGCTCGGCTGCTAACACCCATTCATTATTTTTATTTAGCATCATAATACGAAGATGTGCAATAGTATCCTCGGTTTCTACTTTTCCGCGTCCTGCCATGTTGGACTGCCCCGCCAACAGGTATAAATGAAATTGTTTTTTGGACACATTTACTTGTGCAATTAATAAATTAGTAACAAAAAGCAATAGGATGAATAAATATTTTCTTATTTTCAAGTCAACCTGCATATTTTTCCAATTTATAACCTTCTTCTGATAAGAAGACGTTCCAGCTTCTCCCATGCCCTGAAATCATCGAGAAAGAATTTGCCTTTTCATCATGCAGTTGTAACGTCCATTTACGAGCATCACTTTGCAAAGTATAATGATTATCATGAATTTCCAATGCCCATTTTTCCAAGGAATCCGGCTCATCTAAGGCAATAGCGTGGACGACCGTGCGAACTGTTTTCCTTTCTTTTTCCGTAAAACGAAACAGCAAGCCGCTTCCCGAACGTCCTTCGCCTAATTGGTCAGGTTCAGGATGATACGCATCGTGTAAATACGCATATACCGGGTACGACCACGCGCCAGTGCCTCCGTGAAAGAGTTTCATGCCCGCTTTTTGGCGTTTTATAGTCAGTGTATTACCGTCTTTTTGCCAATGGGTACGACCGTTTCGGTTATTGACCACCCAATTCCATAGTGTCGTGACGGGTTGATAAGCGGCAATATGGTCCACTACAAATAAGACGTGGCTACCTGCTAAAATCCATAAGCGCGTAAAGTTTTCAATGGGCAGTCCATAAGATTTTCCTACCTCCGCACCCACGACGGAAATCACGTCTTCTTGCGCACAAATCAATCGTTTATCGCCTCTAATGATGGACTCGCCAGCTTTCTCATTGGTGATAATCCGACGCGGAAATACACTTTTTTGCTCCAATAAAGACGCTTTTGCTAAATCTTCTTGCAAGCCAAGCGCCTCTTTTTCAAGGAGAAAAGTACAAGTATTATGCGTTTGAGAGCTACTTTCCAAACCATGAATCAGGTTGCGATAACAACTATGCCCAGGGTCAGCCAACAAACGTTCTTGGTTGTGCACCAAAATAAAACTATTCAAATCGCCGTGCAAATGCCCCAATCCATTGAGTGGTTCGCTGCCGCCGTTGATAGCGACAATTGTTTTGCCATCCCATGCATCGCGTATGAACGCATTACCGTTTGAAAATGAAGTCGTTAGTGGTAGATTAGCTTGCTTGGGTGAAATGCTTTTGGAATCATAAGTCAGTAATGGCAGCGTCAAAAATCCCCAGTCATTTCGCATTCCAAGGGTTGCCAAATCGTGTGGACCTTGGGTAGGATTAGGAACGTAGTATTGCTCAAACAGCCATTTGGCTAAGCCTTTTGCAGTTTCTACGTCGCTGCGGGCAGCAATATACAGTAATACATCTCCTGAGGGTCGAAAAATGGCGGCGCTGTCGTTGAAATTAGCAGCCCTGGCGCGGGGTTCGTCCCCCCAATCTTGCAGCGGTTGGTTGTAAAACATACTGGTGGTGAACCAGTTAACACAATTGGCAATTGAATTGGTAAGGGAATGGTCAAAAAGATGGGGAAATCCTCTAAAAACGGCTTCGTGTGCAAAAGTCAAAGCCAACGCCAAGTAATTTCCATATTGCAAAGATTCACCATAAGAACCGTCTGATTGTAAGGCTTGTTGGCACAGGTTAAGTTCGGGCAATAAGGATTGAAGCGTAGTTTTATTTCCTAACACTACACTTGCGACTACTGCGCCACTGACCATGATGCTTCGCCAATTGGCTAAATGATGGTTATTTTCAATCCAACGCTGGCAAAGCGTAATTCCTTTTTCCTGTAAAGCAGCGCGGATTTCTTGCTGTTCCATTTCAGAAAAAGCAGCTTTCGCCAAATCATACACCGCTGACACTCCCCAGCAGAGATGTGCCGTTTCCAGATGCCCGGTGAAGGGCTCGCTGTGGTCTCGAAACGCAGGACCGACCCATTCAGAAGTGGGCTTCCGTACGATGTCGAGTGTAACCGTGCGAAGCCAGTTGGCTAAGTGGGGCGTAGGTTGTAAGGCATAGCTCATCGCTGCATCCGAAAGATATTCTGCGGCAGAGTGCCACCAAATCGCAGTAGCATTTGGTCCTAACAAATCCTCCCACGCTACCCGTTCATTGACTCGTTTCTGAAGGGCATCAAAAAAGCGGCAAATCAGCGAATCTTGTTCAGCGCGTTTTTGTAAAATGGCGTCTCGTTCCTGCTTTGTTAGAAAAGCGCTGGGCATTACCTTTTAATTTTATTTTCATAAAAATGAATCATAAGCGTTCTAATCAGGGTTTTTTTTTTACATTTTACATTTTACACTTTGCATTTTACATTTTACATTTTGCATTTTACATTTTACATTTTGCATTTTACATTTTGCATTTTACATTTTGCATTTTACATTTTACATTTTCTTTAAAAATAGCCTCCTTTTGCCACCACTTCCGTTGGTTTTAAACCTGATTCTACCATTTCTTTAATGCCTTGTTCCTTATGAATAATTTGTTCTGCTGCGATAAGTACCTCATAAGCAATGGATTGCGGAATGGAAATCACGCCGTCAATGTCGCCAAAAATCCAGTCACCGGGTTGAATCACGACTTCGCCCATGAGAATTGGTTTTTGATAATAATACATTCGGAAGCGCCCAAACATACCGGTGTTGGCTTTATATTTGTAAAAAACCGGAAATTGCTGTTCCAATATGGACATAGTATCGCGAATTCCATTTACAATTGCGCCGCGACAACCCGCGCGCATAGCCGCCATCGTCATTACTTCGCCCCATTGAGAGGTGACGGTGTCGCCCGTGCAATCCCACACCACGACTGAGTCGGCGTGTAAAGATTCGAGCATGAGGGCGCGGGTTTCCATCTCGCCGTCAGTAGTAATATCGGGACCTCCTTTGACGGTAAAAGCCATGCCTGCAATTTTCATTTCTTCGCGCAAAGGGGCAAAAACTGAGGGCAAACTTGTCGTGTGCATATTGTGCTGAAAACGTAGCACGTCATTCACAGCACCCGTATATAATTTCAAGTAGCGCTCGCGCATTTCGGCAATGGAAATGGGGTACTCTACTAAATGTTTTCCTTTGCCATTTTCATGATATAGGTTATTATTCATCATCCTGCTAAAAATTTCATGTTATCAAAATTGATTTCTCGAATTATTACATCCACCGGTTGATTTAATACAAATAGTATGATACGAGCCACGTCTTCTATTTTTAAAAATTTCTCGCGCGGCACGGTGCGGTCACCCCAATAATCGCTGTCGGTTGGTCCCGGATTCACGTCGGTTACCTTAATACCTTCTTTAATAACCTGGTCAGCAAGCCCGCTGCTCAAGCCTCGTGCGCCAAACTTGGACGCGGCATAAATCGGTGCAGTGGGATTCGTCCGTTGCCCTGCCATCGAAATCACAGTGACGATATGCCCTTGTTTTTTCGGTTTCATTACTTTTAAAACTTCCCGATTGCATAAAAACACGCCCCGCATATTTACATTTATCATCTGGTCGTAAATGTCGAGTTCGGTGGTGGAAAGGTCAGGCGAGATTAAACCTACTCCGGCATTATTAATCAGGCAATCTATCGTTCCAAATCGTTCTATGCAATTTTGAAATCCGTTTATTACATCCGATTCTACACTTACATCGCCTCGAAAAGAATGTAGGTTTTCGTGCGAAACTTCGGCTGATAATTGTCGCTTTCGGCTGAAATCGAAGACTTTAGCACCGTTTTCGAGCAATTGTAAAGCGGTGGCTTTGCCAATGCCGCCCGATGCGCCGGTGATGAAATAGATTTTATCTTTTAAATAATTCATATTTTTTATTAATTTTTAATAAAATGGGGAGCCAAGCAGCGCTTTAAAGCTCCCACGAAGTAATGTATGAAATTAACTTATTCTACAAATTCAGATTGAAACGGAACTTTTGCACGATTTTTAAATAATAAAATACCTGCCGCAATTAAACAAAATAAACCCGCGCCAAACGCCAATTGACCACTTGTATTTTGTAAAGATGGTAAACTCATCGCGCCAAATAAACTGCCGGTTATAGCCAATGCTACTGCGTACAAGCGACTCAGAGAACGTTGGAATTTTGGGTCGGCAATTGGTTTTTCTGCTTCGGTGAGTGGCGTTGCCAAGCGAAGAAAAAAGGCATTTACTCGATTTAAATACGCTTGATTTTTGGATGTAACTAAGCCCGATAATAAAAAAACCGCTAAACATATCATAATTTCAATAAATGTGGCTACTTCCCAAGGGATTTGTTTATTCGCATTTAAAATCAACCCTGTTGCCATGCCGACGATGACCGTAGCGAGTGCGCCCCAGGGTTGCGGACGTTTTAATGCAATGCCGAGCACCAACGGTAATGTCATCGGCAAAGCAAATAAGCCGGTAAATAATTTATTCGCTTCAAAAGCGCCACCAAAACCACCTACGTATAAAGCGCCAAAGGTGATGCACGAGCCCAAAAGCAACGTCATCAAGCGTCCTACCCAAAGCATTTCGCGGTCGGTCGCAGCCGGATTAAACAAACGTTGGTAAATATCTTTTGTTAATACTCCAGCCGTAACATTATATTCACCACTTAAAACAGACATCGTCGCTGCAAACATCGCTGCTACCATTAATCCCATGATGCCTTCTGGTAATAGTTTCATACAAACGCTTACATACGCCATCTCTGGGTTTTCGAGATTGGGAATCAAGGCTTTAGCAGCAATGGAGGGAAATAAAAAGATAATCGGGAATATAAAGAAAAAGATGGCGGTTAATAAACCTTGTTTCTGACTGGCACGTTCATCGCGCACACTGTAAAATCGTTGAATAAAAGTCCAATTACCGCTATATTTTACTAAAATCATTAAATAATACACCATAATAAATAATGGCATTCCTTTCGGACCATTAAACCAGGTGAAATGTTCAGGAATCGTTGCCATCATTTGCGGTAAGCCACCGGCAGCTTGTATCGTCAATGGCACTAAAATTAAAGTCGCCACGATTAATATAATAAATTGAACGACATCGGTCACAACCACTGCCCATAAACCACCGGCAATCGTGTATAATGCTACAATAATTCCACATGATAAAATGGAAATTTCAAGGGAAAGACCCGTCGCTGCTTTTACAAAAATGGCGAGCGCGTAGAGCCGCACCATGTTGTCTAGGATTTTAAAAAATACGCCCGACCACGAAAAAAGCTGCCGAACTGAGCCATTGAAACGAGTTTCCAAAAATTCCATCGGGGTCATGATACCCGCACGTCGCCAGCGTTTGGCGAAAAAAGCCACGCCAATCAAGGCTGGAACGACCGTACTCCAAATCAGCGTGAGCGCCACCAAGCCGTGTTCATACGCGATGCCCGCATACGCCACAAAAATAAAGGTGCTGAATTTGGTCATAAAATTGCTGATAGCGCCCGTCACCCAAGGAATGGCGTTGCCGCCTTTGAAATAATCGCCGATATTTTTGACAAATCTGCCCAAAAATAGCCCGATACCTGCCATGAGTGCGAGGTAAATACCGATTGCCCAATAATCGAGTGTATGTAAGGAGTTCATGTAATGTAATTTGTGATTTGTGATTTGTTATTGGTCACAGCGATACGGTACACAATTTTCATCACGCCCCATGGCGAGACCAAAGACGCAAAGTGTTAATTATTGTCTTTGCGAACTCTGCGCCTCTGCGGTTAAAATATGCTCATTTACTTGTTATTTAAATTGAATAAGTGATTTATCTGCAATCAAAATCGGTGAATCGTATAATGGAATCTCTTTAAACGTATAAGTATTACCCACTTTATTCCACTGATTTTTAGGAATTTCATACACACGACCTGTCATTACATCCACCCAGACCGGATTAGTAAAATTTCCATTTTCGATTGTAATATCTATTGTTTTGGTTTTAAACGAGTTAGTAGGCGATTCTTTATCCAACCAGAGTGTAATAATTTGCTTTTTACTATTTTTATTTTGATAGCTAAAGATGGAGATGGAATCATTTGGCGTGTTTGTAAATTTGAAATTCGGCGTTAATTCGAGTGAATTATCAAAAATAGAAGCGATATTTTGTACCGCATAATACGCCACTTTCGGTCGAATGGCTGCCATTGTAATATCAGATTGAATCAGTCCTTTGGTGTTGAGCACCGCGGTTTTTGGGTCACCCCAATTGTAATAAATATCAATAATGGTAAATACAGAGGTTTCAATATCATGTCCTAAATCACCTAACAAACGCCGCATATCATATTTAGCTTGGGTATATTCTGTCCAATAATATTTATCCAGCGCAAAACTGGGAATGTACGTGGAAGGCGCACCGTTCTCACCTTGCCGTAAAAGCAGCGTTTTTGAATACTTTTCAATCACTTTTTTCAAGCCCAAAACCCGTTTTTCGCTATAAGCATCTTCAGGTCGCATGGTGTAGCTGTGGTAGGAAATCCAGTGGAATAAATCGAGTTTATGCTGGTCGGCGATTACTTTCAGGAAAGCGTCGAGGTATTCCATATTGCTGTTGGACGCAAACGCCAAGCCCGCAATTTTTGCTTCCGGTTGAATGCGTTTTATGATATTTGCGGTACGAATATTTAGTTCGGCAGTCGTTTCCGGCGTGATTTTTTGTCCAGGATGATCGGGTTCATTCCAGATTTCCCATTCTTTTACCCGATCTTTATATCTATTTACCAATGCTTCTACCCAACGGTCCCAAGCGGCGTAGCCTTCGGGCGAGGTCATCAGGCTATTTAAAAGATTTGTACCACCGCCTCCTTCATAAATAGGATTTCCATAAGAGGCTTCTAACCAAGGTTCTATGTTATTGGCTGCTGCAAAATTTATAATTTCATCCAACCATTTCCAATCATACACACCTTTTACTTTTTCGCATTTTGCCCAACCTGCTTGTAGGCGTATTTTTTTCACGCCGAGCGGTGGTAAATAGGTTTTGTAAGCATTAAAATCGGTATGATTCCGGTCTAAGGTTTCACAGCCGACGGTAATTCGGGAAGATGCAATTTGCTTGGTGCTGCGGGGCTGGAGGGTTCCAATGCGTTTCCAAGTGATTTCTAATGGTGTTTTGACGCGGTCGGGGGAAGTATCAATGAATTGGGCAAAGGTTTGTATGGAATACGACGAGCATATTATCAAATATAGAATTGATTTAATAAAATACTTATTCATTAATAATAGATTAAGTAAATAGAAGAAAATATTAATGCTCAAATTAGAGAGTGAGGCTTAGGAAACTTTGAAAGTTTCCTAAGCTTATTTATTGCATTTTAATCAGACTTTTATCTGCAATTAAAATCGGCGCATCATATATAGGAATATCTTTAAAGGTGTAAATGTTTTCCGTTTTACTCCATTGATTTGCAGGAATTTCGTAAACGCCGCCCGTGATAATGTCCACAAGAACGGGCTGATCAAAATTGGCATTGGCAAAAGTGAACGTGACGTTTTTCGTTTGATTAGAATCCGTCGGGATGTACTCATCTATCCAAATGGTGAAAATTTGTTTTTTAGTAACTTTATGTTGATAGCCATAAATCGAGAGATTCCGGTCGGTCGTTTTTGAATAAAAAATATCATTTTTATTGGTTCCAAAGTTTTTATTATGCTTGTCTTCCATTTTTTTAATGCGTTGTAAAGAATGGTCGAAAATAGACGTAACATTTTGAATGGAATAGTAAGCAATTTTGGGGTGAATAATTTGTTTTGTCGTATCTGATTTTATGATGCCTTTATAATTCAATCGGTTAATCGGACCATTGGTGTAAGCCATTTCGACCAAACCAAAAACACTAGTTTCAATATCATGTCCCAAATCGCCGAGCATCCTGCGCGTGTCCCATTTAGCTTGGGTCAATTCTGTCCAATCATAATCCCAAAGCGCGCCTCTGCCGCTCCCGCCGCCTGAGGGAGCACCGTTTTCACCTTGTCGTAAAGGCATATTTGGTGCGTATTTATCTAATATCGCTCGCAATTTCATTACTTTTGGATAATGGGAATCGGGGTTGTAGGTATAATCATGATATGTCATATTATCAAATAATTTCAATTTTCCTTTGTCAGCGAGGATTTTGAAAAAAGCATCGGCATATTCCAAGTCAATATGTCCCATTGCCAAGCCGGAGACGCGTGCATCGGGTTGAATTTTTTTGATGATATCAATTGTTCTAATGTTTAAAGCGGCGGTTTTTTCGGGCGTATTTTCTAAATTATCGCCGAAATTAGGTTCGTTCCAGATTTCCCAATCTTTTACTTTGTCTTTATAACGCGTGACCAATGCAGCTACCCATTTATCCCATGCCTCTAATGCTTCTTTGGAAGTCGGCATTCCGGCTCCCAGATTTGCACCACCGCCACCTTCATAACGTTCATTGCCATAAGAGGTTTGTAGCCAAGGTTTTAGCCCTCTTTTGGTTGCATCATCAACGATATGGTCGAGCCAAGCCCAATCATACACGCCTTTGACTTTTTCGGTTTTATTCCAACCCGCTTGCATTCGTAATCGCTTGATTCCCAGCGGTGCGATGTAGGTTTTATACTGGTCATAATCAGCGAAATCGCGGTCGAGCGTTTCACAGCCGATGAGCCAATTGGAGGATTCAATTTCGGCGGTGCTGCGGGGTTTCACTGTTCCCAGAAAAGGCAAATTAATTTTAAAATCTGTTTTGACTCTTGATTGGCTCGTGTCAATAAGTTGTTGTGCAAGTAAATGATTTGCAATGAAAATAAATAGAGAAAGTAATATTGTAATGTGTTTTTTCATTTCTTTATAATTATTTTACGATTTATTTTAACCGCAGAGGCGCAGAGAACGCAGCGTTTTTATCTTTCACTTGGTCACTTATTCTCTTGGTCTTCTCGTCATGCATTAACTGCCAACTGCTCACTGCCGACTGTTCAATATCCTTCATTTTGCTCCGCGCCCGCTTTAGCCAGGCGGTCAATATGCGTCTGCGGAATAGGACGTAGCTTATGAAATTCCTTTAAATTGGGAACCGCTGCGGGGTTGTATTTTTTCACCCTTTCAAAGAAAGTTTCCGTGCGCACCAAATCGTACCAGCGCTCGTAGTCGCCGCCCAGTTCTCGCGCTCTTTCTTCCAGAATGAAATCGCGGATTTTTTCCGGACTGTTGATAGCATCTGCGTTAATTTCCATGGTCACTTCGGTACTTTTAGTCACTTCTTCTGGTGTGCCACCATCTGCCATCAGAAAATGAAACGGCTTTACCTCGCCTTCTTTATAGGCGGCTCTTCGGCGCACGACATTGATATACTGCACTGCTTTGTCATAATTGCCTTTTCTACCATAAGCTTCGGCAGCAATCAAATACGACTCGCCCAGCCACAGCAACGGAAAATCCAGATAGCCATCCGAGTTATTAACACCCGAACGAGTCGGATCTAAAAAATACTGGTAATGCGGAAAAAACCGGTCGGTCCATTTGTTACGCGGAAACCACACATATCGTTTTTTTGCAATGTCCGCATCGCTGACACCAGTATTAAAAGTAAAAACCAACGCCGTATCGCCTTTCATAAATTTAGGCTTTCCGACCAGACTGGGGTCGGGCGCACTGGCGGCAGTCCATTTTTGAATTTTCGATTCGGTAGTGGTATTGCAAATCCAGACCGTTTTGTAGGCTTTGTAAATGCGGGAGTCATTTTTTCGGTCAAAAAGATTGAACAGATAGGGCGTTGGCACCAAGCGCACGAACGGACGACCGTTGGCAATATCTCTGTCCATACCTGCGCCAGAAACACTTTCGTATTGAGAGATGTAAAATAAATGTGCCCAGTTTCCACTGCCGTTCGCTAATACATTATTCGTAAATTGTATCGCAAAAAGGGCTTCTTTATTTTTTTCATTCAACTGATTACGGGCATCATGATAATTGGGTAATAAACCACCTTTGAATGTAATGACTTGTTCGGCATAATAAGCGGCACTATCTAAATCCGTCGGTTTTTGACCGCGTTGTTCTTTTACCGCACTGCCTCTGGTCAAATAAACTTTGGCGAGCAAATGCTGGGCGGCAGCGCGGGTGACGCGAGCGTACTCGGCTTGGGTAGTCGGCAAATTGCCAGCCGCAAATTGTAAGTCAGCAATGATAGCATCGTAGATTTGGGATACTTCCGCTCTTGGCAGGTCGGTTTTGATGGTCAGGTTTTCATCGAGCAACAACGGAATTTTACCAAACGTCTGCACCAGTCGAAAATAGTAGTAAGCCCGCAAAAAATGCACTTCTCCCTTGCGCTTGTTGCGAGCGTCTTCTGTGAGCAACGTTTTTACACCTTCTACATTTGGAATGCGATTAATCGCAATATTACAAGAATTAATTCCTTTGTAATAATTATCCCACAAATATTGAAAATTAAAATTAGTGGAGTTAATATCGGACGTGTATAAATGAAATTCATTGCCCGATGCTACGCGGGTGGTGGTGTAAATATCGGTTCCTAAATTTGACAAATTAAGTCCATATTGATCATTTGCCCAGATGCGCAACGGTGCGTAGGATGCCAAAGTTAAAGACTCGATGCCTTGTTCGGTATCATAAAATTCATAACTCACGCCTGAGATTTGTTCCTCGTCCAAAAATTCTTCACAGGAAGAAAGGAACATAGAAAAGGTTATTAAAAACAAGATATATTTTTTCATGATATTTTTTCAATTTTAGTTTTTAATAATAGACTTTATATGAAATAGTCCTTATAGCGAATTTAACCGCAGAGAGCGCAGCGTTTTACGCAGAGGACGCTATGTAAAGCCCGTGCTACTTTTACATTTTACATTTTGCGGTTTTACATTTTGACTTTTGTTTAAAAAGTAAGATTAAGCCCTACTAAATAAGTCGTGACACTTGGCGTGGTAATGCCCGTTGAACCTTCGGGGTCAATGCCTCGGAAATCGGTAATCAGCAAAGGATTGAGCGCTGTGGCGTAGATGCGAAAGTTGGAAGCACGCAGTTTTGTAAGTAAGCCTTCCGGCAGCCGGTAGCCCAGCGTCACGTTGCGCAAGCGAATAAAAGAACCGTCTTGATACGCCAATGTATTCGCAAAAAGCGGGGTTCTTCTGCCCGTCACCGGTCTGGGAAATGCGTTGGTTGGATTATTGGGTGTCCAATAATCTACGTTTAACCAGTTCTCGCGCCCTTCGTACAAAATGCCTTGTCCATCGTTAATCGTTTGTCCTTGCCGCGCAAAAATCAAAAAATTGAGGTCAAATCCGCCAAACTCTACCGTAGTGTTCAAACTACCATACCATTCCGGCACTGCGCTGCCTAATATCACGCGGTCGTCGGCGTTGATCTTGCTGTCGCCGTTGGTATCCTGAATTTTAATTTCACCCGGCGCAAAACTGCTGCCATTTTTATTATACGTCGCAATCAATTCTTTGTCCGCATCGGTATTTTGGAAAATGCCGATTTTTTTATAATCAAAATAAGTCGTGACCGGATAACCGATGAACCAGCGATTGCCAATGTCATCCACTTTCCCGTTGTACAACTCTACGATTTCTTCCTTATTTTTAGTGAAAGTGACCTGATTCGTCCAACGGAGCTTACGATTTGGACCATCAAATACGACCCCGCGCAGTGCTACTTCTATGCCTGTATTTCGGGTGGAACCGATGTTTTCCACAATCGAAGCAAACCCTGAAGCCGTCGGCAACTGACGCGCCAGCAGCAAATCCGTTGTGTTTTGTTGATATACATCCACAGTAGCGGAGAGGCGATCCTCCCACAATCCAACATCCACGCCGATATTGGCTTGTCCAGTTTTTTCCCAGCCCAAATCCGGATTAATAATCAAATCGGGTTGATATCCATAAGCAGGTAGGTTTTCGTTGGCGTAAATAGTACGCACCAAGCCGCCCTGCGTTTGGTAAGGCGCAATCGCCGTGTTGCCCGTAATGCCGTAGCTGGCACGCACTTTTAAATCAGAAAAGATGTTCAAATTTTGAATAAAAGGCTCCTCGGAAGCATTCCAAGCCAATGCTGCCGACGGGAAAAAATCCCATTTGTTGCCGGGCGCTAATCGCGACGAACCATCGTAACGACCCGTCAGTGTAAGTAGATATTTGCCATTAAAACCGTAATTGACCCGCGCCATGACTGAACTGAGCGACCATTCACTCAAGCTGGAAGAGATGGAAGCGACTTCATTGGCAGTACCGATATTGTAAAACTGTTGCTGGTCATAAGGAACATCTCGTACTGACGCGCCCGACGACTCAAAACGGTCTTTTTCAATACTTTGTAATAATGTTACGTTAATTTTATGCCTGGTATTAATGATTTTATCGTAGGTCAATACATTGTCCAACACATAATGGAAAGGCTGATTGGTATTATAACTGGCGGAAGCCGGGCTACCTTGATTGGCTAAGGAATTGCGGAACGACCCCGTGCGCACGAGGCTATAATCAGGCGAAAAACTCAAGCGATATTTCAAGCCTTCAAACAAGCCCAACTCCGCGAAAAAATTGCCATAAAAGCGATTGGAAACTGCCTCCGTAGAGGCTCCCTCGTAGCGGATAAGTGGGTTGTAAGTAAGCGGGTCGCTGGCAGGTTCCAGTATCAAATTACCCTCGGCGTTTCTAACCGGCGAAAGCGGATTTACCGCGCCCCCCAATTCGTATAAGTTATCGGTAGAACGATTGTTGTTGATAGAAGTAGCCAGCGTACCGCCTATTTTAAAGTTTCTAAATATCTGATTATCATAGGTTAATCGCAAGTTCAAACGCTCGTAATCAAAGCCTTTCACCACGCCGACATTGTTGAAATACCCCAAAGAAAAGGAAGTCTGGCTGCGGTCATTTCCCGTTGCAATGCTCAATTGATGCTCTTGCTGCATACCCGTGCGGGTCACTTCGTCTATCCAATCAAAATCGCGCACTTTGGTAGGGTCATAATTACCATTCGCATCATAAGCACCTAATACCGAGGCTTCTACGTCAGCATTTCTAAAATAAAACATGGTTTCGTCCAAGGTTTTGGAAGGCGTGGGCGAGTTGTAGCGCGTGGGCGTGGCATTGCGTTGCGCCTCTCTTACAAATTCCGCATACTCCGCACCATTCATCAGGTCGGGGGCATTGAGCGCCGTTTGAATGCCGTAGTAGCCGTTGTAATTGATTCGGATAATTCCTTTTTCTCCCCGATTGGTGGTGATAAGAATGACTCCATTTGCCCCGCGCGACCCATAAATAGCCGTCGCCGAAGCATCTTTCAAAACCTCGACCGATTTAATATCTCCGGTATTCAAATCATTCAAACTACCCGAAAAAGGTAATCCGTCCACTACAATCAATGGGTCATTACCGGCATTGATGGAGCGATTCCCGCGTATGCGAATAACGGGCGAAGCGTTAGGCGCGTTGCTGTTGGACACAATATCCACGCCAGCTACCAAGCCCTGCATGGATTTTATGGCGTTGAGCGAAGGCACTTGCAAAATTTCCTGACCTTTGATGGATGCCACCGAACCGGTCAGGTCTTTCCGTTGTTGCGTGCCGTAGCCTACCACCACGACTTCCTCCAGTCGTTGATCGCCAGCCGAAAGTGTGATGCTGATTTCCGAGCGATTTTCGATTAAAATTTCCTGTTCTGCAAAGCCGATGTAAGAAAAAATCAAGGCAGTTGCGTTCGTCGGAACGGAAAGCGTGTAGCGTCCCTCCGCGTCCGTCGTTGCGCCGTTATTCGTTCCTTTCACAACGACGTTTACACCAATTAAAGGCTCCTGACTTTCGTCGGTCACCTTGCCGGTAATCGTTTGTTGGGCAATTGCTGCGCTAGAAATTAATAGGAATATTCCTGTTAGTAGCATAGCCCGTCTAAATTGGTTTAGGTTAGTAACATACCATCTCATTGAATAAATATTTTCAAATTCAACAATAGTAAATTTAAATTCTTCAATGCAAAATTATAGAATAATTGGATACCACAAAATATTTGCTCAAATTTTTTTTAGAAAAAGAATATTTTGGATAATTGAGAAGATGGGTAAGCTTTATTCTGTGCGGGTTCTGTATGACAATTGCAGGACGTAAAAAATTTATTAGAAACTCAATAGACTTTTGGATTTCTCAACATCTTTGTTGATTATTGCGAAATTATAACCAAACTAATTCAACAATACTAAAATATGGCACTACTCGACTTATTCGACCTGACTGGAAAAACCGCCCTCGTCACCGGCTGTAAACGCGGCATCGGCAAAGCAATGGCTTTGGCACTGGCAGAAGCAGGCGCAGATATTATTGGCGTTTCCGCTTCTTTGGAATTGGAAGGCAGCACGATTGAAACGGAAGTGAAAGCTTTGGGTAGGAATTTTAAAGCTTATCAATGTGATTTTAGCAAACGCGAGCAATTGTATAATTTTATAAAACAAGTACAAAACGATTTCCCTATCATTGACATTTTGGTTAACAACGCCGGTACCATTCTGCGCAAACCTGCCCACGAACATCCCGACGAATATTGGGACACGGTATTAGAAACCAATTTAAATGCGGCTTTTATCCTGAGTCGGGAAATCGGTAAGCGCATGGTAGAACGCGGTGCGGGTAAAATCATTTTCACGGCGTCGCTGCTCACGTTTCAAGGAGGCATCAACGTCCCAGGCTATGCGGCGAGCAAAGGCGCAATCGGCAGCTTGGTCAAAGCCCTCGCCAACGAATGGGCAGGCAAAGGCGTGAACGTCAACGCCATCGCGCCGGGTTACATCGCCACCGACAACACGGAAGCCCTACGCAATGACGCGGCACGCAGCGAATCCATCCTCGCCCGCATTCCCGCCGGACGCTGGGGCGAAGCGGATGATTTCAAAGGTGCGACGGTTTTTCTGGCTTCGGCAGCAGCGGATTATGTGCATGGCACGATTTTGACGGTGGACGGGGGTTGGATGGGAAGGTAATTATGATATTGGGATATTATGATATTTTTTTGAGTGTATATTCGTTAATAGAATGTATAGGCGATATTGCGTTAATGTAGATTTTGTTTCTCTCTTGAATGAAAAAAGTAGATTTTAGGGACAACATTAATTATATAAGAGAAACCGCCTTTAAGCGGTATCGTATATCTATTTGAAGTTGACATTCCATCAGCAATAGATTACGGAACATTAGTAAGCCCAAATAAAGAGTATTTACAAGTATTCCTAAACAATGTATAGATAAACTGGAAGGATTTACCATAAAAATGGTATTTAACGGCGATTTGGCAAAAGCAGGGCAGACCCGATTGTCCAGTGCAAGCTGTGCTTCGTATCAATATTTGTACTAAATTTGGATTTCGTGTTCTAAAATACCACTTCCCATGCTCGAAACAAAGTACAAAATAGCAAACCAGCTTACCTTAAAAAAGATTCTTTGGGCAGATGTCATTTTAGGTGGTGGCACGGCTATAATTGGCTTACTTTTTATTAAATTATTAACAACATTGTTAGGGCTACCAACAAATTTGATACAGATCATATCAATTGTAACAATGGCTTATGCAATTTTTGCGTTTCTATTAGTAATGCAAAAAACAACATCCATTTCATTAATTCGGATACTCATCTTTGCAAATTGGATTTGGACTATTATTAGTATTGGTTTACTCTTTACTCATTTTGAAAAAGCAGCACTGCTGGGACAGATTTTTTTGGTTTTACAGATTTTAATAGTTGGCGGACTTGCCTACATGGAAGGAAAACAGGTGATTAAGTTAGCAGTTGGCAGTTAACAGTAAGCAGTCGTTCAACGTGTTGACAACCAGCGATTTACTCTTTAAATTTGCTCCATTATTTGAACAATCTTGATAAACAACATGACAAAAAAAACAGTATTATTTTATTTAATATTTATAATTGGCAATGCTGCATTCGCACAAGCAAAACTATTTGAACCAAAACGTATTTCCAATGACCAAGCATTTGGGTTGGCGATCGCTCCCAATGGGCAGGAATTATTCTATGTAAATTCCTACGGCGGAAGAGATACCTTACGAATTTTTCAATCTAAAAAGTAAACGGCGCTTGGCAGCAACCGGAATTGGCTTTTTTTTGCAGATACCAAAGTACCGCAAATTGACCCCTTCGTTTCGCCAGATGGAAATACGATTCTTTATAATGCTGTGAGTTCCGCAGAAACCAGTTTTGATGTGTATGCCGTTTATAAAACAAAAACCAGCTCGTCAACCCCGGAAAGGTTATCGGATGCGATCAACTCGAAGGCAGGTGATTTTTATGCAACGATGTCGCTTAATAAAAACATTTACTTTACAAGAAGAACAGAAAGTAATGGTATTTACATGAGTCGTTTTGTAAATGGCGCGTATCAAAAAGCAATTCTGTTAGACTCCACTATTAATACGAAATTACAAGAATCCAATCCATATATTTCACCTAAAGAAGATTATTTAATCTATTTTTCTGATAAAAAAGGTGGCTATGGTGATGTGGACCTTTACATAAGTTTTAAAAAGAAAAATAAATGGAGTTATCCAATTAATTTGGGTAGCAAAGTGAATACGGAAATCGGCGAGTTTTGTCCAAGTGTAGATGTTAAAAATAAAGTTTTTTATTTCTCCAGAACCGAAGAGCAGAATGGAAAACGAATAGAAAACATTTACCAAATTGACCTACAAGAACTTAATTTTAAAGCTTTAAAAAAAATGGCTAAGTATAGGCAGTAGGCAGTAGGCAGTCCGTCAAAACATTGACAACCAATAGCTTGATTTGAGTTTATTTGCAATTTAATTTGTGCACTAGTGATTATTTGAAAAAATTTTGTACGTGCGCGATTTTGAAAAATAGGCTGTCCCAATAAACTTTGAAAATTAACGGCGGATAATACGGAATTTATTTGCATAATCACTACTACTTATCTCTGATTAACAAATCCATTGTCAAAAACGGGGAAGACATGAACAAAAAAACACCTGAACACTCGAACACAATTAAAAAATGGTATTAGTAATTGTCAAAGCCTTAGATATTCTGGAATACTTGGCGCAAGACCCGGAGCGAGCCTATACGCTGACCGCGATTGCGGAAGCCCTGCAAATGAATCAGGCAACTTGTGTCAATATTTTGCAAACATTGGTTTCTAAAAACTATGTGGAGCACGCAGGCAGAAAAAAAGGCTACCGATTAGGTCCGATGGCGTATAATTTGACCAACAATCCTTCTTACAATCAAAATCTGGTGTCCGCCGCCAAAGATGTGATGGAGGAGTTGACCACTCAACTGAATGAAACTTCTTTGCTGGGAATCCTGCGCAATCATAAGCGATTTATTTTACATCTCGTCAATAGCGATCAAGACTTGCAAGTGCGCAGCCGCAGCGAGCGCAACGTGTATGAGACCGCCTCCGGCAGGTTATTATTGGCTTATATGACTCCGAAAGAACAGGAAATTTTTTTGTTAGTAAATGGATTACCGGCAGAAGAAACTTGGCAGGAAGCCGCTTCCCGCGAGGGCTTGGAAAACGCGCTGTCCAAAATTAAAAAAGACGAACTCGCTATTACATATTCCAAAACGCATATCATAGGATTAGCTGTACCCATTAAAAAAAAGGAGCAAGTCATTGCAGCTTTGAGCGTCTTCTTACCAGAAATTCGATTTTCAGTAGCCCGTAAAAAAGAAATTATTCAATGCTTGCGCAAAAGCGTACAGGCAATTCAGGAACGGCTTCATAGCGAGGGGTAGGTGGGCTTTTGGTTGGGCGAATAAAATCATAGGCAGTTTTCCGAAGAGATTCCTTGTGGCAGTACACAGTTGGCAGTTAGTAATCAATTGATTGACGGAATCTTAAAATATTTTAATACGCAGTTTTAATTTTATTTTAGCCTTAGGACATTTAACAAAAAAAACTGGAATGACAGATACCAATAAGGTTTTTAAAAACCCTTATTGGTTTGCACTTACTTCCCATAGCACATCGGTATGTCTTGTCCTTTCGCCCAATGCGGCACCAGCAATTGAAAACCCTGCGCCATATCCATTTTTACTACATACCAATCATCCCAACGCTCCACGCTCCCACATATTTGCACCTCGTCGGCTACGTATTTGGCGATTTTATCATTTACAGGATTCCCGTTTGCATCTAAAACAAAGAAATATTGATGCGCATCCTCTTTGGTTGCTACTTTAAAAAAAGGAGGAATGCCGCCTTCAATGCAGCGAATCGCGCAAGAGCGGTGGGGCTTGCCTTGCCCGGGGCGCATCACGCCGAGGTAGCATTTGGGGTCTAAAATTTCGCCGCGCAGGGTCGCGTCACCGAGCTTCTGTTGAAAAGAAGGCGCGTCTTGTATATTTTTAAAACCTTTAAATGCTGCTGCACCCTTACTGAGTTCCATGGCGAGCTTGCCGTCAAAATAAATGAGCTTGCCTTCCAGTTGCACACCCTTACCATGGAGTGTTTGCCCTTGCATTTTTTCGATTTCATCTAAAGCTGGGGTCGCGGCTTTCTTGCCAAATCCTACCAAAAGCACTCTTTGAAATTGTTGCACACCACTTTTATCCGTTCCACTGGGCATTTTCAGACAAGGAATTGGCTCGGTTATTAAAATCCCTTCCAACGTACGCAATTGTGCGATTTCGTAAGTGGAAGTGGCAAAAGGCTGTTGCGTCACAACCAATAAAATCGCTATCAACGGCACGATAATTACCAATGCCAGCACAGCGCGCTTTGCTTTTTTGGCGTAGGAAGGCGGCGCTTTATCCTGCCAGCCGATGTAAAATTCGTCTTTCATTTTTAAAAGAGATGCCAGAAGTAAGATACCACATATCAAACGGCTTTCTTCTGATGATAGATAATTTTTAATTGATTTTTGTACCCTTTACAAAGGTGCCTACATTATATCGTCGCGCGTACACATTATATCATCGTGCATACACATTATATTGTCGTGCATACACATTATATTGTCGTGCATACACATTATATCGTCGTGCGTACACATTATATCGTCGTGCGTACATGTTATATTGTCGTGCGTTTGCATTAATTTAGAACGGCTTTACATTATATTATTGTGCGTACACATTACTTTTTCCTATTTCCGAATTATATATTCGTTGTATCAATTTATCATAGCGGCGGGTCGCTCCGTTCCTTCGGGATAGGGCATTGGGTTCACCCAAATCTGTCCATTTTCTACCTTCACGTCGTAGGTTTCCAACTTCTCGGTAAACGGCGGCGGCGATTGCCCATTGCCAGGATAATATTGATACCCGTGCCAAGGGCAAGTAATACAGCCGTCCACAATCTTGCCTTCGCCGATGGGTCCGTGCTGGTGACGACAAATGTTGTTGACGGCGGAGACTTTGCCTTCGTATTTAAAAATGGCGATGTTTTCTCCGTTTAGATAGACGATTTTGGCGCGGTTATCTACGATTTCATTTACATTACAAACTATGTGAAAGCCATCCAACCCGTTCTGAACGGGCGTAGCCAATTGTTTTTTTGACAAATTACCAGCTATCAAATGTAAACCAATTACCGTGGTCAACCCAACGCCCATCAGTCCAATCCAAACGGGCGATTGTTCCAATTGAATAACACCCAACATTACATGAAACACCAGTAGCGCATACGCCACGTACACCAGCATGTGCAGGCTCTTCCACACTTTCGGATGGAGGCTCTTTAACCAAAAATCATGACTGGTAGCTGCCATCAAAACAAAATCAACAAAGCGAAAAACCCCAGCACCTGAAAGGGAAAATCCTGAAAAGATAGGTAATTAGTATTAGATGCAAAAAGCGACACCAATGGGTCCACATAACCTAAAGTATGAAATTGTACGATATTAAAAATGCCGTGTACCGTGGCTATCAGAAAAGTAGTAACGCCCAAGTGACGGCGGTTGTAAAGCAAAGGCAAAAAACGCGCATCGAGCCTTGCCAGCGGACCAATGCAGAGAATCACGTGCAGCATCAAAAACGAAAGCGTACCCGTGACGCGAATGATGAGCGTTTCGGGGGTAACTTTGGCATCCAGCAGGAGTTGTAAAATGGTAAATATCAAAATATAAATTGCCATCAAGCCCACCATGATTCGGTCGTAGCGACGCTTCTGACGGCTCCATTGCACCGTGGTATAAGTTGCACTCATGGGTTGAAGGTGATGGTTTGAAAAACCGATTTGTTAATGGGGTCTCGGATTTCGAGGTTGTAAGGTGGATTTGCAGTTTGTAAACTATCTAATGGAAAGCGGTACGTTCCTTTCGAGCCTAAGCTTCCAAGAAAGGTATGTTGCCAAAAAATTTGTGTAGAAGGTACGTCAAGTGGCTTTTTTAAGATAATTTCCAACTGCTTATCGTTACCGTCCGACGTGCGAATGTTGGCGGTTAACCAATTGGTCTCCTTGGTCTGGATTATTTTGACTAACGGCGTTTCGGTGTTTTCTATCAAAGTTGTTTGGGTGACTTTTTGTGGCAACACGAGAATGGCACTCACGAAACCAATGGGTAATAGAATTGCCCAGATTTGCCAGACTCGGCGGTGTCGTTGTCGAAGTTCAGGCGTCATGTTTGCGTGCTTTTAGCCATTTGTTCAATAAAACCACCCACAATCCTACCGTACCCGGCAAAAGTAGCAAGCGCGTGCGCCAGAAAGCGCCGTGCATCTGCTCGTCCACTTGGTCCACGCCTTTGAAGACAAACCATAAGCCAAACAGCAAGCCAATGCCTAAGTATAAATAGAAAAGTAAGAGGAGTCCGTATATCCAATTCATAAATCGCAGATTTATTTTTTGGGAGAAACCGATAAGCGTTTGAAAACCTTATCGGTTTAAAGCGGTTTTTACCAAATTTGCGCCGACACGAATTTCGCTAAAAAAGGTAACAATTGCATTTTTAAACTATAATAAGTTTTGCGCAAGCCTTCCATTTGTTCTTCTACCTGTCGGAATTTGCAGCCCAGAGCTTTCCCTTCCAATACGCGCTCCAGCGGCGGTATTGCTTGCTCCAACAATGGAATTTGCGCTTGCATAAAATAGGTAAGCTGATAGTCAATAGCGGCTAAGGTCTCTTTATCTTGCGGCTTGATGCGGGTATTCCCAAAAAGAATAAGTCGTTGTAAATGAATCATTTCCTGTTTCCAAAATTGGATTTCGTCCTTCCACACTGCGAGCTTTGGCAAGAAAACCTTTTTGGCAGAGACCACCCAGAGGTTGGGCGTTAAGTGCATTTCTTTCATTCAAAAATCGTATTTTTTATTGGTTATCTAACATCTAACTTTCATTGTACATTTTCAACACTACTTCCCGCAGGTGTTTGCCGGAATCCGTCATCAAGTAGTAAATAGCGTCCGCAATGGCTTCGCCCGTTGTCCATTTTGAAAAATCGGCATCAGGCATCGCTTCCCGATTCTGCGGCGTATCAATGGTGCTGGGTACGATGACGGAAGCTTGAATATTTTTGTCTTTGCCGTAAGCGTTGATAATTTCCGCCAAATACATCACCAGCGATTTGGACAAGCCATACGCCACCAAATGCGCCGCATCTTTAGCGGTGAACGCTGCGCGAGTACCAATGAGTACGAAATGCCCGCCACCATTGGCTTCAAAATGGGAGAGCAAAGCCCGCACTACAAAGTACGTCGTCTCAAAATTCAGTTTGTACATTTTTTGTAATGCAGCACCGTCGGTTTTTTTCAAATCGCCCATTGCAAAACCGCCTACCAAGAGGATAGCCGTTTTTAAATTGGCATCTTGTGCCGTTAATTGCGCAATGTATTCATTCACAGCCGCTTCGTTGGTCAAATCAACCGAGGTTATTTGTGCGCCCTCCAGACCGTTTGCGTTGCGTGCCGTGCCATACACTTGAAAATCTTCCTTTAAAAACTTTTGTACTACTGCGCCGCCCAGACCTCCTGAAGCGCCGGTGATGAGGACTGATTTTTTCATTTTGTAATCGTTATTTTACAGGGAGTGATGTCACCACTTTATATTTTCAAATTATTCAATAATAAGACTCGTCGTATTTTTCCGCTTCCTTTTCCAGCTTTAGTAAGCTTTTGGGACCCAGTACTTCATAAGTTGTATTATCATATTGTTGTCCTGACATGTGGGCATCCATTCCCAAGCAATTCCCATTGTGTTGTATTCGATACCAGCGCCGGTAAAGATAGCCCGCCAGATTCATTCCCAAAATAGGTGCGATAAAATATAGCCACCACGCTGTCCAAAGATTCGCCGGATAGGCAGAGGCAAAGGTTCGCGCGGGATTCATGCTCATGCCTGAATAGGGTGCTTCCAAAGTGATGTAAATTACTAAAAGTCCGCCGACAAAAAAGCCGGTGTAGGGTGCTAATTTTTTAGCATTGCTGAGTATTAAAACCATTAAAAACAAGAAAAAAGAAATGAAGAATTCCATTGCAAATGCCAGCCCAATACCACTTTTACCCGGAATCGTCACCGCGTAATTCACTTCTGGTATTGAAACATAATGAAAAGCCAGCCATTTAAATAATAAAATTGCCAGCGTACCGCCGATAAATTGAGCGAGGATGTACCACGCCGCGTCTGTCGGACGGATTC
>Ga0163149_10000349_pt1 | contig 60642 bp, 70 predicted proteins | sample OliLakLV19MP5G1_FD_148604 | JGI IMG/M metagenome (GOLD analysis project Ga0163149, IMG submission 148604) | Freshwater microbial mat bacterial communities from Lake Vanda, McMurdo Dry Valleys, Antarctica - Oligotrophic Lake LV.19.MP5.G1 | ecosystem: Environmental > Aquatic > Freshwater > Lake >...
TGGGGCGGCGCGCATTCGATACCTGCATTTATCAAGCTGTAACACGCGACGAGCCACATATTTTAGGGCAGGTTGCGATGTACCCGAAGGTCGATCGCGCCTTGCAAGCTGGCTGGCTTTGGCGCCGGAATTCAAAGGTTTCTGTGGCCCAGCTTCTACCCATAATCCGGCATCAGTGAGGGCCGCCCACATCGCCGTTTCCGTAGCCTCGTTTGCCGGCTTGGAAATCGGGTTGAGGTGCTCATACAAAACCGGCAACAGGCAAATGCCGTACTTCTTGACGCACGTCGCGCCCTTGCAGCCCTTGCGGTGCTGGCACAAGCGAACCTTCGGAAGGTGAATCGACTGGCCGACATAAAGGCCGAACGGTGACTCCCGCTCGAGATCGAACAGCAGAATCACATAGACGAAATGGGCGCCGGGCCCCGGTTTCGGAACCGATAGAGCCGCCTTCGTCGCCTTGTCAAGCCACGTTTACGGCGGAATATCCAGCGACTGGATGATCTTGATGACCGATTTCAGAACCAGCGTTTTGCGATGTGACGTCTCTTCCGCGCACAACATGGCAACGCCGTTGTTCTTCCATTTCACGGATTCGGCGGCAAGTGCGCGAATCTGCGTTGCCGACCATTCCTTCAGCGGACGCTTAGCCTTGATGGGATTCATTTGCATTTTTTGGCCTTGTAATCTTGGCGTTGCCCGCAGCATCCGCGACGACGCCCTGTTCGCCAAATGATGCCGCTATGTCTCTTTCGGCAACTACTGTTTCAAGTCATCCATAAATTCTGAAGCCGGCCCGCCCGACGTCACAAGCAGATGGTCGCGAGCCCGCGTAATCGCCACGTAGAGCAGATGCCGCTCGGTCGCGTACACCTCCGCCAGTTCGGCCTCATCGGTGATGGCTTCGGTCCGCGGTTGCGAAGGCAGGATCTGGTCGTCGCAAGCCATGACGGCAACGGCCCGGAACTCCAGTCCCTTGGCGAGATGCATCGTGCAGACACAGATGTTGCCCGTAGTCATGGTCATGTGGTCATCGAGGACCCGATAGCCAATACCAGTTGATTCCACCGCGCCGAACTGCTGGCCGAATAGTCGCGTGCCGATCGCGCTCAACGCGCCGACCTCCAGGCGCTCCCCGAGCCGTGGCTCGCTGCTGATGAGACGTCGCAGCCGGTCGTGCAGCGCATTGGCAAGGGTCTGGGAAAAGGTGGCCAACAGCACGCGACTGTCAGTTGCCTTGCGTGCGAGGTAGACGGCGCGATGCAGCGCCACGATGGTCGTCCCGGTACCGGCGGAACCGGACACCCTGGCCGGCCCGAAGTATTCGCGCTCGACGATCTGGCGCTGCGCCGGATGGAGAAAGATCGTCCATTTGTCCCACGGGAAATCCAGCGCTTGCCGCAATGCTTCGACATCGGTCATCACGCGGAAACGGCGCATCGCGTCCGGATGCGCAAAGGGGTTGGCGCCCGCCGGAGCAGGCGCGGCCGGCTTCGGTTTGCCGCCGGTGGCCAATTCCAACAACGCCTCGGAGGCTTCCTTCGGCAAATGATCGACGATATCGAGAAGGGTATCTTCATCGGCCTCGCGCACGGCACCCAGCCAATCAGGCGGCACACCGTAACTCAACAGTTCGTCATCCGGATCCGACAGGAACAGCAGCGGTTTATTGGTAGCCTCGGTCGCCGTCGCCACTTCGCGCTCGACGAACCGTTGCACGACAACCTCTTCAACCCGTTGGCGCACCTCGACGAATTGCGCGGCGCCGGTCTTCGGATGGGTCTCAAGCTTGCGCCGCTCGACCCAACGATAGGCATTGTCGTGATGTCGGTGAACGTGTCGGCGATGCGGAAATCCAAGCAGCCCCCGTGATTCGGCTAGAAGATCAATGGCGGGCCAGCTGCGCTGCAAAGAAGCAAAGCCATCTCCTTCTGCTTCGCTTTTTGAAGTTCAGGGTCTGCATCATTCCACGGCCAGCCCACGACGACCGCATGACGAAGCGGCGGTTCGCTCGATTCGACGGCAAGGGCCGCACGACGGACATCCGCAGCCTTGAGCATAGCCGCGCCATATAGCTTGCGCGCACCGGCTGCCGCTGTCCCCAATGCCTTGAGATCATCTAGTGGTGCACGACCATGTCGAGACAAGGAAGTGTTCTTGCTCGACGATTGAGGGAGAAACGCCGCAGGCTTGGCAACCTGCGTGTTGAAATGATTGCTCTGCGTGAGCAATCTCGCCAAGTCCTCGTCATCCGCTACCGTATCGGGAAGCCCGGACGCGAGCATCGCGTCAATCCATGATCGCGCGAACTGCGGATCCGATGAATTCGGGAAGCCTTGAGCCGTCGAACGGTTCCACTGCGTGCCCTTTGCGTGCCCCGTCAATCCAGGCGCAGGCGAGGCGGTTCGTAGCACCGACGCTGACAGAAAACATGCGGTGGCGGGAGCGAATCCAATCCAAAGAAATGGAACCGTCAGGTTCTGCCGCGAACTCGGGCAATGGGAATCCTTCCGGTAGCACATCGATGATCGCCTCCGCCATTGCAAGCGCGCGCGGATCGATACCGGTAGCTTCAGGGTCACCCAGTCCGGCATCGGCGTTTTCAGTCGCCATCGACCGTAGCTGATGAAGCGACTTCGTCTTCCACCCAAATAGCGATTCCGATGTCTGGGCCGTTTTATTCACAGCATTCGCAGCCTGTTGCAGGATGACCGACTCTGGCGAAACGCCCGTCGAAGATCGCGCGTAGTTTCCGAGGCCGGCGAAACCGGCAAGCATGTATGTGCCCAAGGTCAGCGAAAGAGGTTCAAGCATTTGGCTGTCAATGTCCGTTCAAAAATGTGATTCTTCAAGTCCCGCAGCGCCTGGATATTTTGCAGTATCGAAGGCCAGTCGGTCGGCTCCTGCGGCTCGGATGCCGTGACGCTATTATCGAAGATCAACGGTAACTTGTCGTCCTCGACCGGCTGCGTGGTCAATACGGTTACGGCTTGGTGCCCAGTGCACTTTTCGATCGCAATCTGTTGATTCAGAAAACCGCCGAACGCAAGTCTTTCCTCGTCAGGTAGCTTCGGCCCGCTTTTTAGGTATCCATCGAGATCGACTCGGCCGTCTGTGAGTGGCAAAAGTATGCGGTTGATATATCGAAGGCGAATGCTCCTGACTTGAACCGGCGACGCGATTTTGACGTACAGGCGCCAAGTCCGTTCGACCTCGGCCAACAATTCTTCGAAGCCGGTGTACGGTTCAAGACGGTTGAAGGAAAAGCCCTGCGCCCGAACCTGAACTAGCTGCTTCCCATCGTTCTGCAAAAATTGAAAGGCGGCGAGCACACCACGAACCGACATGATGGGCTGCTCCCCGCCCTTGATTTCAAACTGATGTTCTTGAACGATTTGCGAACGTACTTGGGGATAGCGGTCTGAATAGCAATTCTTGGCAGCAGATTCAATCTGTTCCAACTGCCCGCCAGATGGTTGATCACAATCGATATCCAACACCGCTTCGACGATCGGGGAATGTGAAAAACTGAGGGGGTTTTTGGCCATGGCAGAAAATTAAACGCTAGACCCTAAAGACCTTCATCACTTCACCCCCGAGGTGGTTAATTACCTTGACCGCAATGCGCCCGGATTTCGGTTTCGGAAAAGGGCGTGAGGTATCACTATCAAGTGTATCCCAAGCCTCACGGTTGATCTCCGCCTTGAGGGTAGTTGTCGCACGTCATATTGGCACGCAGGGGCCGCCGCACCCGCGCTTTTCGATCGACAGTGACGACATGGCGATCCTGTTCACGCGCAGCCTTGATGCCACCCGCCGCTTCAACATCGCCCAGTTGGCAGCGGCGAAGCTGGACGCGGTGCCTTGAATCGGCTGCCTACACTTTATGGCATGGCCGCAGGCAATCCGGCGTGCATCCGGCCGGCCTTCGCGCTTCTATTTTCGAATCGGACCCACAGTTCAAATGAAACCTGCCATCACGTTCGACCACATCCACCTCATTAGCCACGATCCGCAAGCAGCAGTGGACTGGTACAAGGAAATGTTCGGCGGCGAAGTTGCCGCGACCCAGGAAAACTTGCGCGGCGCGCCGTAATTCGATGTGCGCGTCGGTGGGCAGACCCTCGTGATTCGCGGCGGGCGTCCGGGCGAAGAGCCGGCGAATGCCACGCCGATGCGCGCGTTCGACGGATACTCCAGCCACAACGCCAGGGGCGCAGATGACTTCGGCTTCACCCATCGTGGTGACCTGCGCGTCTTCTGCACCACGCGTAGGCACGCGCCGCGCCATAATGCACTTTGCGCCCCATCAGCCGTCGCCCACGTCAATGCAACAGATCATGCGCAACGCTCGCTCAGCCGCAATCATGGCGGCCCTGGCGCTATTCGCCAGCGGCACGGTGCGGGCGGAGTGGTTGTTGCTCGGTGTGGAGGACGGCATCTACAGCGCCTACGGCGACCCGGACACCATTAGCCGCGTGGACGGCAAAGTGCGCATGCAGGGCCTCTACGATTTCCCGCATGGCGACTTCACCCCGGACGGCCGTGCGGTGCAATCCACGCGCGTCACGCGCGAGTACGACTGCGAGGGTCGCCGCGTGCGTCTGCTCGGGCACGTGGATCACGCCGGTCGAATGAGCGCAGGCGCGGCGGTCGGGATCGGCACCGAGCCGAGCCGCTGGGAGTCGGTGACCGAGGCGTCGATGGACGAGCGATTCTGGAACATGGCCTGTCGTGCACGCTAGACCCTGCCACCGACCGTCGCGCCGCGTCATCGATCCGGCCCAGCTTCCGCGCATGCCGTTCCTGCCGGCAACGCCGGGTTGCGCCTTCGCGGCCGACCTCGCCGCGCAGCGTCACGGCATGAAGCGCGTGACGAATGCCGCAGTCGTGAGGATCGGGTAGGACTCCCCTAAAGCCAACAAGTCGTTGTTGCCGGCGACGAGCCAGGCCCATCCGCTTCAAGCATGTCACTCCACAACCTCCGGAGGTACCACTGGCAGCCTGGATCAATTCGCCCGCCAGGAAAAAAACCGAACCAACAAAAACTCAAGCAACTACTCACTAAATAAATTCATCCAGGTGTCGCAAAGTCATTGACACGTTCCGAGCGGTGCGTCAAAGGGCGATCCGCTTCATCCGATCTTGAATAACACTTCCGCGAAGGCCGCACCTCGCCGGCCATGACGAACCCTTCCTCGACCGAGTCGTGGCAGCAATGGGCAAGGTCGCGATAGCCCGGTTCGAGCTGCACCAGGTCCAGGCGCCGCGTCGTTTCGCGGTCGAGGAACAGATTTTTTTGCCCGTACTTGGCGAAATTTTCTTCGACGAGGTCGGCCGGCCCGAGGTTGTCGCGAAACGCGGGTGTGAGGGTGGCCAGGTAGTCCAGGCCGTTCTCCCAGGCCAGCGCTGCGCTATCGATGATGGTGGTGACGCGTTGCTTGCTAACCCTCGGCAGACCGGCGCATGAGGCTGGATGAAACTGTGCGCCGGCGCGAGGCCACAACCAACTTTTGCCTGAAGCCGGTATGTCGTGGACCGTCTGGACCTGGCGAAACCGGGCATCGTTGATAAATCGTCATGCAACGCCCTATTCGGATCTCGTTCGATACGTGCCGCGCTCGGCCAATAACGGAATATCGCGATAAGTCGGCGCCGGGCCGGGGAGTGTCGGAGGGAATTACACTAATTTCCACCATTTTTTGGTCGATTAGCCCTGATGGCTGGCGTGTGAATTTGCAAGCCACTGAATTTATAAGGTAATGGCGGACAGCTCCGCTCATTTCCTGGCGAGACCAATTGTCGAAAAATTTTACACGTCAGACTGTGCCGCAATCGCCTGAACGCGTATCAGTTTGAATTTATTGCGAATATAAATCATGGAATGACAATTGCGTGAAATTTCAGAGTAGCGTTTGATCTGCAATTTGCCTGCGTCTCGGTCAGGATCGATTAATCGACTTGGAACAAGGAGGGACAACATGCCTTGCCTGAATGTCAGTCACCTATGGCGGCTAGCCAGCCTGATCTGCCTGCTCGTCTGGGGCACCACCGCCGCGCAGGCCGCCCCCGTTACGATATACGACACCATGGATAATCCATGGAGCGTGAGCTGGACCGACACGCGCGTTATCGGCGTCGTCGACAAGACCGACCGCCTTGACGGAAACTTGACCAAGCGGACAAGCAATCTCACGAAGATCGTCAATTTCGACGCAGCCCGCCTCCTGCAGCCGATCATACTTACGTTTGAGCAGAATTTCGACGCCGCAGTGAGCTACGGTGGCGCCGCTGGCATGCCTAATGATCGTGCCGGCCTCAATTTCATCCTCCGCAATGAAATCGAGAACAATACGGGTGTTGCCTGGAGTGGCTTCAAAGAAATACTCGTGGATCGTGATCGCCACGGGGTTCTGGGGCAAGTCCTGACCGATACAGTGCTCAACATGGCTCTAGGCTCCAACTCTCACCCCGTCATTTCCCACTTTCATACCGACGGAGCATCGTTTGGCATCGACCAGAATCCGGCCTCGTGGGCACTCGACGATCCCGCGGGCGTAGCCGATGGCGGCAATATGCTTTTGTTCGATGACCAGCTCAATGACCCGCCGACGAGCCTGCTCCTGTCGGGCCAGAAGTTCATCTTCCATGTCCGCGTCCATGACATCGTCGTGGCTGGCGACATTCGCCGGTTCGATTTGATTGAACAGCCCATCCCCGAACCGCAAACCCTGGTCCTTCTCGCCCTTGGCCTGGCTGGGCTTGTTTTCAGCCGCCGCAAGCGCACGTAAGGCAGGCAGTGGCGCGGCATCGGTGCCTCGCGCCTTGGCTCAAACGGCGCTGTGGGAACACGGCGCAGACCCATCTTGCCACGTGTGGCTTACGCTTCAGGACGATGGCGCCGGGGCGAGCGCGCCTGCGGCCACCGAGCGGGAATTCCGCCGCTACCTCGACTGCGGCATCCTCGCCCATGGCCGGCGCATCGCCAGGAAGCCCGCTGCGTCTTGAACGATCGATGTTGTCTGCCGCGGGTTCGGCCAGACCTTCCATTTCTTCGTCCGGCAGACCTCCCGCCTGCAAGTCAGGCGGCGCCGGACCCGAAAGCGTGTCGTCGGCGACCTCGGCCAGGGCCACCTCGATGTGGCGCCGTGGCCGCCGCAGCCATTCCTCCAGCGCTGGCGCGTGGAGGGCTTCAAGTCCTTCACCACGCTCTGATAGCGCGGGTTGTAGGAGATCACGAGCAGGAAATCGGGATGGGCGTCGAGCAGTTCGCCGGTCTTTTCGATCGGCAGCACGCGTCGGTGGTCGGTCAGCGAATGGATCACCACGGTGGTGTCCTTGCGCGCCTCGACGATTTCATCGAGATAGCAGATGGCGCCGCTGCGCACCGCGCGCGTGAGCGGGCCGTCTTGCCAGACGGTGGCGTCGCCCGACAGCAGGTAGCGCCCCACCAGGTCGGTGGCAGTCAGGTCTTCGTGGCAGGCCGCCGTGACCAGCGGCGCGTCGAGCGCCTTCAGCGCGGAACAGGCGCCAGGCCATGTGCTCGACAAAGCGCGTCTTGCCGCAGCCGGTTGGGCCCTTGAGCAACACCGGCAGCCGCGCGCGGTAGGCGGCCTCGACGAGCGCCACCTCATCGGCCAGCGGCAGATACCAGGGCGCGCGCTCGAGGCGGCTGGCGGCAGGTATGCCAGCGTCGGAAGTTTGAATCATGTGCCGATCAGGGCGCGGGTACGTTTGTCGTCGAGCACGCCGCGGGCCAGGAACTCCTGGGTGATCTCGTCGGCGAGGCGGACGAACTCGGGCGACTTGCGCGCCGACAGGCCGCGCGGGCGCGGCAGGTCCACCTTGAGCACGCGGTCGATACGCCCCGGGCGCTCGGTCATCACAACCACGCGATCGGCTAGCAGCACGGCTTCGTCCACGCTGTGGGTGATGAACATGACCGACATGCGGTCGCGCAGCCACAGGGCTTCCAGATCGAGCCGCACCTGTTCGCGCGTGAGGGCGTCGAGCGCGCCGAACGGCTCATCCATCAATAGCACGTCCGGGCGGTGCACCAGGGCCCGCGCGATCGCCGCGCGCTGCTGCATGCCGCCTGACAGCTCATGCGGATGGCGATCCATGAAGTCGCCCAGCCCGAGCGAATCGAGCAGGGCGATGGCGCGTTCGCGATAGTCGGCCACCTTCAAGCCACGCAACTCCACCTGCAGCAGCACGTTCGCAAGCGCGTTGCGCCACTCGACCAGATTGGCCTTCTGGAACACGATGCCGGTGTCCTTGCGCGGAGACACAACGACCTCGGCGCCGTAATGAATGCTGCCCTCGCTGACCGGCATCAAGCCGGCCACCAGGCGCAACAGGGTGCTCTTGCCGCACCCCGAAGGCCCGACCACGGCAACGAACTCTCCCGGCCCGATCGCCAGATCGATGCGCTCCAGCGCGCGCGTCTCGACCCGGGCGCGGCGAAAGGTCTTGGCGACGCCTTCGAGCCGGATGGTGTGCGAACTCACACCCCGCCCTGCATGCGCCCGCGGAGCAGGCGCGGCCTATTGCGCAAAATCGTTGGTGAAAAATGTGGTGGCGGCGCGATCGGTCTTGATGCCCTGGAACTCGGTCAGCAACTCCAGGGTTGACTTCCAGTCCACCAGCGACGCCACGCCGATCGGCTGCCCCTTGGTGCTGGGCGATTCGAATTTCGACAGCGACGCTTCCAGTTGCAGGCGCATGGCCGTCGGGTCGAGTTCCGGCTTGACCTTTATCGCCGCCTGCACCGCGGCCGTCGGATCGGCGCGCGCTGCCTCGAATGATCGGCGGGTGGCGCGCACGAAGCGCCGCACCAGGTCCGGGTTCGACTTGATGGTGTCTTCATGCGCCACCACGGTCAGGCCGACCAGACGCACGCCAAGGTCGTCATAGCTGAGCATCGAGGTCTTGACTCCCTTGGCCTCGAGCTGGAACGATTGCGCGTCGATGCTGCCCAGGAGCGCATCGGTGCGCTTTTCCAGCGTGGCGATGATCTTGCCGGCCGGGTCCACGTTGACCAGGCGGATCTTGCTTGCATCGAGCTTGTTGACCCGCACCACCGCCGGCCACAACTGCGTCAGCGCGTCGCCCGCGGTAACGGCGATGGTCTTGCCTTCGAGGTCCTTCGCGCTGCGGATGTTGGCATCGGCCCGCGCCACCACGGCGAAAATCCCGCTGTTCATCAGGGACGCCACGGTGCGGATCGGAATCCCGCGCACCGCGCTTACGATCGTGGTGCCGCCATCGACAATGCCGAACTGGTCGCTCTTGGCGCCGATTGCCTGCGCAGTCACCGCGCCGCCGCGCCCTTCATTGATGGTGAGGTTGATGCCGGCGTCGCGGAAGTAGCCGCGCTCGACGCCCAGATAGAAGGCAGCATGGAAGCCGAGTATCTGCCAGTTCAGGCGCAGCGACGCCGCATCCTGGGCCATTGCAGACGGCGCGGGCATGAGTGAGGCGACCATCAGGGTTAATCCGGCAAGGCATTTTTCGAGCATGGCTTCAAGTCTCCTGTCGTTGGTTTATGTGTGACGCGCTTTTCAGCGCTATCGCGCCGCAGCCTGATCGATCCGGGTGGCGACATGCCATGGAATGAGCAGGCGTTCGAGCACCTCGACGGCATAGTACAGGGCCAGTCCGATCACCCCGAGAACGATGATGGTGCCGAATACCATCGAGGTCAGCAGTTCGCCGTTGAAGGTGAGCAGCAGATAGCCCAGGCCCGAATCCGAGGACACGAATTCGGCCACCACCGCCGCCGTGGACGCCAGCGCCGCGGCCACCTTCAGGCCGGTGAAGAGTTCCGGCAGCGCGCTCGGAAAACGGACCTTGAAGAACAGGCGCAGGTTGCCGCAGCCGGTTGCGCGTGCGAGCTCGATGATGTCCGGATCGCAGGACTTGAACCCTGCCACCGCGCTCACCACGATGGGAAAAAACGTGAGCAGGAATACCAGCAGCACCTTGGGTAGCATGCCGAAGCCGAACCAGATGATGAACAGCGGCGCAATCGCGATCTTGGGCATGATCTGCAGGAACACCACCGTCGGGTAGATGGCCGCCTCGAACAGGCGCGAATAGGCCAGCGCCATCGCCAGCGGAATCGCCACCACGATGCCCAGCGCGTAGCCCAGCAGCATGCTGGTGGTCGTCACCGTGGCATGTTCGAGAATGCGTGGCATGCGTTGCGACAGCTCGGTGAAGATCAAAGAAGGCGGCGGCAGCAGATAGGCGGGAATCTTGAACGTCCGCGCCGCGATTTCCCACAGACCGAACACGATGACCGCGCTCAGGAGCGCCAGCCCGAGCCGGATCAGCACCCGCTTGAATTCCTGCATGCGCAGGCCGGCAACGGAATGTTTCGCGCTCATGGACGCTCGGGTGGCTGTGGCGGCGGCTGTGGCAGCTGCTGTGGCTGCAACTGCTGTGGCGGCGGCTGTGACGCATCGAGCGCGCCGCCAAGGTCGGTGGTGGCGTAGGCGGCCGGCAGGTTGATTTCGATCAGCTCCATGTCGTCGGAGCGACCGACGACATTGTGCGCAACCCCGGCCGGCTGCGACAAGCAGGCGCCTGCATGGACGGTGACGGCTTCGCCGATGCCGGCGAAGCGGAACCTGATCCAGCCGCGCAGCACGATATTGAAATGCCCGTGCATGTCATGCCAGTGCCAGCCGGTCGGGTCGCCGAACGGCAAGATGGCACGGATGTGCTTCGCGCCGATCCGCCCGCCCGTGGCCGCTGCCAGACCGAGGTCGCGATACTCGACATCGGCACGCGGACCGTCGCGGGTGAAGGGGGTGGCAGCGTCGGTCAGCGCGAAGCGGCTGAGCGCCGCGGCCAGTTCAAGCGGACCGTCGTAGCGGGGCGGAGCCGTAGCCTCGTTCATCGCCTCTCCTTTCTTGCCATTCAGCGTTGCAGATCGAACTGCAACGAATACAGGTCGACCTGCGCATCCTTGAGCAGCCGATCCCGCGCGGCGACACCGTCAAAGGCCGCGCGCAAGGCCGGCGCCGTGCCGAACCCTTCGACCAGAAGCGTGACTTCCGGCTCCGGCACGTCGCCCACACGCACGGCGCGCTCGGCTGTCGCCAGCCGGCTTGCCGCGGTCGCGCTCAGCGCCACGCGCACCCTGGCGACGCCGGCAGCCGCAGCAAGGCCTTGCAGCACCTGCGGCTCCCAATCCGCCACCAGGCGGAGGCAGTCTGCAACCGGAGATGCGATGCGGGCCGTCAGAATGGTCCCGCCCGCGCCGCCCGGCGACTGCCATGCGAGCGTCCCGGCCGCGCGCGAGGTATTGCGAAACGCCGCCACCGAGCGTTTCGTCCAGGGGGTCGGGTTGTTCAGGCGCTCGAGATAGGGCGCGCTGGTGAGCACGCCGGCATCCGCCGTCGAATATATCGTCAGGTATTGCGGCCGCGACGATTCGCCCAACCAGCGCTGGCCGCGCATAAACCCGGGGATTGCGACTCGCTCGGGAATGTGTTCACGCGAATGCCATTCGAGGAAGTCATCACGCGCTTCGGCGAGGATGTCGTTCCAGATGACGATGATGCCGGCTCCCGCGCCGGACGTTGCGCCTGCCATCGATGCCTCCTTTTCGTTTTCCGCAAAGTCAGCATACCAGCTCCGACCTCTCGCAGGCCGGGCGCGCGTCCGGGCAAGGATAGGAGTTTCAACGCCATTGTTGGAGTAATCCTGCCATATCCGTCTGGGTCAATCGTTGATTTGGCGCCGCAGACGCCTGAGCGCCGTTGAAACCCCGCTCCGGCACGTGTGTGTGTCTGTGGCCACCTGGGCGGCGGAAGTTTGCCGCTCGGGTGGCCACAGGCACGACTCGTCCCCGACGAGCGAGTCTTGTCGTCTGTTGCTCTACCACGCAATGCGCTGATCGAACTCGTCGTCCGGTATGGCCCAGGGGTATGGTCGAAATCGCCATGTGTTCCTCCACAAAAAATGGGCAGGGTGAAAGTGCGCGCGTGGATCGGCCTCGGCCGGTGGCGCGACGGCTGGCTGCGAGAGTGGAATCGGCAGGGGTGCAGGCAATCAACCAGGCGTTGCACAAGCGTCCGACTTCGACCAGGGTGCGCTACCGCCTGCAATGGCAGCCGCTGGGCGAGGAAGAAGGCGCGCCGGTCAGACTCGAAGCCGCGCGTACCCGGCTGGCGAACAGCAGCGCCGACCTCTGGTCGGCAGAAGACCGGCGCGTCGCCCAGGCCATGCTGGAGCAACGCATCGCCGCCTAACGCGAGCGCGGCGATGCCGATCCTGGACGGCGTGCGGGCGAAGGTGACGGCAGCCTGGTCGATCAACTCGCGCGTGCGCTCGACTACCGCCGCTGGCACCGTTTCCGTGTCGCACGCCTGCAGAAATGTGCGCCAGGATATTACTGATCTGCACCCCCTCGGTGATGAATGCAATGATGCGCATGTTGCCGCCACCATCGTGCTGTTGCTGGCGCAACGGCACATCGTCAAGGGTCTGACGGCAGGGGCGGTGAAATAGCGCGGTGGTATCGGGCGGGCATTTGCCACGGTGGTACACTGTGTGGGGTAGTAATAAATGACTACTTCACGCTACGTAGAGGAGAGAGCCATGTCGGAGAGCGCAGTCAAGGCCAGACGCCGGATACCGGCCGAAATCCTGGACAGTAACGCGCGTCGAAAGACCGGCAGTGCAGTACCCGACAAATCCGGCGACACGGCACGGACGGGCGGCACGTTCCAGCCGACCAGCCTGAAATTGCCGCGCGCGCTGAAGGCGCAAATCGACGCCATAGCGCGTACAGAGGGGGTCAGTCCCCATGCCTACATGGTCAGTACCCTGGGCACGGCTGCCGCGCGTGCGCAGCTGCGCGCGCAATTCAGCCAGGATGCGCACGATGCCGGGCGCCAGATGACGGAAGCCGGTCGGGGTTACGAACTGGGTGAAGTGCGCGAGTATTTCGCAAAGCTCGCCACATTCCGCAGCGGTCAAAGCGGCAAACCGAAAAAACCGCAATTGACAAAAGTGGTCTGAAATGGCGCGGGTTTACCTGAGTGAGGCGGCGTTCGCCGACCTCGGGCGCCTCGAGGATTTTCTTTGGCGATCCGGCGATCCGCTCGCCAGTGCGATCCTTGACTTCATTCTGGACGCTTTGCAGGTGCTCACGCACCAGCCTGGCATCGGCCGTCCTGTTGAAGACGGACTGCGCGAACTCATCATCCGGCGTAGCAACACCGGCTATCTTGCCAGGTACGATCATGATGAGGGCGCGGATGTCGTGCGCGTCTTGCGCTTGCGTCACCAGCGAGAATCCGGCTATACGCCGGAGGAGATCTGATCCGCAGTGTGCGGCGGAAAAACCCGGGTCAGGGAAAGGATAGGAATTTCGCTTCGTCAGAAGAATCTGTGGGCGAGTTTTGGCTCCGGGAGCCTGCCGAGCACGTGATACAGAGAGAGCTCGGCGATCCTGAACGTCCGATAGCCGTACGCTTTTCTCAGTGTGACTTTGGCTTTGTTGTTCAGACCCTCGATGACACCGCTGGAGAACTGCTTCTTGGCCCTGAAGTAGTTGAGCACGGCGTTCTCGCTCTCGGTTCTGGCGCCGCAGCTCGACTTGCCGGTGCGACAACTCGGCATCCTCAATGCGATCATGTTCGGCGTGGGTGCGGTGGGTTCGCTGTGGTCCGGGCGGCTGATCGGGCGCCTCGGCGATCCCCGACTGGCAAGCGCCTGCCTGATCGCGGTGGCGCATGCCATGCTGTGCATGATGGCCGGCCTCGCGAGCCTGGCCGAGCTGATCGGTGTGCTCTGGCTCCTGACGTCGGTCGGCGGGGAGTCGCAATCTTCGCCGTAGTCACGTGCTAAAGTAGCGCAAATCACTACTTTCAGGACGCGTCATGAAGTCAGTCAGCGCGGCAGACGCCAACCGTCATTTTTCGGCACTACTACGCGAGGTTTCGCGCGGAGAGCGGATCACCGTGACCTCGCGCGGAAAGCCCGTCGCAACGATCGCGGCGGTGGATACCGCCGCGCGCCCGGAGCGCGAGGCGGCAAAGCGTGCCCTGCTGACGCGCCTGCGTTCCACGGGCTCGTCCGGAAAAAGGACTTGGTCGCGGGACGATCTCTACGATTGATTCGGGTATCCAGTGCGCATCGCGCTTGACACCAACATCCTCGCCTACGCGGAAGGCGCAGGCGATGCGCGACGCTGCAAGGCGGCGCGTGATTTGATCGCGCGACTCCCCGGCCATCTGATTGTTATTCCCTCCCAAACGCTCGGGGAACTGCACCGGGTGTTGGTCGGCAAGAATGGACGCGATCCGCGACAGGCGAGAGAGGCGGTACTGGCGTGGGCGGATGCGTTCGATGTTGCCGACTCCACCTTTGACGCCATGCGGGGTGCGCTTGATCTCGCCGCGGATCACCAGATGCCGATCTGGGACGCTCTCATCCTCTCGGTGGCCGCCGATCAGAAGTGCCGCCTGATGCTTAGCGAGGACTATCAGCACGAATTTGTCTGGAGAGGCGTAACCGTGCTCAATCCGTTCAAGTCGCCGCGGCACGGATTGCTGGTAGCGATTTTGCGGTAAGTTTAGCGGACCAAGAGGACACCGATGGACGACACGCTCACGATTTTTAATGACCCGGTGAAACTGGCTGCATTCAGCATGGAGCCACAGAAGTCCTACTTGGAAACTAAGGAATAATAAATTAATAACATGAACTTCTATGACGTGTTTGGAGCCACCGTGTAGTTCCACTCACCGTGGAATTCGTGGCGAATAAGTCGGATCGCGGCGAAGGTTTTGTCGCTGACTTTGACGCCGGTTGGGTAGACAGTTCGATCGATCCCTGCGCGCACCGTCAATCCCTTGCGCGTGGTGGTGGCTGCGATCAGGTTGACGATGACTTCGTGGCTGATCAGTGGCCTGCCTCGCGCAATGCACTGCAGCAGAACAAAGGCGTGCGCGCCATCGCTGTGACTGCGCCGGAAAGGACCGACCTCCTGCCGGGCGTACCCGCCATGTCGGAGACCTTGGCCGGCTATGTAGTGATGCAGCACTTCGGCCTGCTGACCCCGGCCGGCACGCCCGCGGATGTCGTCAAAAAGTTGGCCGATGCAACCAAGGTGGCACTGGCAACCCACGAAGTCCGGGAGAAATTCGTTTCGCTGGGGATGATTCCCGTGAGCAGCTCTCCCGCCGAATTCGCCAAGGTGATCGCCGATGACCGTACCTACTGGGGGCCGATCATCGCCGGACTCGGACCCAAGAAGAACTGAGCGGCGGCTCGTGGCGAGCGGCGCATACGCAAAGCGAGCCACTACGGCCCATCGCTCTTCCGTGCAAGCAAGCGAGATCACCGATCGCATTCGCAAATCGCTTGGGAAGATGAGCGGCGGTGCACGCAGCGTGGCCGAGTTTGTGCTGGCCCGTCCGGAAGACGTGGCCATGCTGCCGGCAGCACAGGTAGCGGATCGGCTCGGTATCAGCGAATCCACGGTGACCCGTTTTGCCGTGCTGCTGGGTTACAAGGGATATCCGGCCTTGCGCCGGGACTCTCAGAGCGATGTCCGCCGGCATCTGGCGCCCCCGCAGCGGCTGGAATTGATCTCCAGGAGCGCGAATGACAAGCAGCGCTCCTCCTCCATGGTCTTCCAGCAGGACATCGAAAGCATACTGCGGACCGAGCGCGGGTTGACGACGGCAGACATGGACAATGCGGTCGCGCTGATCTCCAAGGCGCAGACGATTCATGTCATCGGTCTACGTTCGTCCTTCGGCCTGGCGCATTGTTTCTGGTTCCAGCTCAACCAGATGCTGGGCAATGCCGTGCTCTTCGACACCGCGCGTGGCGACAGCCTGGAGCAGCTGCGCTGCATCGGAGCGCTGGACCTGGTCATCTGCATCAGCTTTCCGAGGCACCAGACCCAGGCGGTCGAGGCGGTCCGCTATGCCCATTCGCGCCACGCGAAGATCATTGCGGTGACCGACGGTCCGATGTCGCTCGTCGCGGCCGACGCGGACATCTTGTTCACCGTCAATACCCCGATCGTGAATGTCCTGACATCCCTGAGCAGCTGCATGTCGTTGTTGAACGCAATTTCTTCGGAAGTTCTTCTGATGAACTGCCAGCGGGCGGCAAAGAATCTTGCCGACCTCGAACACGCGATGGGACAGGCCAAAGTTCATTTTCAGGGCTCTTCGCGTATTTCAGTGGGATCCGATCCTGGCAGGACGGAGGTCGAGCTTGCCGCAGAAGAACAGGATACGGGTTCGATAATCAGCGAATGATCGGAATCCGCGCGCAGTGGCCTTGAGGGTCTGAAGGATCGAGTTGAATCCCTCGGCAGCAGCATTCGTAATTCGGTTCTTGGTGTAGTTGATCAGGCCGTCTTTGTGTCTACGCAGCATCTTGACGACGGCCTTGATCGGCTCGATGTAATTGCGCATGGCCCGCGTGCTCCAGGAGTCGAAGAAGCGCTGCGCGGCCTTGGGATAGCGATAGTCCGAGAACGCCGCAAAGCTCTCCTTCAGTGCCCTCGCACGGCTTGCATTGAGGTTGGCGTGGTACAGATGCCTGAATGCGACGGCCTCGGCGCTGCGCTTGTCAGGCAAGCCTTTGAGCCAGGCGTACTGCAACCAATGCGGCGATAGCAGGAAGCCCACAGGTTGTGGCAAGCTACGCTTTTCCCGCGAATTGTGGAAGTAGTATCAATTGACACTAAGGCGAAAAACGATGGAAAACATTACGCTGCGCGCACACTATGACGGGTCGACAATTCAGCTCGACGAGCCTTATGAGCTTGCGCCCGACACCAAATTGCTCATCACCGTGATTCCGCCGGGAGATACCGCGGGCTGGACGGAATTCTCGCGCCAGGGACTCGTTTCGGCCTATGGCGACGCCGAACCGGAATACGCGCTCAACACGGTCAGGGAACCGAACCCGGATTATGAAAGAGGGTGAAGTCGTTCTCACGCCAGTGCCGCAATCCGACGGGCAAATCAAGAATCGGCCTGCCTTGTTCTTGCGAACCCTGCCACCTTACGACGACGCGCTCGTCTGTGGCATCAGTACGCAATTGCAGCAGAAGGTGGCCGGCTTTGACGAGATCGTTCACCATCAGGACGGGGATTTTTCGACCAGTGGACTGATCGTTGACTCGGTCGTTCGGCTCGGTTTCCTGGCGGTTATTCCCAGGAAGCGGATTATCGGCAGCATTGGTGCGATCTCCCCAAGCCGTCATCTACGATTGTTGAAAAATCTGAGCGAACACTTGCTCAAGCGTTAAGCTGTCTCGACGTTTACCTTCAATCGCGATCTCCACCAGGCGCGGCGCACGCGCGGCGCATGCCGCGCCGATCGCACCGGCGATCTGGTCCGGCGCGCTCAAAGGATAGGAATTTCAACACCATTGTTGGAGTAATCCGGCCATATCCGTCTGGGTCAATCGTTGATTTGGCGCCGCAGACGCCTGACAAGCCGCTGAAACCCCGCCCCGGCATGCCCATTGTGTGTGCCTGTGGCCACCTGGGCGGCGGAAGTTTGCCGCTCGGGTGGCCACAGGCACGAGTCGCCCCCGACGAGCGACTCTTGTGGTCTTTTGCCCTACCACGCAATGCGCTGATCGAACTCGTAGTCCGGCATGTAGTCCGGCATGGGTTGCGCGCGTGGATCGCCCTCGGCCGGTTCGCTGCCCGGCATCTCCCACAGCGGCGGCCCACGGGCCGGCATCAGGCGCGGCGGTGACTTGGGCTCACGCAGATGACCGAGAATCTCCCGCATCACCACCGTCTCGGTGATGAAAGCGATGATCTTCATCGCGCCGCCGCACTGCGGGCACAGCAGGTGTAGTACCTCGTAGATGCGCGCCAGCAGAAGCGCCCAGACGTAGCGCGCCGCTTGGCGACGCATTGGCTCTGCCGGGGCCGCATCCGGCGGGATCGGCGCAACCGGCGTCGGTGCGGCGGAAATCTCAGCGGGCTGCGCCAGCGCTGTGACCGCATAGCGCAGGCGCGTTGGGCGCCAGCAGCGCCTGCTCGCCACCCTCGGTGTCACCTCCGTATTCGTCACCCACGACCAGGCCGAGGCGATGGCCCTGGGCGACCGCATCGCGGTGCTGTCGAAGGGCCGCATCGAGCAGATCGGCGGCGCCGAGGACATCTACGCACGACCCGCGACCCGCTTCGTCGCCGAATTCATCGGCCAGGTCAACCGGCTTGTGCACGCCGCGCACGGCGAGGTGCTGGTGCGGCCCGAGCACATCGCGCTGGTCGCGCCCGGCGCCGGCGGCTTCGACGCCACGGTTTCCAGCGCGATGTTCCTTGGCAATCTTTCGACGCTCTCCATCACGCTCGACGACGGCCAGATGCTGCACGTCGAAGCGCGCCGAATGGTCGCGACCGGTACCCGCGTGGGCGTCGTGCTCGATCCCGCCACCTTCCTCGCTCCGACTGCCTGAGGCCGCCATGATTCTTTGCCAGCTCACCGACCTGCCCCTGCGCGCGCCCGGCTCGCTCGCCTACGGGCGCGTCGACGCCAACGATTTTTTTCGCAAGGCGATTGACGAACTCGCGCACCTGTCGCCAGCGCCTGACGCCTATCTGCTGACCGGCGACCTGACCGACTTTGGCCGCGCCGACGAGTATGCGCAACTGGCGCGCGGCATCGGGCAATTGGGCAAGCCAGCCTGCCTGCTGCCCGGCAACCACGATGAGCGCGCCGCGATGCGCGCGGCCTTCCCGGCCCATGCGCATCTGCAGGGCGTCCTGCCCTTCATCCAGTACCGCATCGACCTGTGCGGCCTGGCCCTGCTGACGCTCGATACTGTGGTGCCACAGCAATCGCACGGCATTCTGGATTCGGCGCGCCTGGACTGGTTGCGCGAACATCTCGACCACACCCCACCGACCGTGATCGCGATGCACCACCCGCCGTTCACCACGCACATCGCGCACATGGACCGCATCGGCCTGCTCGAAGGCAGCGCCGACCTCGAAGCGCTTCTGGCCGGTCATCGCAACATCGAACGCATCGTCTGCGGCCACCTGCATCGCAGCATCCAGGCACGCTTCGCCAACACCTTCGCCTCGACCGGCCCGAGCCCCGCGCACCAGGTCACGCTCGACCTTGACCCGGAGGGACCGTCCAGCTTTCGCATGGAACCACCGGGCTACCAGTTGCATGTGTGGCGCGGCGGCAGACTCGTGACGCACACCGGTGTGTTCGGCACGTACGCGGGGCCCTACCCCTGTTGGGGTTGGTGTCCGGCGCCACCTGCGGAATGTAGACCTGCGGCGGCCCGCGGCTGTGCTCGCCTACATACGGAACGCAGGCCCGGCACCCGCGCCACGCAACTGCCGCGCCGCCTGCGCACACAACTCATCCATCAGGTTCGCAAGATAGGTCCAAAACGCTGCCTGCTTCACAGTTTGCGCCGCCAGATCCGGCGCCATGAAGCGCTGCATCTCCTGGCGAAAGCCGGTGGCGACTTCGGGGTAAGACAAAGGGCTAGCAGCTTGCGCGGCTAACCCTTTGATTTACTGGTGCGGCTGGCAGGAATCGAACCCACGACCCCTTGGTTCGTAGCCAAGTACTCTATCCAACTGAGCTACAGCCGCATGCCTCGCATTATAGCAATTTCCGACCGCTATTTGGAAGCGCAGGCGAACGGCGACGCCGATCCTCAGGCTGTCGGTGCCTATTTTTCGCGCAGGCAATCGACGTAATACATGGTTTTCGGGCTGTCGAAGGTTTCTTCAACCAGGCCGTGAATGTCGGTGTCGAAGCCAGGAAAGCGCTCGTTGAAGCCGCGTGCGAATCTCAGGTATTCGACAATCGTGCGGTTGAAACGCTCGCCCGGAATCAGGAGCGGTATGCCGGGTGGGTAGGGGGTGAGCAGCACGCTTGTGGCGCGGCCCTCGAGGTCGTCGATGGCGACCCGGTCGATTTCGCGGTGCGCCATCATGGCGAAGGCCTCCGATGGCTTCATCGCCGGCAGCATGTCGGAGGCATACATTTCGGTGGTCAGGCGCGCCACGTCGCCTGCCTTGTACATCTCGTGGATCTGCTGGCACAGGTCCTTCAATCCGGTGCGCTCGTACTTCGGGTGCGCCTGGCAGAACTCCGGCAGGATGCGCCACAAGGGCGCGTTCTTGTCGTAGTCGTCCTTGAACTGCTGCAAGGCGGTAACCAGCGTGTTCCAGCGGCCCTTGGTGATGCCGATGGTGAACATGATGAAAAACGAATAGAGGCCTGCTTTCTCCACGATCACGCCGTGTTCGGCCAGGAATTTGGTGACGATCGAGGCGGGGATGCCGGTCTTGGCGAACTTGCCGGCGACATCCAACCCCGGCGTGACGATGGTGGCCTTGATCGGGTCCAGCATGTTGAAGCCGGGTGCCAGATCGCCGAAACCGTGCCATTTGTCGTTGGTCTTGAGCATCCAGTCTTCCTGGCGGCCGATGCCGTCGGCCTGCAGGTTGCTGGGCCCCCACACCTTGAACCACCAGTCCTTGCCCCACTCGTCGTCGACCTTGCGCATGGCGCGCCGAAAATCCAGCGCTTCGCTGATCGACTCTTCCACTAACGCTGTGCCGCCGGGCGGTTCCATCATCGCCGCGGCCACATCGCACGAGGCGATGATGGCGTATTGCGGCGAGGTCGAGGTGTGCATCAGGTAAGCCTCGTTGAACACATGGCGGTCGAGCTTGCGGGTCTCGGATTCCTGCACCAGGATCTGCGAGGCCTGCGAAATGCCGGCCAGCAACTTGTGGGTCGAATGGGTGGCGAAGATCAGCGGTTCCTTGCTGCGCGGCCGATCGCGGCCGATGGCATGCATGTTCTTGTAGAAATCATGGAAGGTGGCGTGCGGTAGCCAGGCTTCGTCGAAATGCAGGGTGTCGATGTAGGAGCCCAGAACCTCCTTGAGCATCTCGACGTTGTAGATGATGCCGTCGTAGGTCGATTGGGTGATGGTCAGGATGCGTGGCGTGCGCTCGGGATGTTTGGCCTGCGCCGCCTTGGCGAAAGGATTGGCGTCGATCTTTTTCTGGATATTCTCGGGCCGGAATTCCTCCAGCGGGATCGGGCCGATGATGCCCAGGTGATTGCGCTTGGGCGTGAGGAATACGGGAATCGCGCCGGTCATGATGATCGAGTGCAGTATCGACTTGTGGCAGTTGCGGTCAACCACCACGATATCGTCCGGGCCCACCGTGGAATGCCACACCATCTTGTTCGAGGTCGAGGTGCCGTTGGTGACGAAAAAGCAGTGATCGGCGTTGAAGATGCGCGCGGCGTTGCGCTCGGACGCTGCCACCGGGCCGGTGTGGTCGAGCAACTGGCCCAGTTCCTCGACGGCATTGCACACGTCTGCACGCAACATGTTTTCGCCGAAGAACTGGTGGAACATCTGGCCGATCGGCGATTTAAGAAAGGCCACGCCACCCGAATGTCCGGGGCAATGCCAGGAGTACGACCCGTCTTGCGCGTAGTGCACCAGTGCGCGGAAAAACGGCGGCGGTAGCGAGTCGAGGTAACTCTTGGCTTCGCGGATGATGTGGCGCGCCACGAATTCCGGCGTGTCCTCGAACATGTGGATGAAGCCGTGAAGTTCACGCAGGATGACGTTCGGAATATGACTCGAGGTTTTGGTCTCGCCATACAGGTAGATCGGGATCTCGGCGTTCTTGAAGCGGATTTCATCGATGAATTTGCGCAGGTTCAGCACCGCCGGGTCGAGTTCGGGGCCGGGCGTGAACTCTTCGTCGTCGATCGACAGGATGAAAGCCGAGGCGCGCGACTGCTGCTGGGCGAATTGCGAGAGATCGCCGTAGCTGGTGGCGCCGAGAATCTCCATGCCTTCCTTCTCGATGGCGTCGGCCAGCGCGCGAATGCCCAGGCCCGAGGTATTTTCGGAACGGAAATCTTCATCTATTATGACGATCGGAAAACGGAATTTCATGGCCGGCGGCTCCTGCGAAAGAAGGCGCGGCGGGATGATCCGGCCGCGCGCTGAAGTGTAAGACGAATCCTTGCCGGATTCGATGAAAAAATGCCTCAGGCGCGCTTGCGCGCAGGCTGTCGTGTCACAGATGCAACATCGCCATGGCGGCGAGCACCGCGCTGGCGGCGGCGGCAATGTAGACGCCGGTCTGCATCCATTTCTTCCTGGTGATCAAGGTGATCGCGGCCAGCGCGATGGCCACCTGGATCACGGTCATTGCCTGGGCCCAGCGATGGTGCAGGTGGATCTGCTTTTCGGATTCGTCATCCCATTTTTTCGATTCGGCCTCGAGCTTCTCGGCATCCTTCTTGATGTCGTCCTTCTCGGTCTTGTAGCGCGCTACTTCCTTCTTGTATTTCTCGACATCCACGCCCGGCAGCGCCATGGCGAGTTCGGCCAGGTTCTGTTTACTGCTCTTGGCCTGGTAGTAGTTCCACTGGTTCGAGGCTTCGGTTTTCTTGATCGCGGCGTTGTTCTTGAAAATCATCGCGTTGTTTTGCGTGGCGCCGCCCTGATAGGAGAACAGCGCGCCAACGGTTGCCAATACCGCGGTGGCGACCGCCAGGCGCCCGCCGAAACCGTCGTCCGCATGGTGCGAATCCTGGGCCGCGTGTTCGACCGCGTGGTCATGCGGGCCATGTACGTGAAAGCCGCCTGCGCTCATGATGTGGTTCTCCTTTTGTATTCAACGAAGTCGAAATCGACTTCGGGCTTGCCGGCTTTCGGCTGCGCCACACGCGCAACTTCGAGCCATGAGTCCGCGTCAATCGGCGGAAAGAACGCGTCACCGTCAAACGCCTGGTGGATTTCGGTAACCAACAGTCGCTGCGCGGCCGGCAGCGTCGCTCTGTAGATCTCGGCTCCGCCGATGACAAAGGCTTCGGCGGTGCCACAGGCGCGCGCAAGCTCCACTGCAGCGGTTGGCGAGTCCGCCACGCGCAGCGTTTGGGTAAGCGCGCCATCGGCATACCGGGCAAGGCAAGCCGGATTGCGCGTAACGATTACGCTGCTGCGCCCGGGCAATGGCTTGCCCAGGCTGGCTACGATCGATTCGAAAGTCTTGCGACCCATGATCACAGGGCAGCCCATGGTCATGCGTTTGAAATGTGCGAGGTCCGCGGGCAGGTGCCAGGGCATGCGGTTATCGCGCCCGATGCAGCGGTTGGCCGCAATCGCGACGATCATCGAGAGTTGCATCGCTAATGATGTTCGGTGCTAAACCGCCACCGGCGCCTTGATGTGCGGATGCGCCTGGTAGTCGAGAATCTCGATATCTTCATAACGATAGTCGAACAGGGTCGACGGTTTGCGGGTAAACCGCAGGCGGGGCAGCGGCAGCAGGGCGCGCGACAATTGCTCGCGCGCCTGGTCCAGGTGATTCAGGTACAAATGGCAGTCGCCCCCGGTCCAGACAAAATCGCCCGGGTCGAGCCCGACCTGATGCGCCACCATGTGGGTGAGCAGGGCGTAGGAGGCGATGTTGAACGGCACGCCCAAAAAGATATCCGCACTGCGCTGGTAGAGCTGGCACGACAGGCGACCGGGTGCCTGCGGCGTGGTGCCCGGTGCCACATAAAACTGGAACAGGGCATGGCAAGGCGGCAGCTTCATGCGCGGGATCTCGCCCACATTCCAGGCCGAGACGATCATGCGGCGCGAATCCGGGGTTTCGCGCAAGGCTTTCAGCACCTGCGAGATCTGGTCGATGTGGGCGCCATCGGGTGCGGGCCAGGAACGCCATTGCGAACCATACACCGGGCCGAGTTCACCATTGGCGTCGGCCCATTCATCCCAGATCGAAACGCCGTTCTCCCTCAGGTAGCCAATGTTGGTCTCGCCATTGAGGAACCACAACAGTTCGTAAATGATCGAGCGCAAGTGCAACTTCTTGGTGGTGACCAGCGGAAATCCCCGCGCCAGGTCGAAACGCATCTGGTGCCCGAAAACAGAGCGCGTGCCGGTACCGGTACGATCGGTCTTGGTTACGCCTGTGTCTTGCACATGGCGCATCAGGTCGTGGTATTGCTGCATGGGCGGATTTTACCGGGGTTCGCGAAACTGCTTCGAACGTTGCTGCGCGATCAAGCGGCGGGCAATCGGTGGCTTGCAGGTGGCGTGAACGCACCATTGGTACGCAGGGGCCGCGCGAAAACGCGATGGTCACCCTGCATCACAGAGCGATCTTTGCAAACAGCTCGCGTGCCGACTGAAATCGATCGTCAGGGTCTTTGGCCAACAGGCGGTCGATCACGGCCTGGAACGGCTGCAGCGCTGGCGTCAGCCGCGGCACCTCGGCGTGCACATGCTGGAATGCGATCGCCGCCAGGTTGTCCCCATCATAGAGGCGTGTTCCCGTCAGCATTTCGTAGAGAATGACGCCCAGGCTATAGAGATCGCTGCGGGCGTCCTGCGGGCGCCCGATGCACTGTTCAGGGCTCATGTAGAGGGGTGTTGCGCCAATGCCGGCGGCAACGGTGATCGATTTCTCGCCGTCCTGCTTGGCCAGTCCGAAATCGACCAGCGCCAGCCGGTTGGCGTCGCGGAACATGATGTTATGCGGTTTGAGGTCGCGATGAATCACCCCTGCAGTATGAATCGCGTCAAGCGCGCGCGCGATTTGCGCCGCAAGGCGGATCGACTGCAGCGGCGACAGGCGTGTTTCTCCTTGCCGGCCCATGCGACTCTTCAAGTCGCCACGCGCGAAATACTCCATCGCGATGTAAAGGTGATCATCGGTCACGCCCTGGTCGTAGATTCGCGCAACATGGTCGTTCTGCACCGTGGATATGATGCGGTACTCGCGGATGAAGCGTTCGATGAAGGCGGGATCGCGTCTGGTGCGTGCATCGACGACCTTGAGCACGATCTGCAGCGGATCGGGGTTCGGCACGCCCAGCCGCGGCAGGCGCTGCGCCAGATAGACGCGTGAAGTACCGCCTTCGCCGATTTGCCGCAGCACCCGATAGCCGTTGATCTCCGGCGCATCGATGGCTGCGATGCCGACTACCTCCGGTTGCGCAGGCGCAGTGTTGGTCGTTGCGTAGCGGCGGTTGAGGCGGGCGCGCGCCAACTCGCGGTCACGCAGGCGGGCGCGGTCGAGGATTGCGTCGTTGATCGCACCGACAAGGCGATGTGCGGGCAGGCGCTCGATGGGCAGACAATCCGCTGCTCCGCTGCGGATTGCGGCGAGTCCGGATGCACCCGTAGCCGCGCTGTCAAGCGACAGCAGTATGAGCGGCGGCAAATCGGTTGCCGGAGCATTGTGTCCCGCAAGCCAGGCCAGGCCGTCGTGCAGCGGCGGCATATGCGCCACCAGAATGGCGTCGTATTGTGACCATCCAGCCGCTTGCGGGGCCGGCATGGCAACACCATCCAGGCGCGCGCCCGGCCAATGGCTGGCAATGTGTGCTGCGCATTGCGCACCGAGATCCGGAAGGGCGCCGACGATCAATATTCGCATGCGGCTGCCAGTTTAAGAGCTAGAAAAGTCATGGTAGATGAAATTCTAAACCGGTCGCCATTTTCACCCCCAGCATGTTCCGCTTGCGCCCTGCGCATGTCGCGGAAATCGAATTAGAATCATGGGTTAACAAAAGGAGTTAAAACCTTCATGTCGTCTCCTGGGAGCACGATGCAGAAGTTGCTCGACAGCCTGCGCATGCCGCGGCTGGGTGCGGAAGATGACCATCCACTGGCCAATCCACGCGAGGCTGCCACGATTTTCGCGGAATTGCGCGTGAGCGACCCGCTCAAGGCTTTGGAGGAAATCAGCGACTGGTTGTTGTCGGTGGTGAGCGCCGAAAGCCTCAAGCCGGAGCGTCGTTTCGAGGTCATTCGTACACTTGACGAGAGCGCGCAACCGCACCGAATCAGGCTGTCGCGCGACCCTGTCGGTGGCGCGCGACAGGGGCTTCCGCAAGAGGCGAAGCTGTGGAATGTCAGCCACGACCTGTGGATGCATGCCGCCGCCGCCTATGACGATCTGATCGGCCGTATCGAGCAAAAGGAAAAGGGTAGCGACGCCCTGCGCAAGGAAATCGCACTGATCGCGGTGCGCGCGCTGCGCGCAGGCGGATTGAGGCTCAAATTGCTGTATGTGCGTTATGCGCCAATATCTGCCGGAATCTGGCAAAGCCTGGCGCGTGCATATCGGCTGGCGGAAGCGCGCGCTGTACAGCACGCCAAGCTGGCGGCGTATCCCGGTATCCCGGGTGATACATCGCCCGAGGAGGAGTTTCTGCGCGCCTTGTTGCTGGCCGCATCGGCACCCGATGCCCTGATGCCGCCACAACTGGAAATCGCCGAGCGCCTGATTGCCGGAATGGCGTCAAAGTTTCGCATCACGTTGCAGCCCAATCCGGATTCCACCTACTGGTTCGATGTAGCCAACCCGCGCCAGCCCTTGCGCCTGGCATCGCCACCTGCGCAACTGACCCCGGATCTACGTTTTTTCGCCACTGCCGCCGGGTATGCAGATGTGCAAGGCCTGTTGACCAAACTGGACCGATCCAGCGAGTTGCCGCGCGGCGTGGATCTTGGCGCCAATGCGGAACCTTCGGTGGTGGGCGAAGTATTGCGGCATCTGCAGTTGAACTGGGCGCCGCAGCCGCCAGTTCGGCGCAGCGAACGGCGCCGTCTTCAGGGACAGATTTCGGTGGCACACGGGCTCGAAAGCATTGTCGGGTTGTTGCGTCCTTCCGAAGTCGACCTGGAATTCAATGCACCCCACGCATTCGAAACCTGGAAGGTCGATAACATGAGCAGCGGGGGCTTCGGCGCCATCGTGCCGCAGGTCAACGGCGATTGGTTGCACATTGGTGCAATGTTGGCGATTCGACCGCTGGTCGACGCAGCCGGCTGGGAGGTGGCGATCGTGCGCCGCTTTTCGCGCGACGATGGCGCCCCGCGCGGTCAGGCGAATGCCGGCATGCAGGTGCTGTCGCGTCAGCCTGTGCATGGGGTGTTCACCACCAACATCGGCCGCTGGGCGCATGGCGTGGCGACGGTGGACGGGATTGTGGTTCCCGAGGGAGGGGAACCGGGGGCGGTACTGGTGGCATTGCCGCATGGTCTCTACCTGCCTGGCGAACAACTGCTGGCGATGATCGCCGAGCGGCGGCATGTGCTGTTTCCGGTCGGTCTGGTCGAGCGCGGCCAGGACTACGATCTGATCAAGTTCCGGGCGATGATGCAGGAGGACTGAGGCGCGGCCCGTGGACCGTGCCACCACCAGAGTGTGCCGAGCATGTCGAGAGGCGCGCCACAGAGACCGCACGTTGCTCCACTCAAATCCCGCCTGGGCTCAGGGGCCCGCTGGGTGCAGTACGTGTTTGCGAAACAGCTGCGCCATGAATCGCCAGAGGCGGGCAATGAGCCAGATTGAAAGCACCAGAACCAGGCCCAGCGCCGGCAAAAACAGCAGCGGATGGGTAAACGCCAGCCACATGGCGCCTGCCACCGTGATTTCCTCGCCAAAGGATGCCGTCCAGTTGGAAAAGGGTTCCGGGGAGGTGTTGATCAGGGCACGCGTTCCGGCCTTGGCAAAATGCGCGGTGCCTGCAAGGGTGCCCCCGGCCAGGCCGGCCGCGAGCACCAGGGCCGGATCCGCATTGATGCCCAGACTTGCAGCAGCCAGGAGCGCACCGGCCGGAACGCGAATAAACGTGTGCAGGGCATCCCACACCGAATCAAGGCCGGGAATCTTGTCGGCGAAGAACTCGACGAAAAACAATACGCCAGCCACGCCGATGACCAGCGGATGGGTCAGCGTACCGAGTTGGCCAGGCAGGCTGACCACTCCGAGGCGCGCCAGCAGGCCGGCGAAGAACACCACACCGTACAAGCGCACGCCACTGGCCCAGGCGAGTCCGGATCCGATTGCAAGTGTCTGGAGGCTGTCCATAACTGCTTGATTATATGCCGCTGCTTGCCGAAAGCAAGGCGTCGTGGCAGGACTGTCGTGCGAGGACTGCGGGCGTTGCGAGCGCATGCGGGCACGGGCGGTTTCCCCGGGTGGCGCCGCAAGCGTGCAATCGCAGTGCGAACCGGCTTGCGTGCGGGCCCGATTGCCGGTGGCGCATGGTTTTGGTTCAATGGCGGCTTGCCAGCGGCATGGGATAATTCGCCGATGCGGACATTCATGCTCTCTCTGCGCATGCTGGCTCGCGACGCGCGAGCGGGCGAACTGCGCCTGCTGCTGACAGCTCTGGTGATCGCGGTTGCGAGCGTGACCTCGGTGGGATTCTTCGTCGACCGCATCAGCCGCGCACTGACGCAAGAATCGCATCAGTTGATCGGCGCGGATTTCGTCTTGAGCGGCGACCGGCCGCTGCCTGTCGAATTTGCCGACGAGGCGCGACGACGCGGCCTGGCGGTCGCGCATGTGGTCGGATTTCCCAGCATGGCAAGTCTTGGCGAGAGGTCGCATCTGGCCGGTTTCAAGGCCGTCAGTGCCGGCTATCCCCTGCGCGGCAGCCTGCGGGTGGCGCCCGATCGCAACCAACCTGACGTCCGCACGCGTGAAGTCCCGGCGCGCGGTACGGTCTGGCTCGACGAACAACTGACCGCAAGCCTGGGCGCACGCCCGGGGGACGTCATCCACGTGGGTGACCTGAAGTTGCGCTTCGTCCAGGTGCTGACGCTCGAACCGGACCGTGGCGCCAGTTTTTTCTCGATCGCACCGCGCCTGATGTTGAACCTGGCCGACCTCGAGGCAACCGCGCTGGTGCAGAGCGGATCACGCGTGACATACCGGCTTCTGGTCGGTGGTGATGCAGCGACGGTGGCGGGTTTCGCCGCTTGGCAGCGCGCCAGGATCGGGCGCGGCCAATGGATCGAAGAGATCTCCAACGCGCGGCCGGAATTGCGTGCGACAGTCGATCGGGCGCAGCAGTTTCTGGGGCTGGTCGCCTTGCTCGCGGTGATTCTTGCGGCCGTGGCGATTGCCCTGGCGGCGCGCCGTTTCATGCAGCGGCACCTTGACGGATGTGCGGTGTTGCGCGCCATCGGGGCATCGCAGCGCACCCTGTTTGGCATGTATTTGTGCGAGTTCGTATTGCTCGGATTACTGGGGTCCGCGCTGGGCTCGCTGCTGGGATATGCGGTGCATGCGGTGCTGGTGCAGATGCTTGGCTATCTGGTGGCGGCGCAGTTGCCGGCGGCGACCTGGCTGCCGGCGCTGCAGGGCTTCGCCACCGGAACCCTGCTGCTGCTGGGGTTTGCGCTGCCACCGCTGATTCAGTTGGCCGGCGTGCCGCCGATCCGGGTGATCCGTCGCGAAGTCGGCGAGCCGCGACCGGCGACGATTTTGGCTTACGCGCTGGGCGCCAGCGTACTGGTGCTGATGGTACTGTGGCAGGCGCGCGATCTGAAGCTGGGGGCGATTGCCGCCGCCGGGTTTGCCATCGCCATGTTGGTCAGTGCCGTTCTCACCTACGGCGCCCTGCGCCTGCTGGCGCGCCTGCGTGGCGAAGGCGGGTTTTCCTGGCGCTATGGGGTGGCGGCGATGCGCCGCCGCAGCCTGGCGACGGTCACGCAGGTGGTGGCTTTGAGCCTGGGTCTGGCGGCCTTGCTGATGCTGACCGTCACCCGCGGCGATCTGGTTACGCAATGGCAGGGGCGCGTACCGGCCGAGGCGCCAAACCGCTTCGTCATCAACCTTCAACCCGATCAACTCCCCGCCTTCAACGCTGCCTTCAGTGCCGCCGGGATGGCGCGGCCGGAGGCTTACCCGATGATCCGCGGGCGCCTGCTGGCGGTCAACGGCGGCGCCATCGGAGCACAATCATTCAACGACGACCGCGCGCGGCGTCTGGTCGACCGCGAATTCAATCTCTCTTACATGCGCGATTTGCCGGGCCATAACCAGGTTAGTGCCGGGCGCTGGTTCAACGAGGCCGATCTGAAGGCTGGCGCACTTTCAGTCGAAGAAGGCATCATGAAGACCCTGGGGCTCAAGCTGGGTGATCGGCTGACCTACGAAGTCGGGGGGCGTCAGTTCACCGCACCGATCACGGGTGTGCGCAAGCTCGATTGGGATTCCATGCGCGCCAATTTTTTCGTGATCACCACGCCCGCATTGCTGGAAGGCTTCGCGCAAACCTACATGAGCGCTTTTCATCTGCCGGCCTCACAGCCGGGTTTCACCGATCGGCTGGTGGCACGCATGCCCAATCTCACCATTGTCGATGTCAGTGCCCTGATCCGGCAGGTCAGGAGCGTGATCGAACAGGTGGTGGGCGCGGTGCAGTTCATATTCCTGTTTACGCTGGCGGCCGGGGTGACCGTACTGTATGCCGCTTTAACGGCAAGTCAGGACGAACGGGTGCGCGAAACAGGCATCATGCGCGCGCTTGGCGCTTCGTCGTCGCAGTTGCGGCGCGCCCAATGGGCCGAGTTCCTGTTGACCGGCGCATTGGCCGGCCTGTTCGCGGCGTCGATCGCCTTTGGTATCGGTGCGGCGGTCAGTCAGTTTGTGCTGCAATTGCCGCTGGTATTCAATCCGTGGCTGTGGGTTGCCGGCATCGCCAGCGGCGCCGCCTGTGCGGTGGCAGGCGGGGTGCTGGCCTTGTCCGGCGCACTCAGACGTCCGCCGCTGGCAACCCTGCGTGAATTCGCCTGAGATGCATCTGCGGCACTGTGCGCAGTGCTTGATCGACCAGTCCATGGTTACCATTGCTGCAAGGGCGTTCAAATCATGAGCGACCAGGCGGCGCCGGCGCCGGGACCAACTCCTTATACGCAGCTGGGCGGCGCCTCAAAAGTGATTGAACTGGTCGATCGCTTCTACGACCTGATGGACGAGATTCCCGAGTACTACCCGATCCGCAAGCTGCATCCGGCCTCGCTCGATGGTTCGCGCGACAAGCTCAAATGGTTTCTTTCAGGCTGGCTGGGCGGGCCGCAACTCTACCTTGAGAAAGTCGGCGCGCCGATGCTGCGGGCGCGTCACCTGCCTTACCCGATCGGGAGTGTCGAGCGCGACCTCTGGCTGACATGCATGTTTTCGGCGATGCGCGATGCCGCCTTGCCGGAGGACTTGCAGGCGGCTTTGCAAAAGTCTTTTTTCGCCACCGCGGACTGGATGCGCAACCAGGAAGGATGATGGAATTGGCGTTCATTCTGGTGGCAGCCGTGGCGGCGCTGGTCGCGGCCCTGTTCGCCATGCTGGCCTGGTGGCGCGCCGGGCATGTTCAACCTGACGTAAGTGCCGAGCGCTTCAACCGCATCGATCTGGCCAACGAACGCCTGGAGCGGGAACTGCGCGTCGAGATCAAGGACGGCGCGCAATCGAGCCGACAGGAATTGGCATTGAGCGTGGCCCAGTTTCAACAGGCGACCGGGCAGCAAATGGCCAGCATCGCGATGGTACAGAACAACCAGATCGACGGATTCGCGCAGGCCCTGGTCAAGTTGACCGACGCCAACGAGGTGCGTCTGAGTGCTCTGCAAAAGGCGCTGGATGACCGCCTGCAGGGCTTTGCCCAGGACGCCCGAGCCGGACGCGAGGAAAGCGCCAACACGCTCAAGCGTTTCGGCGACGGCCTGAACCTGCAGCTTGCTGAGGTCCGTGCCACGCTCGAGGCGCGCCTCAAGGACATCGAGACGCAGAATGGCGTCAAGCTTGAGGAGATGCGCAAAACCGTCGACGAAAAGCTGCACGCAACCCTGGAGCAAAGGCTGGGCGAATCGTTCAAGCTGGTATCGGACCGGCTCGAACAGGTGCACAAGGGCTTAGGCGAGATGCAGACCCTGGCCATGGGTGTGGGCGACTTGAAACGCGTGTTGACCAACGTCAAGACGCGCGGCACCTGGGGCGAGGTGCAACTGGCCGGGTTGCTGGAGCAGGTGCTGACCTGCGAACAGTACGCGACCAACGTGGTCACCGTTCCGCATAGCGGCGAGAGGGTCGAATTCGCGATCCGCCTGCCCGGCCGCGAGGGCCAGGGCCAGGTCTGGCTGCCGATCGATTCCAAGTTCCCGGTGGAAGACTACGAGCGCATCTTGGCGGCCCAGGACATGGCGGATGTGGCCGGCATGGAAGAGGCCTCGAAGGCGCTGGAGTCGCGCATCAAGGTCGAAGCGAAGACCATCCGCGACAAATACGTCGAGCCGCCGCACACCACCGATTTCGCCATCCTGTTCCTGCCTACCGAAGGGCTGTATGCGGAAGTGCTGCGGCGGCCGGGCCTTAGCGACTGGCTACAGCGCGAATGCCGCATCACCATCGCCGGCCCGACCACGTTGACGGCGTTGCTCAACAGCCTGCAAATGGGTTTTCGTACCTTGGCCATCGAGAAGCGCGCCAGTGACGTATGGCTGGTGTTGGGTGCTGTCAAGACCGAATTCGGCAAGTTTGGAGAAGTGCTGGCCAAGGCCAAGCAACAACTGCAGACCGTTGCCAACTCGATCGATTCGGCCGAGACGCGCAGCCGTCAGATGGAGCGCAAGTTGAAAGCCGTTGAAGCGCTGCCCGCGCCGGACGCCGTGCAGTTGCTGGGCGCCGCTGACGAGCCGGAGAGCCGCTGAACGAGGCGTCGGAATAGTGGCGCCGCGATGCCTGCCGCGCCTGACTCGCACGCTTTGGCGATGACAATGCCGCAGGCTTGCGGTACACTGCAGGCGTCGATCAAACAAATGGCTTCCTCGACATCATGCGATGGTCCGACGTCATGCGCCCGGGAGACCAGGTCAGATTCCTCCAGGTCGCCCTGATCTGCAGTCTGGCGCCCGGGCTGGTGGTGGCTCTCTGGGCCTGGGCTAACGGCCGGCCGATCTGGTGGGCGGTCCCGATCGGCATGGCGTCGGGCCTGTTCGCCGGTTTGGCCAGCTATTGGGCCAGCTGCTCGTTTTTCGGCATCGCGCACCTTGAACGGATCGCTGCCCATAGGGTCCATGGCGGCCGTCATCACTATTTCGAGCAACAGGAAGTGCGGGTCGTGTTCGATGAGCTTGACGATCTCTGGTTGTGCCTCGATGACCTGCGCAAGTGCATCGGCGGCGACGTTGCTGCGATCCGTCACTACGCGCCGCATGAAGCCACTACCTTCGAGGGGCGCGGGCGAGGAGCCTATCTTTCGGTCGCAGGCGCGCGGCGCTACCTGCGGCTGGCGCGCCACCCCGATTCTCTGAAGTTCATCACATGGTTCGAAACCGACCTGCTGGCGCCAATCGAGCGGCGGCGCGAACGCGGGCTGCCTCTCTACGGCAGCGGCGAAGGCCGTTTCTGAAACCTGCGGCGCGCGCTTGCCGCCGCGTTGGCGAAACGGCGACAATGCGGGTTGCGGCAGTGATCAGGCCGTACCCGCGCAGCCGGCCCGGCGCCAACACCACTGTGGAACGAAAATGGCCGCCCAGCCCGACATCAACAACATGGCCCTGTTTTGCGATTTCGAGAATGTCGCATTGGGGGTGCGCGACGCCAAGTACGCCAAGTTCGACATCGCGCGCGTGCTCGAACGCCTGCTGCTCAAGGGCAGCATCGTGGTCAAGAAGGCGTACTGCGACTGGGAGCGTTACAAGGAATTCAAGGCCTCGATGCACGAAGCGGCATTCGAACTGATCGAGATTCCGCATGTACGACAGTCGGGCAAAAACTCCGCCGATATCCGCATGGTGGTCGATGCCCTCGACCTTTGCTACACCAAGGCGCATGTCGATACCTTCGTCATCCTTTCCGGCGATTCCGACTTTTCGCCGCTGGTGTCGAAGCTGCGCGAGAACAACAAGATCGTGATCGGCGTCGGGGTCAAGAATTCGACCTCCGACCTGCTGATCGCCAATTGCGACGAGTTCATCTATTACGACGATCTGGTGCGTGAAGACGAGGCCAAGCGCACCCGCGCGGCACGCAAGGTGCCGGCCAAAGGTCCTGGTGAAACTGCGAAGAGGTCGCCACGTGCCAAGGAAGCCGCGCTGGACGACAAACGTCAGGAGGCACTCGATCTGGTAGTTGAGACCGTCGAAGCCCTCGTCGCCGAACGCGGCGCAGACGAGAAAATATGGGGATCGATGGTCAAACAGACCCTGAAGCGGCGGCGTCCCGGGTTCAACGAAAGCTACTACGGCTACCGGGCGTTCGGCGACATGCTGGAGGATGCGCAAGGGCACAAGCTGATCATGCTGACGCTGGACGAAAAGTCGGGCGGGTACACGGTACGCTTGGTGCGCGAAGACGTCAGCAGATAGGTCCCTGGCGCTGGGCCGCGGCGTCGCCGCCGGGGCTTTAGGTACTTGCCGCCGACAGCCCCATTGCATGGCAAGCGGTGTGGCGCACGACGCATGGCCGAGGCTTTCGGCAGCCGGTCGAACGGCTTGGCGAAGCCCTGACCGATATGTATACTCTGTCACGTTTTGCGTCTGTCTTTCCATAGGGCAGACGGTGACGCCAAGCGACCATGCCAACGCCATAGGTCCATACAACGGTTGCGCAGTCCGGCCGCCTGTTTATCCAGGGGAGCCCCTTGACGTACGTATTCGGGACAACTCTGCCCGCGGATCACCGCGCGCTCGTAGCCGCACCATTGCATGCGCTATATCGCTTGAGCGACGCCCTCTACCGCGCCGCCACTCTGGAGGAGATTTTCGAGATCGCTGTAGATGGCGTGATCGAGGCTACCGGTGCCGCGCGCATCATGCGCCGCCACGACGGCGCGATTCATGCGACCTCTGCCTTTTGTATGCGCAAAGGGCCGCGATGTTCGCGCCGAACAAGCACGGTCCGCTCCGGGCTGGTGCGCTCGAAGCCCAGTGCCAGATGAGCACTCCAACCTTTGCCGGCGTCGTCTGCCGCAAGCGCTGTCGCCGGCAGGTCAGCTGCGGCTACATCGGCACCAGGGCGCATCGCAGGGGTCAGACCAGTCCTTCGAACAGCATCACATCGACCGCGTCGCCGGCCTCGACGCTGCCTTGGTCGTGCCCCAGCACGATGAAACAATTGGCCTGGCTCATGGAGCGCAAAATGCCGGAACCCTGGGCGCCGGTGATGCGTACCGTGAGGCTGCCACCTCTGGTTTCAAGAAAACCGCGCTGGTACTCGGTGCGGCCCGACTTCTTGCGCATCGCTTCTTGCGATTTCACACGCAGAAGCGGCAGGTCAGTGTTGGTGGCGCCCATCATGTGCAGCAAGGCGCCGCGCACAAAATGGTAGAAGGTCACCATCACCGCAACCGGATTGCCGGGCAGACCGAACAGCGCGGCTTGACGCGGGCCGTCGGTGATGCGGCCAAAGGCCATCGGCCGACCCGGGCGCATGGCGATGCGCCAGAACACCACGTCTCCCAGCTTGCGCATGACCTGCTTGGTATGGTCGGCCTCGCCTACGGAAACACCACCCGATGTGATCACTGCGTCGGCATTGGCAGCGGCCAGTCGAAACGCCTCTTCAAGCGCTGCCGGGTCGTCGCGAATCACGCCCATATCGACAACATCCACCCCCAGGCGCTGCAACATGCCGTATAGAGTGTAGCGATTGCTGTCGTAGACCTCGCCTTCGGCCAGGGTTTGACCGACCGACTTGAGTTCGTTGCCGGTGGAAAAGAATGCCACCCGCAGGCGCCGTCGCACCCGCACCTCGGGCATGCCCAGCGAAGCGATAAGGCCCAACTCGGACGGCTTGATGACCGCGCCTGCCGCCAGCGCCACCTGCCCGCGCGCCAGATCCTCGCCGGCCAAACGCCGGTTGGCGCCGGCCTCCTGCCGCGGCGGAATCACGATCCGCACGCCTTCTGCCTTGACCATTTCGAGCGGTATCACGGTATCACAGCCGTGCGGCATGACTGCGCCGGTGGTGATGCGGACGCATTCGCCGCGGCTGACCTTGCCGCTGAACTCACGACCCGCCAGGGAACTGCCGATCTCGTTGAGCACGGCTTCATCACTCGTTCCTAGGTCACTGCCGCGCACCGCCCAGCCATCCATCGCCGAATTGTCGTGCGCCGGCACATTGATGGGGGAAATGATGTTCTCGGCCGATACGCGACCGAGGGCGTCGCGCAGTGCCACCTGTTCGAACCCTGCCAGCGGTTGTACAAACTGGCGAATCACCTGATTGACCATTGCCACCGGCAGCGCGTTGGGGTCGTAACCATCGAGGCAACTGGTAATGGCCTCAAGGCTGGCGGCCGGCGGTGCGGGTGCGGCTAAGATGTGTTGCAGAAAATCGCGTGTCGGTGCCAGGGCCGCGTCGGTGTGTTGTTGCACTTTTTCGCCTGGCGCCACACTCTCCGCCTCGCGCCGAAAGCGCGGCTTGGCGACTTTAGGTGGCAGCGGAAGCCCGTTTTCGAACGCGGCCAGTTCCTGCGGCGTGTTGATGTTGCCGAACAGCGCGTCGTCGTTGAAATCGACCTGCACGGTTGTCAGGCTGTCGTACCAGGCATCGATCTTGCGCCCGCCCTGCTTGAGAAAATCCGACAGATGATCGAGCACGCTGCGCCGTACCAGTGCGAATACCGGATGTGGCTGATCACCACTCATCGCAATGGCGACCGCGCTGCCGGTGGATTCGAGCGCATCGAACATGCGCGACACCAGGTCGTCGGGAAAGAAGGGCGAGTCGCACGGCACGGTGATCAGGAACGGGCGTTTCGAGGCGAAGAGGCCCGCATGCAGACCGGCCAGCGGGCCGGCAAAATCGCCAATCGCATCCGACAGCACGCGCACATTGAACGACTTGAACTGCTCGTGGTTCTGGTTGGCGTTGATCATCACGCCGCCCACCTGTGGCGCGAGTTTGTCGAAGACATGATCGACGAGACGCCGGCCCTTGAACTGGATCAGCGCCTTGTCGCGTGCCTGGCCCGCGTGCGCCATGCGTGAACTGCGCCCGCCGGCCAGGATCAGGCCGGTGATGGACTGTTGTTGGGCCGGTGTCATGCTACAAGCGTCGCCGGCGCACTGACGAAACGCTGCTGGCCCGTAAACAGCAGGTAGTGTCTACCCTGACAGCGCCCGATCATGGTGATGCCGACCCGACGCGCGATTTCGTGCCCCATCTGCGTCAGGCCGGAGCGCGACAGCAGGATCGGGATGCCCATTTGCGCACACTTGATCACCATTTCGGAGGTCAGGCGGCCGGTGGTGTAGAAGATCTTGTCGCCGCCATCGATGCCGTCGAGCCACATGCGCCCGGCAATAGCATCAACCGCGTTGTGGCGCCCGACATCCTCGACGAAATAGATGATCTCGCCGCGCGCGGCACCTGCGTTCGAGCACAGGGCGCAACCATGTACGGCACCGGCCTGCTTGTATATCGATTCGTGCTTGCGCACCCGCTCCATCACGCTGTAGAGCACCTCCTGGCTCATGCGCACCGAATCGGGCAGGCGGATTTCGTCGATCGATTCCATCAGGTCGCCGAACACCGTGCCCTGGCCGCAACCGGTGGTGACGGTGCGTTTGGCCAGGCGTGCCTCGGCTGCAGCGTCGTCCCAGAAATCGCCGTCGCGCGTGGTGACCGCGACACTCGCGGTATCCCAGTCGACTTGAACCGCAGCGATTCGCTCGATGCCGGTGACGATGCGCTGGTTGCGCAGGTAGCCCAGTGCCAGTGCTTCAGGCGCCGCACCCAGGGTCATCAGGGTCACCAGTTCGCGGCGATCGAGGTACAGCGTGAGCGGGTGTTCGCCGGCGATTGCGGTCGGCACGATCGCGCCCTTCTCGTCAATGGCGTCAACCTCGAAGGTGGACGGACGAGCGGCGGAGGTCAGTAGAAGGGGCTTGGCCAATGTGCGGTGCCACGCCGCGAACCTTGCGTGGAAATGGGTAAGAAGCGCAAAATTCTATCCTATCGAACGCTACCAAAAACATGACAGCCTCGTGAGAGGCGTGTTTTTGTCATGAATAATGAAGTGCTCAATATTGGCCAGCGCAGGCCACGCTGGCCATTGTCCGCGCAGCCGTGGCACACTTGATGGCACGCGGGTTGCGTCAACTGGAGGTAGAGGCTGCACCTTTCTGCAGCCGGGTCAGGAGAAAGGTTTGACCATGAACATAGTCGCAGTAGCCGATTTGGTACTTCATGGCGGTCAGGTAATCGACCCTGCCAATCACATCGATGCAGTGATGGACGTGGCGATCAGTGCCGGGCGCATTGTCGCGGTCGGTGCCGATTTGTCGGCCATGCCGCGCAAGCAGAGCATCGACGTGGCCAGCGCTTTGGTATGTCCCGGCCTCATCGATCTGCATGTGCATGTGTACGAATGGGTCACCAACTTCGGGGTCAATGCGGATGACGCGGGCGTCAATGCGGGCTGCACCACCATCGTCGACCAGGGCAGCGCCGGCGCCTGGACTTTCGGTGGCTTCAAAGCATACGTGATCGAAGCCGCGCGCACCGATGTACGCAGCTTCGTTTCGATCAACGTGGCCGGCGCGCTCAAGGGCGGGATGCGTGGCGATATGTTGCACAACCCGGGCATGGTGGATGTCGCCGACCTGGTGCGCCTGGCAGCGCAGCATCCGCGCCTGATTCGCGGCTTCAAATGCCACGGTGAATCCGGTTCTCTGTCACATTGGGGTACCGAAGTGCTGGCGGCAGCGGTGCGCGCCGGCAACGAAGCCGGCTTGCCCTTGTACTGCCACACCGGAGAACTGTTTCCGGTGGTCGAATCCAGGCGCCCGGTGGCCGAGCAGGTGCTTGAACAGGTGCTACCGGTGCTGCGTCCCGGCGACACCCTGGCGCATGTTTACAGTTCGATGCCCGATGGCATCATGGGCAGCGGCGATGCTGTGCCCGAAATCGTGCTGCGCGCGCTGGATCGCGGGCTGCATTTCGACATCGGCTACGGCATCAACTTCAGCTATGCCATCGCGCGCAGGATGATGGCCGCCGGCGTGCTGCCGAACACGATTTCAAGCGATATCCACGGCGACTTCGCCAGCTATCATGACGATTCCATCCTCGACTACAGCCTGTGCGGCGCGATGACGCGCATGCTGGCACTGGGCATGCCGCTTACCGAAGTGGTGCGTCGGGTGACGGTGAATCCGGCCGCCATCCTGCGCGATCCGGACATCGGCTCACTGACCCCAGGCACGCTGGCTGACATCACCGTTCTCGATCGTGTTGCGGGCGACTGGAGCATGCGCGATGGGCGCGGCGAGCCCTTGCTGGCAGGCGAGCGCCTGATACCGCGGCTGGTGGTCAAGTCAGGCAACGCCATCGAGCCGACCCGGCGCTATTTGCCGGATCTGCTGCCGGCGGCACGTGCCGCCTGAAGTCGGTGGTCGCGACGCGCGCAGCGAGACCTACTCGGGCTGGAAGTTGGCGGCCTTCAGAAGCTGCACACTCTTGACCAGGTCGGCGCGCATGAATTCGACAAACGCGGTCGGATCCATATATCCCGGTACGATGCCGGCCGCATCGATGCGCGCTGCGAATTCCGGCTGACGCACGCCTTCTGCAATCGCCGTTGCCAGCCGGCTGGCAAGCGCCGGCGGCAGGCCTTTCGGGCCCCACACGCCATACCAGGAGGCCATGGTCAGTTCCGGCATGCCGGCCTCGACCGTGGTCGGAATCTCGGGATAGGCCTTGTTGCGGGTGGCGCTGGTGATTGCCATGCCGCGTACGCGGCCGCCCTTGGTCTGCGGCAACAGGGCGGTGGCGGCATCGATCATCAATTGCACATTGCCGCCCATCACGTCGGCCAGTGCCGGGTTGGTGCCCTTGTAGGGGATCGCCTGCAGGCTGGTGCCGGTCAGGCGCATGAATTCCAGGCTGCCAAGATGGCCCGCCGCGCCCAGCCCGGAAATCGCCATGTTGAACCCGGCGGGGTTGGCGCGCACCGCCTTGACCAGATCGGCCAGGTTGGCGGCCTCGACCTTGCTCGAGGCGATGATCAACAGCGGCGCCTGGCCGACGCGGCCAAGTGCGGTGAAATCGTCGAGCGGATCGTAGGGCGTGGCTTTGACCACATTCTTGCCCATCAGGAACAGGCTGGCATTGAAAAGCAGGGTATAACCGTCGGGTTCGGCGCGGCGCACCTGTTCGCTGCCCACCGTGCCCGAGCCACCCGGAACGTTGGCAACGACCACTGCCACACCCAGGCGGTCGGCGAGACGCTCGGACATGATGCGGCCGAGCGCGTCGGTACCTCCACCAGGGGGGTAGGGCACGATCATGCGGATCGGCTTGTTCGGGTAGGGCTGGGCGATCGCGCCAAGGCTGCCCAGTGCAAACACAATTCCTGCAAGGATTCGGCGCATGTTGGTGCTTTCTCTTGTGTTGGCGATGGTTCGTAACAGATACCGAAGGGTGACGATCGCTAGCCGCCAATGTATGACATTTCGACCTTCTTGCCGCGCGCGGTTGCGGCCGTGCGTATTTCCGAATAACGGTCGCGCCGCTCACCCCAGATGAGGCCGATGGCAGCGGCGATTTCAGCGTCGCTCCGACCGGCACGCAACAGGCCGCGCAGGTCGTGGCCCGATTGCGCGAACAGGCAGGTGAAGAGTTTGCCCTCGGTCGACAGTCGCGCGCGCGTGCAAGTGGCACAAAACGCCTGGGTCACGCTCGAGATCACACCGATTTCGCCGCTGCCATCGGCATACATCCAGCGCTCCGCGACTTCGCCTATGTAGTTGGCGTCGGCCACCACCAGCGGCATCTCCGCGCTGATACGCCGCACAATCTCCGCTGAAGGCAGAACATCATCCATGCGCCAGCCATTGCTGGACCCGACGTCCATGAATTCGATGAAGCGCACGATATGCCCGCTGCCCTTGAAGTGGCGCGCCATCTCGACCACGTGGCCGTCGTTGACGCCCTTTTTGACCACCATGTTGACCTTGACCGGTGTCAGGCCTGCTTCCTCGGCGGCCGCTATGCCTTCGAGCACACGGGCAACCGGAAAGTCGACGTCGTTCATGGTGCGAAACACCGCATCGTCGAGCGCGTCGAGCGAGACGGTCACACGTTGCAAGCCGGCGGCCTTGAGCGCGCGGGCTTTCCTGGGCAAGAGCGAGCCGTTGGTGGTGAGTGTCAGGTCCATCGGACGGCCGTCGCGCGTGGTGAGGGCCGCCAGCATGGCAATGAGTTGCTCGATGTTCTTGCGCAACAGCGGTTCACCGCCGGTCAGGCGCAGCTTTTCGACGCCGTGGCTGGCGAAAATGCCGGCGACCCGCGTGATCTCCTCGAAGCTGAGCAGGTCGCGCTGCGGCAGAAATGCATAATCCTTGTCAAATACCGAGCGCGGCATGCAGTAGGTGCAACGAAAATTGCAGCGGTCGGTGACCGAAATGCGCAGGTCGTGCAAGGGCCGTCCACGCGTGTCGGCGAGGCGGCCGTCCGGCGTGCGTGCAATGGCCGGCACCCGGGGCAGGGTACCCGGCACGAACTGCTTGGCAATCGGTATGACCTTGGCGTTCATGAGGACAAACACTGGTGACAATGACACTGCGATAATAACAAATCAGTCAGGTACCGAGCCAATCAATTGCCGTCGATCAAGCCACCGACCATGCGCGTATCCGTCCGGATGGAGAAACGCAAGCTTGCCAACAACCGCTGGTTCAGCCACCAGTGGCAGGTGCGTGGCATCGAGATGGCGGGTGTGCCCGAGGATGCGGTGGTCGAGAGCCAGGTCTTCGAGGGTTTCGACGTAAGTCTTTATCCGGATGAGGCGGAAGGTTATTTTCTGAATTCGGCCAGCGGCGATCCGCAAGCGTTCGTGATGTGGCGCATCGACGAAGCCGAAGCCGAAGGCGCGCCGATTCCGAAGGTGGTGACCCTGAGCTACAACGAGGCGGCACGGCTGATGGATGCGCAGGAGAAAGTCGACGCCGTGCCGCTGCCGCCGGCGATGTGCGCCTGGCTGGCCGATTACGTGGCGGCGAACTACAAGCCGGAGCCCAAGAAAAAGCGTATCAAGACTTCGTTCCTGGCGCCGCGCGACAAAGGTGCGTTGTGAGTGACGACATGCTCGGGCGCGGCGAAACCTTCCTGTCGCGCTGGTCGCGCCGCAAGCAGGCGGAACCGGATTTTCGCACGCGTGAAGATGCCCGCGTGGAAGACGAGGTTGCTGCGCAGCGCGGGCTGCCGGCCAAGCCGGAGCCGCCGCCGGAGCAAGCGGTGCCTGCCGACTTGCCGCCGATCGAATCGTTGACTCCGAGTTCGGATTTCACCCGTTTCATGCGCCCTGACGTGCCACCGGTTGCGCGCAATGCGGCGATGAAGAAGCTGTTCGGCGACCCGCATTTCAACTTGATGGACGGCCTGGACATCTACATCGACGATTACACCAAGGCCGATCCGATTCCGCTGGCCATGCTCAAGGACCTGGCGCAATCCCGCATGTTGCGCCTGTTCGACTACGACGATGAGAAAAACAGCGAGGCGGCGCCCGCTGCACCCGCGACTTTGCCCAAGGCGGATTCTGCAACGCTTGAAGCGGCGCTGCCGCAACCGGGGATTGCGCCGGCTGACTTGCATGCAACGGATCAGCCTTTGGTTGATGTACCACGAGTCGATCAAGGATGATGTTCCGGCGCCAAAGGCCTTGCAAACCAGAAGGCCTGCGACCCGGGCAATGCCGATTTTGCGCGGCAGCTAGCTCCGTATAGTCCGCCCGCTCGTTAAACCTCGATCAGATCGGCTTCACAGTGTCCAATTGTCTCGTTTGCAACTGCAACCGTACCATGCCTCTCGACGGTGCCACGCTTGGCGTGGCGCTGGGTGGCGCCGCGCCGATCAAGGTGCACCAGGCGCTGTGCCGAGGTGAAATCGCAGCCTTTGACGCGGCCCTGGCGGATGCGGGCGCCAATGTGGAATCGTTGACGATTGCCTGTACCCAGGAAGCGCCACTGTTCGCCGAACTGGCTGGCCGATCGGCGCAAGCCGAAGTCCCGCTAAGGTTTGTCAACATCCGCGAAGCCGGGGGATGGTCGGGTGAAGCGGGCGCGGCAGGTCCGAAGATCGCCGCATTGATCGCCATGGCACAACTGCCCGAACCTGCACCGGTACCCGGCGTAAGCTACAAATCGGGCGGCGCCACATTGATCGTTGGCGATGCGCAGGCGTCGCTCGCCTGGGCCGAGCGCCTGGCGGGCAAACTCGACGTGTGTGTGCTTATGAGTGGCAGCGTCAAGGGGGCCGAGTTGCCGGTCGCAAGGCGCTATCCCGTGCTGTCCGGGTCGATCAAGGGCATTAGCGGCTGGCTGGGCAAGTTCGAAGTCGAATGGCACAGCCACAACCCGATCGACCTGGATGCCTGCACGCGTTGCAACGCCTGCATCGATGTGTGCCCGGAAGGCGCGATCGATCTTGCCTACCAGATCGATCTGGACAAGTGCAAGAACCACCGCGCGTGTGTCACGGCCTGCGGCGCTGTCAAGGCCATCGATTTCGCGCGCCCGGCCGTCGAGCGCAAGGAACAGTTCGATATGGTGCTCGATCTGTCGCGCGAGCCTTTGATCCGCTTGCACCAGCCGCCGCAAGGCTATTTCCGGCCAGGCGACGATCCGCTCGAGCAGGCGCTTGCGGTCGCCGAAATGGTGACGCTGATCGGCGAGTTCGAAAAGCCCAGGTTCTTCAGCTACAACGCCCGTATTTGTGCCCATAGCCGCAACCAGAAATCCGGCTGCACCCGTTGCATCGACACCTGCTCCACCCAGGCGATCAGCCACGATGGCGACCATGTCCGGGTCGAGCCGCACTTGTGCATGGGTTGCGGCGCCTGTGCGACGGTGTGCCCGTCCGGGGCGATGAGTTTCGCTTACCCCAGGACCACCGATACCGGCGCACGGCTCAAAACCATGCTGCGCACCTTTGCGACCGCCGGTGGTCGTGACGCCTGCGTGTTGCTGCATGACGAGCATGGTCTGAAGCTGATTGAAAATGCCGGCCGTGCGGTGCGGTCCGGCAAGACCGGTGCGGCCCACGCCGGCCTGCCGGCGCGCGTGATTCCGCTGCATGTGCATCACGTGGCGTCGACCGGACTTGATCTTTGGCTGGCGGCATTGGCCTATGGCGCCAGTCAGGTGAGGGTTCTGCTTAGTGGTGCGGAGGCACCGGAATATGCCCAGGCACTGAGCGCGCAGGCTGCGATCGGGCAGGCGATTCTCGACGGGCTTGGCTATGGCGGCGCGCATCTGGGGTCGATTGCGGCCGATACGGGAGGCGCGCTCGCCACCGCGTTGGCCGCGCTGGTGCCGGCCCGCACTGTCAGCGAGGCGGCGACCTGGAACGTCGCGGCGGAAAAGCGCCAGGCGCTGGAATTCGCGATCGAGCATCTGGCGCGTCACGCGCCCAGCCCGGCCAAATTGATCGCCCTGCCGGCGGGTGCGCCTTACGGCGGGCTTGCGATCAAGGTCGATAAATGCACCTTGTGCCTTGCGTGTGTCGGCGCCTGCCCGGCGGCGGCATTGGCCGACAACCAGGAGAGCCCGCAGTTGCGCTTCGTCGAGCGCAACTGCGTGCAGTGTGGCTTGTGTGTCGCGACCTGCCCGGAGGATGCGTTAAGCCTGCTGCCGCGCCTGAACCTGGGCGACGAGGTCAACAAGCCGGTGGTGTTGAACGAAGCGCAGCCGTTTAATTGCGTGCGCTGCTCCAAGCCGTTCGGCACCCGTCAGATGATCGACAACATGAGCTCGAAGCTGGCGGCGCACTCGATGTTTGCCGGTGGCGTGGCACTGCGGCGCCTGCAAATGTGCGCTGATTGCCGGGTGGTCGACATGATGGAGAATCGCGGCGAAGCGTCGATTTTCGACGTGCCCAAATGAGCGGTTCGCAAACACTCAGCTTCCTGCCGACCCTGCCACCTGAAGAGGCAGCGCGGGCTGACCTTTACGCGTTGCTGGCGCGGCTGTTCGCGACCGGCCCGGATGAAGCGGTTTTGTCGGCGATCGCTGGCGCGCAAGCGGATTTCGGAGCGGATAGCCCGCTCGGCCTGGCCTGGACTGGCCTGAAGTCAGTTGCCCGCAACGGGGATGCCGCGGCGGCCTCACTGGAGCACGCCGAGATTTTCGTCGGCACCGGCCGCGCGCCAGTATCCATTTATGCGTCTCACTACCTTTCGGACCAGTGGAAGGAAATGACGGTGGTCGAACTGCGCGATCGCCTGCCGCAATTGGGGTTGGCGCGTCAGGCTGGCGTCAGCCAGCCGGAAGATCATCTGGCTGCGCTGCTGGAGGTAATGTGCTACTTGGTGCGGCGCGGCAATGATGCGGCCGGGATGGCGGCCCAGCGTGAGTTTTTTGAGCGCTACCTGGGTCCCTGGTCTGCACGCTTTTGCACCGAGGTGGGTGAGCAGGCGGGCTCAATTTTTTACCGCGCCGCAGCATCGATGTTGCAGGCGTTCCTGGCGATCGAAGCGGAAGGATTTAGTCTCGAAAGTTGATGCAGTTCCTGGATTTGTCGATATATAATCAAGTCATATATTTGTTATTAAAAACAACAGTGTCGGTAAGGTTTTTGTAAGCGCGCCGTGCGATTTTTCTGTTTCATGGAATTCGGTGCAACACCGAGGAGACAAATCATGAGAGACAATTCAGTTGGCCGTCGCCGCCAGTTTCTGTTTGGCGCCGGGGCTGTTTCAGTCACTGCCGCCGCCGCTCTGTTGGTAGCCAAGCCTCCGGCAGCCGTGCGCCCCGCCGCCGGCCGCAGCAAATCCGCGACCGGTAGCGGCTATCAGCTCACCGAGCACGTTCGCAACTACTACCGCACCACAGCGGTCTGACCGGGAGCCACGCCATGTTGCTGACTCGCAAATCCGCCGGCGAGGGAGTTTCGCACGGCATGTTGTCGCGTACCTTCGGTTCGGCGCCTGCCATGCCGACCCTCAATCGCCGCGCGTTTCTCAAACGTTCCGGCCTGGGTTTGGGTGCCGGTGCGGTGCTGCCCCAGATGGGCTTTTCAATGATCGGCGAAGCGCAGGCGCAGGCCGCCAAGAGCGCCGACAAGATCGAGGTCAAGCGCACTGTCTGCACCCACTGCTCGGTAGGCTGCGCGATCGATGCGGTGGTCAAGAATGGCGTATGGGTTCGTCACGAACCGGTGTTCGATTCCCCCATCAACCTGGGCGCGCATTGCGCCAAGGGCGCGGCGATCCGCGAGCACGGCATGACCGAGCATTCGCATCGGCTCAAGCAGCCGTTGAAACTCGACATCAAGACCGGCAAGTATCTGCCCATCACCTGGGACACGGCATTCAACGAAATCGCCGACAAGCTCAAGGCGATCAAGAAGGAAGATACCGCCGATTCGGTGTTTGTCGTCGGTTCTTCGAAGCACAACAACGAGCAGGCCTACCTGCTGCGCAAGTGGGTGTCGCTATACGGCACCAACAACACCGACCATCAGGCGCGCATCTGCCATTCGACCACCGTCGCCGGCGTTGCCAATACCTGGGGTTACGGGGCGATGACCAATTCGTACAACGACATGCAGAACACCAAATGCATGTTGTACATCGGTTCCAACGCCGCCGAAGCGCACCCGGTTTCGATGCTGCACTCCCTGCATGCGCGCGAAATCGGCGCCAAGATGATCGTGGTCGACCCGCGCTTCACGCGCACCGCAGCCAAGGCCGACGAATTCGTGCGCATCCGCTCGGGCACCGACATCCCGTTCCTGTTCGGCCTGTTGCACATCATTTTCAAGAACGGCTGGGAAGACAAGAAATACATCAACGATCGTGTCTACGGCATGGAAAAAGTGCGCGAAGACGTGATGGCCAAGTGGGATCCGAAAGCGGTCGAGGAAGCGACCGGCGTCAGCCCCGAGCAGCTCTACAAAGTGGCAGAGATGTTCGCCAAGAGCAAGCCTTCGACCATTGTCTGGTGCATGGGGCAGACGCAGCACACCATCGGCAACGCGATGGTGCGCGCATCCTGCATCCTGCAACTGGCTTTGGGCAACATCGGTGTGTCGGGCGGCGGCGCCAATATTTTCCGTGGTCACGACAACGTCCAGGGCGCCACCGACGTTGGCCCCAATCCGGATTCGCTGCCGGGCTACTATGGTCTTGCGACCGGTTCCTGGAAGCATTGGGCGCGGGTGTGGAACGTCGATTACGACTGGATCAAGGCGCAATTCGCCTCGCAGGCGATGATGGAGAAATCCGGCACCACTGTCTCGCGCTGGGTCGACGCAGTGCTCGAATCCGACGACAAGCTGGATCAGGAAAAAGCGGTCAAGGCGATGATCTACTGGGGCCATGCCCCCAACTCGCAGACCCGCGGCCTTGACATGAAAAAGGCCATGGACAAGCTCGACATGATGGTGGTCATCGACCCCTATCCGAGCGCCACCGCGGCGATGATCGCGATGCCCTCGGAATCGCGCAATCCCAAGCAGGTGGTGTATCTGCTGCCGGCGGCAACGCAGTTGGAATGCGCCGGTTCGGCTACTGCCTCGAATCGCTCGATCCAGTGGCGCGAGAAAGTGATTGATCCGCTGTTTGATTCGCAGACCGATCACGCGATCATGTATGAATTCGCCAAACGCCTGGGTTTTGCGGACCAGTTCGTCGGCAAGCGTGACGGCAAGCAGAACATCGCCGTGGTCAAGACGGCGAACGGCAAGTACGAGGAACCGGTGGTCGAGGACGTGCTGCGCGAGATCAATCGCGGCTGCTTCACCATCGGCTACACCGGGCAGTCGCCCGAGCGCCTCAAGCTGCACATGAAGAACATGCACACCTTCGATGTGAAGACCCTGCGCGCCAAGGGCGGGCCTTGTGATGGCGAGTATTTCGGCCTGCCGTGGCCATGTTATGGCACGCCGGAGATGAAGCATCCCGGCTCGCCCAACCTGTATGACACGTCCAAGCACGTGATGGACGGTGGTGGCAACTTCCGCGCGAATTTCGGCGTCGAGCGTGAAGGTGTTTCGCTGTTGGCTGAAGACGGCTCGCATTCGAAGGGCGCCGATATCTCCACCGGTTACCCCGAGCTTGATCACGTCCTGCTCAAGAAGCTGGGCTGGTGGGGCGAGTTGACCGAAGCCGAAGCCAAGGAAGCCGAAGGCAAGAACTGGAAAACCGATCTTTCCGGCGGCATGATGCGCGTATTCATGAAGAACCATGGCTGCCATCCGTTCGGCAACGCCAAGGCCCGTGCGGTGGTGTGGAACTTCCCCGATGGCGTGCCGCAACATCGTGAAGCCTTGTACTCAACGCGGCCCGACATGGTGGCCAAGTACCCGACCCACGACGACGTCAAGACCTTCTGGCGCGTGCCGACCCTGTTCAAGACGGTCCAGCAAAAGGCCATTGCCGACAAGACCTACGAGAAATTTCCGCTAGTGCTCACCTCGGGGCGCTTGGTCGAGTATGAGGGGGGCGGCGAGGAAACCCGCTCCAACCCCTGGCTGGCCGAGCTGCAGCAGGAAAACTTCGTCGAGATCAATCCCAAGGCCGCCAACGACCGCAACATTCGCAACGGCGACATGGTGTGGGTCAAGTCGCCCACTGGCGCGCAGATCAAGGTCAAGGCGATGGTGACCGAACGGGTCGATGCACTGACCTGTTTCATCCCTTTCCATTTTTCGGGTTGGTGGCAGGGCAAGGACATGAAGTCGTTTTACCCGACTGGCACCGAACCGATCGTGCGCGGCGAGGCGGTCAACACGGCCACCACCTATGGTTACGATCGCGTGACCATGATGCAGGAATCCAAGACGACGATTTGCAACGTCGAAAAAGTGGTCTGACCAGGAGACATCGACATGGCTAGGATGAAATTTTTATGCGATGCCGAGCGCTGCATCGAGTGCAACGGCTGTGTGACGGCCTGCAAGCAGGAGCATGAAGTGCCGTGGGGCGTGAATCGGCGCCGCGTGGTCACCATCAACGACGGTGTGCCGGGCGAAAAGTCGATCTCGGTGGCATGCATGCATTGCTCCGACGCGCCCTGCATGGCGGTATGTCCGGTCGACTGCTTCTACAAGACCGACGAAGGCGTGGTTCTGCACGACAAGGACCTGTGCATCGGCTGCGGCTATTGCTTCTACGCCTGTCCGTTCGGCGCGCCACAGTTTCCGCAGGCGGGTGCCTTCGGCCTACGCGGCAAGATGGACAAATGCACTTTCTGTGCAGGCGGCCCGGAGAAGGACCATTCCGATGATGAATGGAAAAAATACGGGCGCAACCGTCTGGCCGAAGGCAAGCTCCCGGCATGTGCGGAGATGTGCTCGACCAAGGCGCTTCTCGGTGGTGATGGCGATGTGGTGGCCGACATCTATCGCAATCGCGTTTTGAAGCGCGGCCGCGGCGCCGAGGTTTGGGGCTGGAGTTCGGCTTATGGCGCGCCCAAGGGCGGCGGCCAGGCGCCCGCACCTGCAGCACCGGCCAAATCCTAGAAAGGGACCGCATGCGAGCTTTCGAGCGGGTGATGGCAGGGGCCGTGGGCATACTGCTGGCGGGTGCCCTTGGCGGATGTGGGGAGCAGTCGCAATTGGGCCAGTCGACCACCTACAAGCAAGGCAAGTATCAGGGCAAGCCCGATACCCGTCCCTACGAGGTTGGCCCCGGGGTTTACTCCCAAGGCGCGCAGTGGGCTGCCGGCGACAAGACTGCCTGGGAAGCGGCCATCAAGCGCCGTCAGCAGGATCAGAACGAGTACGCCAAGGCCGAGTAGCAAGGAGAAACACGGCATGAATGATTCAATTTCGACTGGCGTCACACGCTTCATGCTGTGGTTGGCTGTGTTTTTCCTGGCGCTGGCCACCGGCGCCAGCATGGCGCAAACCCAGGCGCCGAAGGGCGCCCAGACCTTTGATTCTGTGCTCAATCCCAACGCTTCCGAGCAGGCGCAACGTCAACAACAGCAGCCCGGCAACAATGCACCGATGTGGCGTGATGTGCGCTCCGAAAAAGAGCACTTCACTTCCACACGCGGCGTCGAAGCGGGCGTTCTGATGCAGTCCGGTGGCGAAACCTGGCGCCAGCAACGCAACAACCAGTTGATCCCGCTAGGCGGGCTCTTGCTTGCCGGGGCACTCGCGGCATGCGCCCTGTTTTTCATGTGGCGCGGCACCATGGGTTTGAAGGCGTCGCCTACCGGGCGCCGCATGCAGCGTTTCAATGTTTTCGAACGCAGCATGCACTGGACGGTGGCCATCACATTCTCGATTCTCGCCATAAGCGGCCTGGTGATGCTGTTTGGCAAGTTTGTGTTGCTGCCGGTCATCGGGCACACCCTGTTTGCCTGGCTCACCATGCTGTGCAAGAACCTGCACAATTTCGTCGGCCCGGTTTTTTCACTCGCCGTCATCGTGCTTTTCTTCACGTTTTTGCGCGACAACTGGCCGAAGATTCAGGACATGGTCTGGATGCGCAAGGCCGGCGGCCTGTTTTCCGACCAGCATGTGCCGTCGGGGCGTTTCAATGCAGGTGAAAAAATCTGGTTTTGGGTAGGCCTGCTGGGTTTGGGTGTGACTGTCAGCGCTTCCGGGCTGGTTCTCAACTTTCCGAATTTCGAGCAGGGCCGGGCGGCAATGCAGTTGGCCAACATTGTTCACGTGGGTGCTTCCGTGCTCATGATGTGCATGGCGGCGGGGCACATCTACATGGGTACTGTAGGCGTGGAAGGTGCATTCAACGCGATGAAGACCGGCTATGTCGACGAAGCCTGGGCCAAGGAGCATCACGAAGACTGGTACGACGAACTCAAGCATGGCGCTGCAGCGCCGGTTGCATCAGGTGCGGGCCCGATACCGGCCGGTGCGCCACAAGCCAAGGAGAAAAGCGCATGAAAGCCCGAATCGCAGCTGTTGCAATCGCGGTTTTCGCCGCGCAAGCCAGCGCAAAGTTGCCGCCGCCGCCGCCGGTCGACCCGGTCAAGGCTGAAGAAGCCAAGCAGAAGGATGCGGCAGCCAAGCAGAAGGGTGCGGAACTGCAGGCGAAGTACGAAGACAAGGCCGTCGCCAATTACGCGGCCAAGGTCAAGGCCGAGGGCAAGGAATTCAAGCCGGTGCTGGGCAGCGGTATCCAGCCACCGCCACCCGTAACCGCGGCAGCCCCTTTCACGCCTGCCCCTGTCACGCCCGCCCCGGTACCAGGCCCGGTCGCCGCAAAAAAGTAAGCACGGCACACTGAGAGTCGCCGCCCGAGGGCGGCGATTTCGTTTAGTGGGCCATGTTCAAGCACGCCGCGCGCGGGCCTGTCGCGTGCCCACGGCAGCGGGGCAGGCGTCGTTTTCGAGTGCGCCAGGTCTTCAGCGCAGAAGCGAGTAGGCAAGGCCCAAGGCGCCGGCCCCGGCGATCAGGGGAATCATCCCGACCTTAAGGCGGAACAGGGCGATGACTGCTGCCAATCCGAGACCTAACGCGAACCATTCGGTGCCGGCATCCAGGCCCTTTGGCCAGAACACGTGATAGCCGAAGAACAAGGCAAGATTGAGAATCACCCCGACAACCGCCGCGCTGATGGCGGTGAGCGGCGCGGTGAACTTGAGATTGCCGTGGGTCGATTCCACCAGCGGGCCGCCGGCAAGAATGAACAGGAAGGAAGGCAGGAAGGTGAACCAGGTGACCACGCCGGCCGCTGCGGTTCCGGCCAGCGGCAGCGCGGCGGGGCCGAACAGCGCGCCACTCCAGCCACCCACAAAGCCGACGAAGGCGACCACCATGATCAAGGGACCGGGTGTGGTTTCGCCAAGCGCCAGTCCATCGATCATCTGGCCTGCCGTAAGCCACTGGTGCTGTTCAACGGCTCCCTGGAAAACATAGGGCAGCACCGCATAGGCGCCACCGAAGGTAAGGAGCGCTGCCTTGGTGAAAAACCAGCCCATGGTCGCCAGCACGCTGTTGCTATTGAACAGCAGCGCCATTGCACCGCCCCACAGGACCACGCCCGCCAGCGCCAGTAACCACAGCCGGGGCCAGGCGAATCTGGCATGCGCGGGCGTCGGCGTGTGGTCGTCAATGAGCGCGGCACCATAGGATTTTTGCGACGCGTTGTGACCGCCACCGAGGGCGAAGCGTTGCGGCAGGAATTTGCCACCGGCCCAGCCGATCAGGCCGGCTACGATCACGATCACCGGGAAGGGCACTTTCAGGGCGAAGATCGCAACGAAGGCGGCTGCGGCGATGCCCCACAGCCAGGCGTTTTTCAGCGCACGCGAACCGATGCGCCAGGCGGCGTGCAGCACGATCGCAGTAACCGCCGGCTTGATGCCGTAGAGGATACCGGCCACCACCGGCAGGTTGCCGTAGGCCATGTAGATCCACGATAGCGCGATCAGGATAATGAGCGATGGCAGGACGAACAGGCCGCCTGCGATGATGCCGCCCCAGGTGCGATGCATCAGCCAGCCGATGTAGGTTGCCAGTTGTTGCGCCTCGGGACCTGGCAGCACCATGCAGTAATTGAGAGCGTGCAAGAAGCGCTTTTCCGAAATCCAGCGCTTGTTCTCGACCAGGTCGGTATGCATGATCGCGATTTGTCCTGCCGGGCCGCCGAAGCTGATAAAGCCCAGTCTCAGCCAATAGCGAAAGGCTTCGGCCAATGTGACCGGCGCTGGGGGAGTGGTGTTTGGCTCGCTCATGGGTTTTCCCCGAAGAGGTCGGCATTGTGGACCTCGCTGGCCGCCGTCTTGAGCCAAGCATATAGTGCGTCGTAGACGACCATGCCTTGTTCAAGCATGGCATCGTCATCGTGGAAATTCACCGAGAGCCCAAGTGAGATCGCGAGCAGTCCGGCGGATTGCGGTGTCAAGTCGGGTTGGCCGGTATCGGCGCCGCGCACAATGGCCGCCAGCGAATCGAGGCCCGAATCACGCAGGCCGAAATCGGCAATGAAGGCATCGAAACTGCATGCGTCGGCGCGATGCGAAAAACGCACGCCAGGCACGTCATAGGCGATCGCGTTCAGGCTCACCGCGCGGTCACTTACCTGGTCGGCCGGGACGTAGAAGAACTGCGCATCCGGGTCGATGAAGCGCCGGATCAGCCAGGGGCAGGCGATGCGATCGATCTTCGGGCGTTCACGGGTGATCCAACGGCTGGGTTGCCCGAACGTGGCGGGCACGCCGCAATCGGTCAGCTTGCGCATGGTCGGCAGGCCGGCGTCGTGCCAGCCCTCGATGCCGTCTGCCAGGAAGCGGGCATCGATGCCGGCCTCTCGCAGTGTTTGTGCCGCGTTCTGGCTGACCTGGTGTCCATGCACGCAGCAGGTGACGACCTGTTTGCCGCGCAAGCGATCGAACTGGTCCGGCACCTGCTCCGGCGCACAGCGCAGCGCAGCGGGCAGGGTGAATTCGGCCGCGTCGAAGGCGGCTGCCTTGCGAACGTCCAGAAGCCGGGGGGATTGCGCGCCGCCCAGCAGCGCATTCAATGCGGTGGCTGAAACGGCATGCAAGGATTGTGCGGGTGTGGTGTCCATGGATTACTCCCAAGCGAACAACGCGGAGCTTGGACGGGACACCGTCGCGGCCAGAGTTACAGGGCCGACGGGAGTCCGCTGACATCCCGATGATGCGAAGATACGCTGATTCGCCAAGCCCCGCAACTGCGCTACAATACGCTATAGATTGTGGCCACAAGCCAGAGGCACACCATATGTACGAATCTGATATCACTTTGTTCATTCGTGAACTGCACGCGAAAAGCCCCGGGCTTGCTGCCGCGCAAAAGCAGGGCCGTGCTTTGTTGTGGGATTGCCCGCAGGACGCGGGCGAGGCGCAGCAACTCGCCGATGCCCGTGTGCCGCAGCAGCCGTATGTCTATCAGACCAAAACCTGATCCTGTGCGAAAAGAAGCATGAGCGCAGAAGCTGTTGTCGAAGATGTCCGTCCACAAGCCGCGCCGCTGGCAATGACTCAGCCGGTCCTGGCCGCGCCCGAGGCCGCGCGTATTGCGCGCCTGTACGGCGAGCCGATGCTGGAGCTGCCGCGCGATCTGTACATTCCGCCGGATGCGCTCGAGGTTTTTCTCGATACGTTCGAAGGGCCGCTAGATCTGCTCTTGTACCTGATTCGGCGTCAGAACTTCAATATTCTCGATATCCCGATGGCGCGCGTGACGGCGCAGTACCTTGAGTATGTCGAGCAGATTCGCGGCACCAACCTGGAACTGGCGGCCGAGTACCTGCTGATGGCCGCGCTCCTGATCGAGATCAAGTCGCGCATGCTGTTGCCGGTGCGCAAGTCGGAAGAATCCGGCGAGGTCGAGGATCCGCGCGCCGAACTGGTGCGGCGCCTGCTGGAGTATGAGCGCATCAAACGCGCCGCCCGGGAGCTCGATGCCTTGCCGCAACTGGGGCGCGAATTCTGGCCGGTGCAGGTGGCATTGGAAGAGAGCTTCGCAGTGGCCCTGCCCAAGGTTGACGCCGAAGACCTGCGCCTGGCCTGGCTGGATGTGGTGCGGCGCGCCAAGCTGACCCAGCATCATCGTATCGGGCGGGCCGAATTGTCCGTGCGTGAACACATGAGCCTGATGCTGCGGCGCCTCGCGGGCCAGCGTTTCGTCGAGTTCACCGAGATGTTCGCGGCCAGCGTTTCCGTACAAGTGGCGGTCGTACACTTCCTGGCGCTGCTCGAGCTGATCCGCGAAGGCCTGGTCGACATGACCCAGGCCGAGCCCTATGCGCCGATCTACGTGCGCCTGTCGTATACGCCAAGTTAGCAGCCTGTCGGACTTGGGAATCGTCGGTGAGAAAATCGACCGCAGCGGTCCATTTTTCACCGCCTTCTTGCCCCATAGCCGGGTTGTGGGGCGGCGAATGCGGCAAAAACTGTCGTCGCTGGGGCCGATTTCCGCTTTCGACGCCCCAAGTCCGACAGGCTGCTAGCCTCTACGGCGCCGGACGCGCCACTGCTGCGTAGTATTGCGGCGCCTCGGAGCGCTCGAACATGCCGTAGTCGCGTTCCACTTCGCAGATGCGGAAGGTGTCGATCGGGCCGCCTTCACGACACACTTCGGTCATGTCCAGCGCATGCGCAACGCTGCCAACAGTGGCCACTTGGGCGAACTTGCCGGGCCGGTACAGGCTTGCATAACGCTCCACTGGCGCCGCGCCAAGCGTATCGATCCGGGCACTTGAATCGGCCACCACCATATACCGCGGCGGTTTGACGGCCGGGTCGTTCCAGGTGTTGAGCCGCTGCGGCTGCCAGGCCGGCTTGCCGGGCGCCTCTTCGCGCACCACTTGGGCCACCCGCAGCCGATAGTCCGCAAATACCTCGTGGCGGCCAGCGGTTTGCGCCTGATGGTGCCCGCCGTGCACGCGCCACGCCGTCATGGCCGCCTCGTCGCGCCAGATCTGGTACGACAGCAGCCAGCCTTCGCGGTCGAGGCTCTCGAAGCGGTCGATGAACTGGCAGCCGCCGGATTGATCGAGAAGCGGGCGCATTGCCGCGGCGATGTCAAGATAGCGCTGCATCATGCCCGGGCGCGGGCAGACTTCGAAAAACAGGGCGAGCATGGCGGTTTCCTGATGAAGTTTGACAAGGCCGCAGCACGCCACGACGCGCCGCACAGGCAATGATACGTAGATATCGATGGCGCGGGTACAGTCGAGCCGACAGTACAATCACAGTCACTCCAATCAGGGCATGCCTTCATGCAATGGAATTTCGCCGAACTCGACCGTGCCAGGCGCTACAAGCTGCTGGTGGGCCTGGTGGTGCCGCGGCCGATCGCGCTCATCACCAGCGTTAACGCGGCCGGCGTGGTCAACGCCGCCCCATTCAGCTTTTTCAACGTCATGGGCGACGAGCCGCCGATCGTGATCGTCAGCATCGAGGACCGCGACTCCGGAGCGATGAAGGACAGTGCACGCAACATCGGCGAATCGGGTGAATTCGTGGTCAATCTGGTGGACGAGGCGATCGCGGAAAAGATGCACGCCTGTTCGGTCGACTACCCGGCAACAGTGAGCGAGATCGACATGGTCGGCTTCACTTGCGAGCCTTCGGCGCAGGTGAAGCCGCCGCGCCTGGCTGAAGCACCGGCCGCGCTGGAATGCACGCTGCACAGCCGCATCGATATCGACACCCGTCACCTGCTGATCGGCCAGGTGCGGCATTTGCATGTGCGTGACGAATTGATTGACCCGGTGACCTTGCGGGTGAAAATGGACAACTACCATCCGGTCGGACGATTGTTCGCCAACCAGTACGCCCGCACCAATGACCGTTTTGGCCTCGAAGCCAACGCCTATCTCGAGCGCATGGCGGCGGCCGGCCGCACTTAGCAAACCCAGGAGAGCAGCATGACGCAAACCATTTTCGTGATCAACCCGAACAGCACCCGGGCGGTGACCGACCATATCAGCCTGGCGCTTGAACCCTTTCGAGTCGCGGGCGGCGCGACGATCGAATGCGACACGCTGCCAAGCGGTCCGCCCGGGATCGAGTCGCAGGCACATGTGGACGGCATCAGCGAAAAACTGATTGCTTATTTCGAGGCGCATCCGCAGCGGCGCGCATCCGCCGCAGTCGTGCTGGCCTGCTTTTCCGACCCTGGCTTTCACGCCATGCGCGAGACGCTCGATTGCCCGGTCTACGGCAGCGCGGAGTGTGCCTACTTGACGGCGGCGGCGACCGCGGACCGATTCGGTGTGATCTCCATCCTGTCGCGCGCGATTGCGCGCCACAAGCGCCAGGTGCGTCTCCTGGGCTTGGAGCACAAACTCGCCGAGGACCTGGCCATCGAGATAGGCGTGGTCGATCTGGCGCAAGAGGACATCACGTTCGCCCGCATGCGCGAGGTTGGAATGACGCTCAAGACCAAGCATGGCGCGAAAGTCGTGATCATGGGTTGCGCCGGCATGGCGCGTTATCGGGCACGGCTGGAAGAGGTGTTGGACCTGCCGGTGATCGACCCTACACAGGCGGCGGTCGGCATTGCCCTCGGCCAACTGCTGGCGCGAAATGTCGCGCAATCCGGCCTTGTGAGGAAAGCGGCGTGACACTGTTTCGCAGCGCCGCGCCCGTCCGCCTAGCGCGTCGCCAGGTGCTTGTGTTCCAGTAGGCTCATCAGCCGCACGATCGGCCATAGCAGTGCCAGGTACATCAGCGCCGCCAGCACGATCGGCGTGGCGTTGTAAGTCAGCGCCTGCGCCTGGCGCGCGTTGTTGAGCAGTTCAGGCAGGGCCACCACGCTGGCCAGGGTTGTCAGCTTGATCACCTCCAGGGTGTTGCTCACCAGATCGGGCAACACGTTTTTTACCGCCTGCGGTAGGATGATGTGGCGGTAGGCTTGGCGCTTTTTCAAACCCATTGACAGCGCCGCTTCCATTTGCCCGCGCGCAATGCTTTCGATGCCGGCGCGGAAAATTTCGCCGTAGTAGCTTGATGTGTTGAGAAAGAAGCCGAGCGCCACCGCGGCCAGCTTGGGCATTTCGATCGACAGGAACGGAAACCCGAAGTAAATGAAAATCAACAGCACCAGCGGCGGAAAGGCGCGAAAGAAGTCGACGTAGACCATCGCGCCACCGCGTATCCAGCGCGAGGCGTGGGTCGAGGCCAGCGCCAGCAGCAATCCACCGGCTAAGCCCAGCGGGATCACCAGTGCCGATAGCATCAGGGTGGTGCCGAACCCTTGCAGCAGGAACGGCCACACCTTGGCTACGATCGCCGGGTTGAAGAAAACCTGGATCAGCGTTTCCATGCGAAGCGCTTCTCCAGCCGACGGCCAAACCAAACGAAGGGGATGAAGAGAATCAGGTAGGCGATCGCGCCAAGAGTCAGTGGGGTCGGATTGCCGGCTTCCGACGCGCCGCTGGAAGCAACGTTCAGAATTTCGTGCAGCGCCACCACCGATCCCAAGGCAGTGCCCTTGGTGATCGAGATCACGCGGTTGGTCAGGGGCGGCACAGTCAGGCGAATCGCCTGCGGCAAAATCACCTCACGCAGGCTCTTCCAGTGCGACAGGCCGAGCGACAAGGCCGCGTCCCACTGGCCTTTGTGCACCGACAGGATGCCGGCCCAGAATACCTCTTCGGCGAAGGCCGCCAGGACCAGCGAGAGCGACAGCCAGGTCGCGGTAAACGCATTCATCGAAAGGCCGATATAGGGGAACGCGAAGTACAGGACGATGATGATCACCAACGGCGGCAGAGCGCGAAAAATGTCGGCGAATCCGACGATCATCCAGCGGGTGAACGGGATGCGCAGGGCGCGCAGGATCGCCAGGCCCAGGCCGACGGCAACGCCGGTGACGATGACCGCCAGCCCCAGGCCCAAGGTGACCAGCATGCCCTCGGCGATGCGCGGCAGGTAGCGCAGTGCGACATCGGGGTTGAAGAAGCTGGCGAGCAGTCGTTCGAGGTTGCTCATCAGTGCCTTGGTCCGGGCACAAACGAAAAGCGCCGGCTTGCGCCGGCGCTGTCGCGCGCATGTTGAACGATCAGCCGCATTTCAACGCAACTGGCGTCGCATCGTAGCCTTCCATGTTCGGCACTCCATGGCCGGGGGCGATCCGCATTGTGCTCGAATCGGCCGGCGGCTTGGAACCAAACCATTTTTCGTGCAAGGCGGACAGGCCGCCATCCTGCTTCATGCACTTGATCACCATGGAAATCTGCTCACGCCCGGCACGGTCGTCGGCGCGGAATGGCACCGCCCAGACCAGCCCGGTCTTGATGGTGAAGCTGGTCTTGACCATCGGGTTCTGCTTGGCCGCCCAGGCCACTACCGTGTTGCCGGCCAGGTTGGTGCTGGCGCGACCCGACAGCACCGCCTGCACCGCATCCGCATTGGTGTCGTAGACGTCAAACTTGAAACCGTACTTTTCGGCATTCGCCTTGGCCCACGTATCGTAGGCCGAGCCCTTGTTCACCGAAATGGTCTTGCCCTTGAGATCGTCAAGGCCCTTGATGTCCGGATCGGCTTTCTTGACCAGGAACTGGAAGTCGGTATCCAGATAGCCTTCGGTGAAAAGCAAGGCTTTGGCACGCTCTGGCGTAACCGTGGTGGGTGCGGCGATCCAGTCGTATTTCTTGGCGTTGAGGCCCGGTATCAGGCCGGAAAACTGGGTGGCCTCGATGTTGATCGGGCGTTTCAGGCGGCGCGCGATCTCGTTGGCCAGATCGACGTTGAAGCCCTCGATGCCGCCGCCGAGTTTGGCCATCGCGTGCGGCGCGAAAGTGGCGTCAACGCCGGTGGAGATGGGTTGCTGGGCGTGAGCGCTGGTTGCCAGGGTGGATGCTGCGATTATTGCCTTTGCAAAGGTTGAAAAACGCATTGGATGTACTCCTTCAAAAGAGTTGTTTGACTGAAAAGTTCGATGCAAACATCATGCCATGCAGGGAAATGTGTTGGGTGTTTCGGCCACCGCAGCGCTTGGTCTCACTGCTCTGTAACAGGCTTGCCGGCACCAACCCGGTCCACGATCAGCTTGTAATGCTCGGGCCGGCGATGCTTGGCGAAGTTGAACACATGCTCGCGAAAGGTATCGCCCAGTGCCAGGTCGCAATTGAAGAAAATCAGTTCGTCCTCTTCGGTGCTGGACTGCGCCGCGATCTCGCCCGAGGGCGAGACGATGACCGAGCCGCCGATCATGTGGAAGCCGTCTTCGCGGCCGCATTTGGCCGCCGCGCCGATCCACAAGGCATTCTCATGCGCATGTGCCTGCAGCAAGAGCAGGTGGTGGAACATGCGCAAGTGCGAAGGTTCGGGCCAGTGGATGTTGTGCGAGGGCGTGTTGTAGCCCAGCACCACCAGTTCGGCCGATTGCAGGCTCATCACCCGGAAGGTCTCGGGCCAGCGGCGATCGTTGCAGATGCACATGCCGATCTTGGTATCCATGGTGTTCCACACCTTGAAACCTTCATTGCCGACTTCGAAGTAGCGTTTTTCGAGGTGCTGGAACGGTGCTTGCGGCTTGTGATCGGCGTGACCGGGCAGATGCACTTTGCGATAACGGCCCACGATGCTGCCGACGCGGTCGACCATGACTGCGCTGTTGAAGCGCTGCCCTCCGGGCGTAAGCTCGGCGTAGCCCAGGTAGAAGCCGATGCCGTATTTGCGCGCCGTGTCGAACAGCGCTTGGGTCGCGGTGTTCGGCATCGAGCGTTCGAAAAAACGATCGACCTCCTCCTGATCGGCCATCCAGTAACGCGGAAAAAACGTGGTCAACGCCAGTTCCGGAAACACCACGAACGTAGCACTTCTGGCATGCGCTTCGTGCAGCAACTCGAGCAGCCGGCGGACCACCGCTTCACGAGTATCAGCCAGATGGATCGGCCCCAGTTGGGCCACGGCGAGCGGGAATGAGCGTTTCATCAGGTGCCTTTCGCAACCAGGTTCTTGAAAAGTTGCCTATTCGGTGTCGGGGTGCGACTTTGTGCCAGAGGTCCGGGCGTGCGCCGGGACAGGAACATGCCGCTGCCGCGCTCGACCTGTAATTTGCGGTCAGCCACCACCACGCGGCCACGGTTGATTACGGTCTCGGGCCAGCCGCGGATCGTGCGGCCTTCGTACGGCGTATAGCCGACATTGTCGTGCAGGTCGGCAGCGGTGATGGTGGTCTGGCGCTGCGGATCCCAGATCGCGATGTCGGCATCCTGACCGACCGCGATGGTGCCCTTGCGATAATCCAGGCCGTACATGCGCGCATGGTTGGTGGCGGTCAGCGCGACGAACTGGTTGAGCGTCAGGCGGCCCTTGCCGACACCTTCGGAGAACAATAGCGGCAGGCGCAGTTCGATGCCGGGCACGCCGTTGGCCATGTCCTTGAATACCGTCTTGTCGCC
>Ga0163149_10000351_pt1 | contig 60603 bp, 41 predicted proteins | sample OliLakLV19MP5G1_FD_148604 | JGI IMG/M metagenome (GOLD analysis project Ga0163149, IMG submission 148604) | Freshwater microbial mat bacterial communities from Lake Vanda, McMurdo Dry Valleys, Antarctica - Oligotrophic Lake LV.19.MP5.G1 | ecosystem: Environmental > Aquatic > Freshwater > Lake >...
GGGTCCGATGGAGCACACGCAGTCGCAATCAGTTCGACAACTCGACCTGTTCCGTCGCGGCGGCAAGCGAGCCGGCGCGGGTCGCAAGCCAAAGGGCGACCGCGCGCTCGTGCCGCACGACACGCGAGCGCGCGTGACGCGGCACACGCCGGTTCACGTCACGACGAGGCTCCTCGCGGGACTGCCCAACCTGCGGAGCGAACGCACGCTCGCGCTCTTGCGCGAGACGCTCGCCGCGGGCGCGAACCGATTCGGCTTCCGGCTCATCGAGTATTCGATTCAGTCGAACCATCTACACTTCGTTGTCGAGGCGCCGGACGAGATCGCGCTGGCGCGTGGCATGAAAGGGCTGCTCGTGCGCATCGCGAAGGCGTTGAATCGCGCGTGGGAACGGACGGGCCGCGTCGTTGGCGACCGCTACCACGCGCGGGTGCTCAAGACGCCGCGCGAGGTGCGCAACGCGCTCGTCTACGTGCTGCAGAACGCGCGTAAGCACGGCGCGCGCATCTTCGGCATCGATGCGCATTCGTCGGGTCCGTGGTTCAGCGGGTGGATGGATCGGACCCCGCGGAAGGATCGTGCGTTGCCCGCAGCGAGTTCGTGGCTGCTCCTGTTCGGATGGCTGAAGGGCGGACGCATTGCGACGAGCGAGGCACCGCGGCCGGATCCAGCTGCGGGGGCCCGAGCGGGGTGCAGAGCCTGATCCGACGGAGGAGCTCGCAGGCGGCGCTCGCAGGCGCGCACGCCGAGGCGCACTTAGGCGCGCACGCCCACGCCCACGCGCTCGCCGACGCGCCCGTCGACGCGCCCGTCGACGCGCTCGCAGGCGCGCACGCCGAGGCGCACTTGGGCGCGAACGCGCACGCGCACGCCCACGCCCACGCCCACGCGCTCGCCGACGCGCTCGCCGACGCGCTCGCAGGCGCGCACGCCGAGGCGCACTTGGGCGCGCACGCGCACGCGCACGCCCACGCCCACGCCCACGCGCTCGCCCACGCGCTCGCCCACGCGCTCGCCGACGCGCTCGCCGACGCGCTCGCCGACGCGCCCGTCGACGCGCCCGTCGACGCGCCCGTCGACGCGCACGCAGACGCGCACGCAGACGCAGACGCACCCGCCGATGCGCTAGCCGAGGCGCACTTAGGCGCGCACGCCCACGCCCACGCGCTCGCCGACGCGCTCGCCGACGCGCCCGTCGACGCGCCCGTCGACGCGCTCGCAGACGCGCACGCCGACGCACCCGCCGATGCACTCGCCGACGCGCTCGTCGACGCGCCCGCGGACGCGCACGGTGTGAGCTCGCGCCGCGCGGGTCCTGAATCCGAACACCGCGCGCGGACGCTTTCGAACCGCGGAGTTCACCGGCGCTCGCGTAGAAGCCCGGGAGCGCGGGGTCGCCGGGCCAGCACGGGCGCGCTGACCCACACGAAAGCCGGATGCGCCACTTTTTTTCTAGCAGTGACGTGGCCCGCGCGGGCAGTCGTCATGGGCCGCGCAACGTTTCGAGCCAGGCCACCAGGTCCGCGAATTCTGTCGGCGTCAGCGTGCGCGCGAGGCCTTCGGGCATCAGCGAAACCGAGCTGTCGCGACGCTTGGCGACGAGATCGAGCGCGACGTCGCGTACGGCGCCGTTCGAGTCGGCGAGGCGCAATCGCTCGACGTTCTCCTCGAGCACGCGACCGGTGAGCAAGGTGCCGTCCCCGAGTTCGAGGATCGTCGCGCCATGACCGCGCGCGATCTCGGCGGATGGCGCGAGAACGTGCTCCAAGATCTCTTCGCGCGTCGCCGTGCGCGCGAGACGCGATAGATCGGGGCCTACCGCGGCGCCTTCGCCGTGCACGACGTGGCAACGCAGGCACATCGGCCCGCTGTCACGTCGGAAAATCGCGTGGCCGAGCGCCGGATCGCCGCGGTTCAGGCGCGCGTGCGTGCGCAACCGTTCGTCGTCGGCCGAGAGAGTGGGCGCCGGTCGGTCCATCCGCAGAGCCCAGGCGATTCCGCCGCGGAGATGCGCGCTGAATCGCGGATCGGACCACACTTCGGGGCGGTGGCCGAGCGCCGTGTAGAAGACGCGCCCGCGACCGTGCTCACGCGTCCAAGCCAGCGCGAAGTCGCGGTCGGTGCGTCGCACATCGGGACGCGCGACATCGATGGTTTCGGGGTCGAGCGACAACAGCACGGAGACGCGCTTTCGATCGTAGGGCGCGCGGAATTGGTAGATCTCGTCGACGAGGTCGAAGCTCGCATCGAGGTACCGCGTCGCCGGATGCGAGCGGTCCTCGACGCGCACTCGGACCTTCTCGTGCCACGGATGGCCGTCGAAGTACCCACCGATCAGCGCGCCGTATTCGGGCCACGAATAGAACGTGTCCGTCGCGGAGTGGACGCCGACGAAGCCCAGCCCGGCTTCGATCGCGGCCAGGAACGCGGCGCGCTGCGGGGCCGTCAGTGGCGGGTCGCCAGTGGTGAAGAAGAGGACCCCCGCGTAGCGTGACAAGCGATCGGGATCGAACTCGGTCGTGCCCCGGGTGAGGACGGCTTCGAACCCCTCTTCGGCACCCCACTGGGTCAAGACGTCCTCGACGAGACTCGTACTCTCGGCGGTCGGCCGACGGACGACTTCGTGCTCGAAACCGTAGGAACGGGTCAGCACGAGCAGACGCGGTGGCAGCGGCTGCGGAGCGCTGTCGCCGGACATCGCGAGGCTCACGACCGCGGCGAGGATGGACCAAGTGCCTACCATGTGGAGGGACGAGGCTACCCGCGCAGTGACGAACCGTCTCGGATCGGGGTCCTGGGTCCGCGAAATCCCGCGGTGACGAGATCTTCAGGGACAAGGCTTTCTCGGACTTCAGCGCACGCGTGCATCCGAAAGCCTGTGGGGAACGAAGAAGAGTTGGGACGGACATCGAGGTCCGCCCGGGCAAGTTCTTCGGTCCCATCAGGGCCGAAAGACGTACTTACCCGCACGTTCCTACCCCTTCTCCTGCGCGAGACGCAGGCCACGCGAGGCGCCCGTGTTGTCACGTTCCAGTGAGTATGCGATCCGAGCACTGACGTTCCTGGCACAGCGCCAGCGGGACGGTCAGCACTACCTCGCGCGCGACATGGCGGCAGAGCTCCAGATCCCCGCACCCTTCCTCGGCAAGGTGCTGCAGCCGCTCGTCACGCGCGGACTGCTACACAGCCGTCGAGGTCGCAGCGGAGGATTCCGCCTCGACCGACCCGCAGCGCAGATCCCTTTGGTGCAGATCGTGGAGGCCGAGGAAACGCTCGGGCCGGCGAACACGTGTCTGCTCGGACAGAAGGTGTGCGACGACGCGCACGCATGTCCGCTCCACGACACGTGGATGAAGGCTTCGAACTCGTTCCACGACCGTTTGCGCAGGACGAGCTTGCAGGACATGGTCGAGTACGCGGCCGCACATCCGGGTTGCAGCTACCCGTTCCAAGCGGTAGCGGCGGCGAAAACTGGGTTGACGGCGTTGCCGAACCTTCGCGACGGGCGCGCGGTTCCGGCCTGAGTGGCGGGAGGGGTCGCGGAGCCATCAGGGCCGGCTTACTCTCTCCGCCCCCATGGACACACGACTCGATTTCCTGCGCGGCCACACGCTGGCCGTTTACTCCTCGCACGGTTGTCCCGACTGCTCCCGACTCGATCGCTGGATGAACCAGACAGGTTTTCCGCACGAGAAGGTCTACATCGACGATGTCGCCGGCGCGGCCGAGAAGCTCGAGGCGGAGACGGGCAAGCAGGCGGTGCCGTTCCTGCTCGTAGACGGTCGCGCGTGGGTCCGCGGGTACCACAAGGAGATCCGCGGGCGCTTCGACGAGGCCGTATTCCTCGATGAATTGCGCGCGGCCGTGACGAAGAGCTAGTGGGGTGATTCCGAAGTCATCACTCAGGCCGCCTGCGCCTTCCTGGCAAGGCGCTCGGCCCTCGCCCCTCGGCACGCCGCGCGCCGCACTCAGCACTCAGCACGCATCCCGCGCAGGAGCTGCAACGCAGTCCAGGGAGTCGCAGGCGGCCTGAGTGATGCCGCGAACTTCGGAATCACCCCACTTGCCGAGCTCGACCTTCGCGTGGAGCAGCCCGATGCACGCGGTAGGCCGCGTGCATCGGGCTGCTCCATGCAGGATCCCCTCGAGGGTCGAGCCGGGCGGGGCCTTCGTCAGAGCGTCGACCAGATCGGCAGCTTGCACTCGTGGACCAGGTGGTCGAGCCACAGATTCGTCAGCTTTTCCTGCGCCGAATTCGCGCGCAGGCGCTGCATCAGGTTCTCGAAGTCGACGCGGTCGAGCAGCTGGTCCTGGTTGAAGCACGAGAAGACGGGCGGCAGTTCCTTGCCCGTTTCGGGATCCACGTGCCGGCACAGGCACTGAGCGCAGATCTCCTTCATCATGCACTGCATCGGCGAGTTGATCGATCCGAGGGCGATGTGTCCCGGCTTCAAGTAGGGCTTCAACACGCCGAAGCGTGACTCGCGCACCGCGTTCATCATGCGGTCGGAGCCGATGCAGATCAGGCGGTCGCAGTCGGCGAGGTCGATGAGCGTCTCGTCGAACTGTCCGCTCGCGTAAGCCTTCATCGCCTGCACGACGTTGCCGCGGAAATGGCGGTCCCACGGACGGTGTCGAGCGGGTTCGATCTCGTGGCCGGCATCGGTCGACCAGACGACGACATCGGCGGCGGACTCGATCTCCTCGCGCTTGAAGACGTCCTCGCCGCGACGGAAGGCCGCGAAGTAGACGACTTGATTGCCGGCCGCTTTCAGCGCGCGACCGATCGAGAACAAGACGGCGTTGCCGAGTCCACCGCCGGCGAGGATCACTGTCTCGGCCGTGGGGATCTCGGTCGGCGTTCCCGTCGGCCCCATCACGACGACCCGCTCGCCAGGCTCGAGCAGCGCGCACAAGCGCGAGCTGACGCCCATCTCGAGCACGATCATCGACAAGAGACCCTTCGCGGGATCCGTCCACGCGCCCGTCAACGCGATGCCTTCCAGCGCCAACTTCGATCCTGCGGCTTCACGCGCGTAAGCCTCGAAGTTCTGGAGGCGATAGAACTGACCGGGCTCGAAGCGGCGTGCCGCGGCCGGCGCGTGCACGACGACCTCGGTGATCGTCGGCGTGAGGCGGTTCACTTCGTGGACGACGGCCACGAGCTCGAAATCGAGCTTCTGGAGCAGCTTTTTCCACGCACCGCGCCGTTCCGTGATCGCTTCGCTGGCGTTCGACAGGTGGGCGATGCGTTCGCGGAAGACCTCGACGACCGAGGTGTAACCGTCGCGCGCCGAGGCCATCGCCTTCACCACGTTTCCGGCATACGCAGCGTGGTTGTCGCCGTAGACGGACACCGTGCGCGTGCCCTGCACGTACGACGTCAGGAATGCGGCGCCCCGGTCGTCGCGACCGCGCTTCACGGGCGCGAACGCCTCGCCATCGACGCGCCCGACTTGGAAGAACGACTTGCGCTCGTCCAATGCGAACGTGCCCGGCTTCTCGCGCTCGTACGTGATGTTCGGGCTAGTGCCCGCGGCCACGAGCACCGTGCCGGCAGCCATCTCGACGAACTCGCCCGTGGCGATCCACTGGCCTTCCGCCGTGTGCCGCTGCCGCTCGAAACGGATGCCGCGCACCGCGCCGTGACGATCCTGCAAGATCTCCGTGGGAGACATGCACTCGACGAAGGTGATGCCTTCCTCGAGCGCTTTCTGGACCTCTTCGTGGTTCAGTCGATACGCGGGCGAGTCAGCCATGGTCTTGCGATAGACCAGGCGCACACCGCCCCAGCTACGCACTAGCGACACGAAATCGGGCTCTTCACCGCTGTTTTTCGCTCGTTCGCGCTCGGCCACGACCGCGTGACCGTGCGCGACGAACTCGTCGAGGTGGTGACGCTCCTCGTCGTTGAAGAAGCGTCGCACGTTCTCCTCGCCGAAGCGCTCGCGCAGTACGTCGTAGCGCGCGGCCATCTTCTCGACCTGCACCGGGTAGTACGCCAGCGACTCGGTCGCGGTATCGACGCCGGTCAGTCCACCGCCGATGACCACGACGGGCAGGCGCAGTTGCAGGCACGCCAGCGAGTCCTTCTTGAACGCGCCCGTGAGTTGCAAAGCCATGAGGAAGTCGCTGGCCTTGCGCACGCCCCGCGCCAGGTTGTTCTTCATGTCGATGATCGTCGGCTTGCCCGCGCCCGTCGCGATCGCGACGTGGTCGAAGCCGAGCCGCCACGCGTCGTCGAGGTCGAGCGCTCCCCCGAATCGCACGCCACCGTGCAGGTCGAAGTTCTCGCGCCGCATCAACGAGAGATAGGGCAGCGTGAGGAAGTTCTTGTCCCAGCGAACGGTGATGCCGTACTCGGAAACGCCGCCGAAACCGAGCAAAACGCGTTCGTCGAGTTCGCCCGCGAGCGACGTCCAGGCCTCGACGGCCGACGGCGGGATGTCGGGCCCGCTCTTCCCGAGACGTCCGGTCACGGAGCCCGAGAGCGGCTCGACCTTGAGTCCGTCGAGTGCGACGACGCCGAAGCCTTCTTGCGTCAAGTAGTGAGCCAGCGTGTACCCCGCCGGCCCCATCCCGACGACGAGCACGTTGATGCCGTTGTAGGGCAGCGCGAACGGACGCTCACTGCGCAGCGGATTCCAGCGCGTCGTGAGCAACCAGATCTCGGGCCCCCACGGCATCTCGAGGACGTCCGTGAGCACTTTGGTCTCGACCTGCGGAATGTTGACCGGTTCCTGCTTCTGATAGATGCAGGCCTTCATGCAGTCGTTGCAGATCCGGTGTCCCGTGCCGGGACACATCGCGTTGTTGATCGTGACGAGCGCCAGAGCGCCGATAGGATCGCCCTCGGCGTAGAGCGCGTGCATCTCGCTGATGTGCTCGTCGAGCGGACATCCATCGAGAGCGATTCCGAGCGGATTCTTCGCGATTTTCGCGGTCTTCTTGTCGACCAGGCCCTTCGAGCACGAGTCCTTCTCGCGCTCGTGGCAGAAGATGCACTGATCGATCTCGTTCATCGTCAGCGCATCGTTCGCGCGGCGGTCGGTCAGCTTGAAACCGTCACGACGGCGGAACAGCTTCGGTGCACCCTCGATCGCCTCGGGCAGTCCCTCGATCGGCCGAATGTGGTGCACGAGGCCGTGTTCCCAATCGAGCTCGTGCGGCTTGCGCAGCATGCGCCACCCGGCGAGAGACGGGTCGTGCGCTTCGTCGCGCAGCTTGAACGAAAGCGCGAGCGTCTCGAGAGCCTCTGCGACGGTCTCGTCGAAACCCGGCGCGGCCTTCTCCTCCGGTGCGCGCTCCAGCAAGTTCCACACGCGCATCGCGAAGCGCTCTTCCGCGTCGATTTCGCGTCCGGGTCGGCCGGGCACAGCCTCGAGGAGTCGCGCGGCGCGCGCGTGCACTTCACTCGGGTTCGCGCCGTCCTCGAGCACCACGCGCTTCACGACCTTCTTCACGAAGCGATCGCGAACGCGGTAGACGATCAGGCGATCCGTCAGTGTTTCGCGACGTGACGCTGCCACGCTCTCGATGCGGAAGAGGCGCGCGACGAAGGCCGAAACGTGCCGCGAAACATCGATGAGAAGCGTCGATTCCGCCGGCCCACGGAGGCGGTCGGATCCATCGCTGTGACGGACCCAGCGCGCGTGCAGCGCGGGGTTCTCGGCCCTCATCCCGTCCAAGAACACGCGGTGCAGATCCGCGAGGCGCTCCGGGCGGTGGAGGTCGAGGAACGTGAAGCCCGCGATACCGAGCGCGAGCTCGCCCGGGTGGGCCGGGGCGGCCTGGGTGCGTGTGGTCGTGTTCATGCCGAGGTGCGCGAAAGGCAGCGAGTGTACGGCATGACAGCGGGGTGCGCCGCGCTTCGTTCGGGCGCCGCCGACAGAGCATTCGGGCGTTCGCCCACGGGACGTCAGGCTCTACTCGTCGGTACACTTCGGGCCCGTCCAAGGGCCCCCGAGCGCCCGCCGCGCCGATCCCTCGACGACTCGAACCCAAGGCCACTTCCATGAAGCTCTTCCAGTCGACCGGCGCCCTCGCGCTGGCCTTCATCACTGCCGCCCCGGTGGCCCTGGCTGTCCCCTTCGTGCAGACGCCGGTCGCGACCCCCGTACCTTCGAAGCTGAAGATCGGTGATGCCGCTCCGGCGCTCTCGATCGAAACGTTCGTGAAGGGCACGCCCATCACGGCTCTCGAGAAGGGCAAGACGTACGTGATCCAGTTCTGGGCGCCGTGGAAGAAGGACAGCGTCGACCAACTCATCGGCCTCTCCGCGATCCAGAAGCAGTACGCGGACAAGGGTGTCGTCGTGTTCGGCATCGCGTCCGCGGACGTGACCGGCACGACGATCGACAAGGTCAAGCAGGTCGTCACGGAGAAGGGCGACGCGATCGCGATCCCGATCGCCTGGGACAAGGGCACGGAGACGAAGGACGCGTTCCTCAAGGCCGCGGGACGTCCGCAGTTGCCGTGCGCCGTGATCGTCGACAAGGAAGGCAAGATCGCGGTCCTCGAGGACGCCAATCTGGGCTTGCAATTCCTCGAGATCGTCGCGGAAGGCAAGCACGACCTCGCGCTGCTCACCGCGTGGCATCCGAAGGCGGCGCGGGCCAAGACGAGCGTGACGAGCCTCGCGACGGCGCAGCAAGGGAAGAAGTGGGCCGAGGTCCTCTCGTACTCCGGCGAGTTGCTCGAGGTCGATCCGATCGGCTACGGCGGCTCCGCGCAGTCGCGCATGATGGCCCAGTGGAAGACGGGCGCGCCCGAGAAGGCGATCGAGTGGGCCAAGGTCTGGATCGACGGCCCGGGCAAGATGAGCACGGAAGGTCTGAACGCGGTCGCGTGGGTGCTCGTCGATCCCGCGGATCCGTTCCCGAAGCCCGACCTCGATCTCGCGCTGAAGGCTGCCGAGCGTTCGGCCGAGCTCTCGAAGAACGAGGACGGCGCGGTGCTCGACACGCTGGCGCGCGTCCACTTCCTGAAGGGCGACGTGGCGAAAGCGGTCGAGCTGCAGAAGCTGGCCGTCTTGAAGCTCAAGCCGGCGCAGATCCAGTTCAAGGCTCAGATCGAGGCCGCGCTCAAGGAGTACGAGACGGCGCTCGCGAAGCAGGGCTGACTCGGCTTTCGACCATCCGCGGAGTGGGCCGTTCGTGTCGAGTGTGTTCGTGTCCCGGCGGTGACGCAAATTGACGGAGGTACGGTGCCAGGCACGATTCCGACACATTCGCAGCCACCTCATGCCGCGGCGTGAGGTGGCTGCGAATGTGTCGGAATCGTGCCTGGCACCGTACCTCCGACCCGTCTACTTCGGGAACAGGTGATCGCTCTCCGCCGACCACGCCGTGTACCGGTAGAGCGGCACGAGCTTCAGCATCTCCAGGACGACGAGCGCGGGTGTCTCGGCACCGAGCAGAGCCGCACGCTGCCCCTGCGCGGCCGGCCAGCGACGCTCGACGGCGAGCAGGTGCTCGGCCGGCTTGTAGAACTTCAAGAAGCCTTCGAGTTCGTCGCGGCCGAGTTTGCCGCACGGCCATTCGCCCTTCCAATCGTGGAGGCGTAGGCGGAAACCCGCGAGTTCGTTCAGCTTCGACGCCCAGCCCGCCGTGCCCTCGCGCTTCACCCGCGCCGCGAGGTTCTGACCGTCGAACCACGCGTCCGCGTGGATGCGCAGGGACACCTCCAAGGCGTCGTGCTCGATCGCACAGCACACGTAGGCGTTGCGGTAGGCCGCGTCGAGGTCCTTCGCGAGGTCCGCGCCGAGCACGCTCTTCAGGCGTTTCTTCTCCACCTTCGCGCGCGACGCGTAGCACCACAACCGCTTGACCTGGTTGTGGTTGAAGGTCGAGGGAGCGTGGAGGCTCGTGCGCACGTCGAGTTCGACGCCCGCGAGCTTCGCGCGCTCCGCGAAGACTTTGCCCAGGGACAGGAGCTTGCGGCGGGCCGCCAGGCGCCGATCGTTGAACTGCGGGTCGCGGCACAAGCCGGGGGAGAGCGCGTGGAAGTCCGCGTCCTCGAAGGGGATGAGTTCCGCTTTCGCGGCGGGGTCTCGTTCCAGCGGATCGATCGCGGCCATCGCGTCTGGATGCCATGCGGTGGACGAACTTTCCAGTTCGAGGCCGAGACCCGCGGATCGACTGTGCAACTCCGCCGCCCGATGCCGATAGGATGCGATTGCGGTGCCCCGTCCCGCACCCTGCCCGGCATGCCCGAAGCGCAGTTCGCCCACTTCAAGTTCGACCCCGTCGCCCACAAGCTCGGGGAAGGTCCGTTGTCCGAGGTCTACCGAGCCCAGGACACCGTGCTCGAGCGGACCGTAGCCCTGAAGATCCTGCGCAACAACGCGGAGATCGACCCGAAGGCCGACACGCGGTTCGAGCGCGAGGCGCGGCACGCCAGCCGCATTTCGCACCCGAACATCACGACGATCTACGAGTACGGCAAGGCGCAGAACACGTCGTACATCGCGATGGAGTTCCTCGAGGGGCGCACCCTCGACAAGATCCTGAAGCAGCAGAGCCTCGGCTACGAAGAGGGCGTACGCATCGCGCTACAGGTCAGCGACGCGCTCGCGGCCGTCCACAAGGACGGGATGATCCACCGCGACCTCAAGCCGGCGAACATCATGCTGCTGCCCGACGGCGCGGCGAAGCTCCTCGACTTCGGCATCGTGCGCGCGAAGAACGAGATGAGCATCACCCAGGAGGGCACGCTCGTCGGCACGGTGCTCTACATGTCGCCCGAGCAAGTGCGCGGCCCGGATCTCGACTTGCGCTCGGACGTCTTCGCGTTCGGCTCGGTCTTCTATCACGCGCTGACCGGCGCTCTGCCCTTCCCGGGGAGGAACTTCCCCGAGGTCTGCATGGCCATCCTCGACGGCAAGCCGCGTCGGCCATCCGAAGTGCGCATGGGCTTCCCCCAGAAGCTCGAGGATTTCCTGACGCGCTGCCTCGATCCCGATCCGGAGCGCCGGTTCGCCGACGCGGGTGCGGTGCACATCGCACTGCTTGGCGTCGCGGAATCCGTCACGCCGATCAATTCGAACTCCGCCGCGGCGATCTCGGGCCGCATCCTCTTGCCGCCCGTCACGTGCGGTGGGTCGAACCCGCACGCGTGCAGCTTGATCGCGGGATCGATGCGCAAGGGGCTCGCTCTCGAACTGAATCGCATCAAGGGCGTCGACGTCGAACTGCTCGACGGACACGGATTGCCCGAGGAGCGCGCGTTCGACTACGTGCTGCGACTCGAGCTCCAGGCCGCGAGCCACAACGGTCGCCTCGAGCTGTTCCTCGAAAAGTTCGACACCAAGGGTGACCCACGCGCACCGCGCCTCGTCGACATGTGGCGCGACCACGTCGAATACGCCGGGACCGACGACTTCGATCTCGAGGCCGGAATCGTGCGCGGCGCCGTACGCGTGGTGCGCAAGCGGTTGACCGAGATCGCGCTGACGCCCGTCGAGACCGCGCGCCGCGACACGGGCGCCAGCCGCAGCCATGCGAAACACGCGCACGAGACGCTGCACAAGGGGACGACGAAGCACCTGCTCGCTGCCATCAGCTCGTTCCGCCGCGCGATCGACGCCGACGAATTCTGCGCGATCGCCTACGCCGGCTTGGCCGAGGCGATGGCGCGCAAGTACCTCTACTGGGACGGTGACACGGCGTTCCTCGACGAGGCTCGCGAGAACGCAGCGCGCGCGCTGGCACTCGACCCGGACTGCGCCGAGGCGCACACGTCGCTCGGTTTCGCGTGGCAAGTCAGCGGACACCTGACGGACGCGCAACGCGAGTACCAGCTCGCGATCCAACTCGACAACGACGAGTGGCTCGCGCACCGACTCCTCGGCGGATTGCGCTCGCGCGCGGGCAATTTCAAGAACGCGGCCGGGCTGCTATTGCGCGCGATCGCTCTCAAGCCGTCGCAGATCGGCTCCTACGATCATCTCTACGGCGTCTACCAGCGTTTGAATCGCTACGAAGAGGCGATCGAGATCGCAGACCGTGGGATCGCTGCCGCGAAACACCACCTCGCCAGCGTCGTCGACAATCAAGAAGCGCGACTCCACCTCGGGATGCTCCAAGCACGACTAGGCCTCGCCGACGACGCGCGCCAGCAAGTGTCGAAGGCGCGCGACGTCGCGCCGAAGGACGGCTACACGTCGTTCCACTCGGCCTGCGTGCACGCGATCCTGGGTGATCTCCCCGATGCGCTCGATCTCCTCGGCAAAGCGCAAGAGCGCGGCTTCTTCATCCAGAGCGAGCTGGGGCGCAACCAGGACCTGGACGTCCTGCGCGGGATGAAGGAGTACCAGCGGCTCGTGGGTTGAGCTCCCTCGGCACGGTTCGCTCATGATGCGCCGGATCGGAATCGCTCTCGTCGTCCTGGGACTTCTGGCAGTCCTGGTCCGCTATCTCGTCCACGAGTTCGCATCCGACGACACGCGGATCCTCTGGGCGATCGAAGATGCCGCCGAGGGATTCGGCGAGGCGCGCATGAACCCGATCCTCGACGTGCTCGCGCACGATTTCGTCGACGAAACCAGCGGTTTTCGACGCGAGGATCTGCGCGGTGCGTTGGCCTCGGCCTTCTTCGCCGAGAAGGATCCCGAGTTGAAGGGGTTCCCCTACCGGTGCGAGATCAAGATGGACACGATCACGACCGTGAAGGGCGATCCCGATCGGGCCACGGTCACCTTCGACGTGCTCATCGTCGACACGCGCGGAGACGCTCGACGCGAGGCCTGGTCTCTACGCGTCGAGGGCCGCATGGAAGAGCGCGAGAACGGTTGGTGCTTCCTCGCGACGACGCACGAAACTCGCGCAGGCTCGATGCGGCTGCGCGCGCGCTGACGCGTTGAAGCGTGCACAGTGGACGATTCGGAACCGGGCCAAGGCGCCCTGTCAGAAAGTATCGACACGCCGACGCATTCCGATAGGGCTTCCAAGCCGCAGTGAAGGCCGTCCTCGCGCCTAGCGCGACGCGACGCGCGCCTCGCGAGGCTCCTACGGAACGACGACCAGCGACGCCGCGTCGGACGCGTTGAAGCCCGCACCGCCCGCAAGCGGGTCGTCGAGCCACGCCTGGAAGGCGAGGGTGGAACCCACTTGGATCGCCGTGGGCCGGAAGACCTTGTTCGCTGCTCCGCTCACGTCCGTGGTCTTCCTTCCGATGCGCACGACTTGCCCGCCGGCGCACCAGACCCCGTTTCCGAACGGCACGAGGGTCGTCGTGCTGCCGCGCAGGAAGAGGACCGGACGCGTCAGCGGCGCAACGGTGAGCTCGAGGAACATCGCATCCGCCGTTTTGCTCGTCGATCCACGCGCGACGAGGCGCGCGACCGAACCGCTCGAGTTCGCAGTGGCGTTCGCGGCGCAGACGGGTGTGCCCACGTTCGGCAATCCGCGCACGACGATGGCCGAACCGGAGTAGGTCCCCCCCTGGACGTCGAAGGGCAGGCCGATCGCGACATCGGCGCGACCATCGCCGTCGATGTCGCCCGGCCCGGCGATTCCTCGGCCGAATTGCGCGTCCGTCGTGGCGCCGCGCATGCGGAACAGCAGCTCTCCGGTACGTCCCGAGACGACGTCGACATAGCCACCACCTGGCGAGAGCCCGACGAGACTCTGCGTCGCTCCGATCCCGACCTCACTCGCACCGTCGCCGTCGAGGTCGCCGAGCGACGTCACCGTCGAGCCGTAGAGGTCGTACTTCTCGCTCCCCTGTCGGACCCACACCTCGCGCGAGACGATCGGAGCAATGCCCCACCCCGTATCGCGGATCCAACGTCCACGTAGGACGTCGACGCGGCCCTCGTGCGAGTTCGCCGGACCCTCGTCGGCACCCCACGCACCGACGGCGAGCTCGTCCATCCCGTCACCGTCGAGGTCGCCGACGTTGGCGATCGCGGATCCGTAGAACTCGTGCTGGACGGAAGCGTCGACGACGACGAACGGCTGCGTCGATGCACCGCTGTAGAACGCGACATAGCCACCGTTTTTCGTACCGCCTCCCTTCGCTCCGACGGCGAAGTCGTCGATTCCGTCACCCGTCAGGTCGCCCACGGGCGCGACCGCGATGCCGAAGTCACTGTGGTTGTAGAGGCCGGTGAGCGAGACGAGTTCCCTCGGGCTGACGGGCAAGGGCACTGGCGGCCCGCGTCCAGCGGCCCCGACGCATCCGACTCGAGCCCGAGTTCGAGCACGCGCGCGACGTGCTCGCCCGTCGGCTGCGCCTCGACGGATTCGACGTACACGAGCCGCGCATCGGTCGGCCAGAACGGCTCCTCGCTCCACGCGGAAACGAGCCCGTCACGCAGGAGACGCGCGCCCTCCGCACAGAAATCCCCGTCGCGCGACGGTCCGTGGCCGAGCACGCGGTTGCGGTATGCGACGAGTCGTCGACGAGCTCGCGCCGCTGGATCGAGGTCCGCAGGCCTGCATCCGGGTTGACGACGCGTGCCAGGTGCAGGTGGAGCGGACGCAGCTCGTCCGACTCGAACCTGCGGCCCACGCACGGCAGCGCCCTCGCCCAATCGCCGACCGAAGCCGTGCGCCGCGTCGGGATCAGCGTCGGATCGCCGCCGAGGACCGCCAGTCGCAGCGAGACCTCCCACGCGAGCCACGCGCGGTCGTGCGCCGCTGTCGTCGACTCCGCGTTGTGGCTCTGACGCGGGCAACTGACCGGGAGGGCCCGTCGCGCGATCACGGATGGCGCGAGCCACCGGGTCTCCTCCGGGAACGAGAGTCAGGACACGCGTGCAGCAGACGGGGGTCCGCGGGAGATCGGACTCATACCTCCGCGGCCTCGAGGGGCGCTCGGATGTGGGCCGAATCGCGACCCTCTGCGGGGGTCATCCGCTCTAAACCCCATCGCCCCCTCGCCTTAGCGCGAGGCCGACCGCAATTCAGGGATCGGGGCGGCGGATTTCGTGTCGGGTCCGGGAGACGGTCCGCGATCTGGGGTTCGGGCCGGCGGCACCGGCCCCGCGACTCGCGCGGGCCCAGTCCGGCCCAGTCCCCGACACGTCGACACCTCGGTGAATCCCCTCTCGAACCGCTTCCGACTCGCGGGCCTTGCCGCTCCGGCGTCTTCACCCCTGCGCGTCTCCATCACTTCCCTTCTGGAGCAACTCCCATGATGATCCTCCGCTTCCAATCGATTCCTTGGTCACTGGCGGCCGCAGCAACTATGCATGTTGCGGCGGCGCATGATTCGAAGATCGATACGTCGAATCCAACCGGTGTCCTGCGGACGATCACATTGGACGGTAGTCCGCTCGTCGACACGGGGCCGTTTTTTCAGAGCTTGGGCACCAATGGACGGAGCTGCGCATCGTGCCACGTTCCCTCGGCGGGCTGGACGGTCGTGCCGGACGAATTGCAGTCGCTTTTCCTGCAGACGGATGGACTCGATCCGGTTTTTAGACTCGTTGACGGTGCCAATTCCCCGCTGATGGATGTCTCGACCACTGCGGCGCGAGCCAATGCCTACAGCATGCTGCTCAGTCACGGCGTGATCCGAGTCGGACGACCGATGCCGGTGGGCGCGGATTTCGAGTTGATCGCGGTCGAGGATCCCTGGGGATACGCCAGCGCTTCCGAGCTGTCGCTGTTTCGACGCCCGCTGCCTACGACCAACCTTGGTTTCCTGACTGCAGTGATGTGGGATGGCCGTGAATCGTCCGCCTCGACAGGGACAATTCCTCTGGCCGATCTCCCTCCCGCCAATGTCGCGTTGGAAGCTGCGAATCACACATCGAACCTCTTCACAGACCTCGGCCATCAGGCGGCCGGTGCAACGGTCGGGCATGCCCAGGCGATGGTCCCCGGCCTGACGAATGCCCAGCGGATTGCGATCGTCGAATTCGAGTTGAACCTGGCGACGGCCCAGAAGAACAGCCACGGTGCGGGATCCCTGTCCGCCTCCGGTGCTTTGGGGGGGCCCGAGTTTCTCTCGACGGTTCCGTTCTACGTTTCGATGAATGATTCGGGTGGGCTCGATATCACGGGTGCTCCGTTCAACCCGGCCTCGATGAACCTGTTTACCGCCTGGGCGAATAAAGGAAATCCACACCGAAAGGCCATCGCGCGCGGGCAGGCGTTGTTCAACGGAGATTTCACGACGAACACGGGCGGCGTGTTCAGATGTGGAACGTGCCACGGCGTCCCGAACGTCGGCAATCGATCGATGAACAGGAATTTCAACATCGGAACTTCGGACGATACGCCGGCCAGTCGCTATGCCGGTCTGCCGCTCTACACCTTCCGCAGTTTTGCGACGGGCGCGACGATCAGGTCCACTGATCCGGGAACCGCGCTGACGACCGGAAAGTTCACGGACATCAACAAGTTCAAGACACCCGTGCTCCGCGGCCTGGCCGCACGCGCCCCGTACTTCCACAACGGGGCCGCTGCGACGCTCACCGATGTGCTCCGGCAGTATCAGGTGAAGTTCAACTTCACGATGACCAACTCCGCCGAGCAGGATTTGGTCGCGTTCCTGCTCTCGCTCTGAGGTTCCACGCGGTGGTTGGTGGCTGGGGTCGGCGCTCGACGCCTCGAGAAGGGTCTTCAGCGCGACGCGGCGCGGCAGACCGACTTGATCGGCGAAATGGACGACGCCCAGGCCACCGCGCTCGATCTCACCGACGATCTCGTCGTCGCCGAAACCCCGTGGACGGAACCTCCGATTCCTTGCTCGTGACGTGGCGCTCGTCACGCCCCGCGCGCAGCGCAGGCAGGATACTGGAGCCCACGCGGATCCGAGGAGAGACTTGGCGCTCGTGCCCCGACCCCTCATCGCATTCGACACGGAAACCGCGACGTGCCGCGGCGCTCCGCACCTCCTCGAGCTCGCCGCCGTCCGCGCCGTCGACGGCGAGATCGTCGACCGTTTCGAATCCTTCGTGCGACCCGAAGTCCCCATCGAGGCCGCGGTCACGGAAGTTCACGGAATCGTCGACGACGACGTGCGCGACGCGCCGAGCGCGGGTGAAGTCCTCACGAACTTCATCGAGTGGATCGGCGACGACTGGCTCGTCGCGCACAACGCGAGCTTCGACGCGAACGTGCTCGCGTTCGAAGCGCACCGTCACGCGATTGCACTGCCGAACGCGCCGCTCCTCGACACATTGCGCCTCGCGCGGCGTTTCGTGGTCGACGCGCCGGATCACAAACTCGGGACGCTGGTCGGCCACCTCGAGCTCGACGTCGGCCGTTCGCACCGCGCGCTCCCCGATGCCCTCGCGTGTCTCTACGTGCACGAGGAATGTCGCGCGCGCTCCGGTCTCGAAGAACATGCGTGGTGGCTCGAAGCCCTGGCACGCGGCGGTCGCGCGTCGTTCCGTGCGTCGGGTCCGCGGCCGCCGCGCCTCGCCCAGCGTCTGCGCGCCCTCGACACGGCTTGTCGCGATCGCACACGCGTCGTCGTGTACGGAGACGGACTCAGTGCGCCCGCGCGGCTCTCCATCATCCAACCGCGCCTCGTCTTCTCGAGCGGCGAGCGCGCGTACCTCGAAGCGGAGTGCCTACGCTCGGGATTGTTGAAGACCTACCGCCTGGACCGCATCCAGCGCGTGGATTCGCCCTGATTCACACATGAGCGCCTGAGTTCTGTTGCCGCTTTCACGGATGCCCAGTACCTTCTTTCGCTTCGAATTCCGGGAGAAGGCCGCCTGGCCCTTTAGATAAGCCGAACATGTCCGCCCGAAAGCAGATCCGCAACATCGCCATCGTCGCTCACGTCGACCATGGCAAGACCACGCTCGTCGACACGATGTTCCGGTTCGCGGGCACGTTCCGAAAGAACCAGGTCGTGCAAGAGCGCGCGATGGACAGCGACGCGCAAGAGCGCGAGCGCGGCATCACGATCCTCGCCAAGAACACGGCGATCGACTACCACGGCTACCGCATCAACATCGTCGACACGCCGGGCCACGCCGACTTCGGTGGCCAGGTCGAGCGCACGCTGCGTATGGCGGACGCGGTGCTCCTGCTCGTCGACGCGGCCGAAGGCCCGATGCCGCAGACGCGATTCGTGCTCAAGAAGGCGTTCGAGAACGGCCTGCGCGCGCTCGTCCTGATCAACAAGGTCGATCGCCCCGACGCGCGTGTGAACGAAGTGCTCGACATGGTGTTCGAGCTCTTCATCGAGCTCGGCGCTCACGACGAACAGCTCGACTTCCCGGTCGTCTACGGCTCGGGCCGCGACGGGTACGCGATGCACGACATGAAGGACGAGAAGAAGGACCTCGAGCCTCTCTTCGACATGATCCTGAAGCACGCGCCCGCTCCGCCGCAGGACGACACGGCGCCGCTGCAGTTCCAAGCCGCGACGCTCGATCACGACGACTTCCTCGGCCGCATCGCGATCGGTCGCGTGCGCCGCGGCGTCCTCAAGAACGGTATGCGCGTCGCCGTGTGTCACCCGGACCGTTCGAAAGCGGTCTTGCTGCCGATCAAGGGCCTTTTCCGCTACGAAGGCCTGCAACGCGTGGCCGTCGAGATGGTGCACGCCGGCGACATCGCCGTCGTCGCGGGCATCGAGGACATGCACATCGGAGACACGCTGTGTCCGCCGGACGTCCAGGAGCCGCTGACGGCGATCTTGATGGACGAGCCGACGATCTCGATGGAGTTCTACGTCTCGAACTCGCCGTTCGCGGGTCAAGAGGGACAGTTCGTCACGAGTCGTCAGATCCTGACGCGCCTCGAGCGCGCTGCGCTGCGCGACGTCGCACTGCAACTCAACGAGAAGGGCAGCGATGACGGCTACGAGCTCAAAGGTCGCGGGGTCATGCACCTCGGCGTCCTCATCGAGAACATGCGCCGCGAGGGCTTCGAGTTCTCGGTCGGCAAGCCGCGCGTCGTCCTCAAGGACATCGACGGCCACAAGCACGAGCCGTACGAGCGCACCGTCGTCGAGCTGCCGAACGAGCACGCCGGCAAGATCATCGAGTACTTCGGCCGTCGACGCGGCGAGATGACGCACATGGAACCGATGCCCGCGGGAACGCGGATCGAGTTCCTCGTGCCGTCGCGCGGCCTGATCGGCGCGCGCACGGCGCTGATGACGCTCAGCCAAGGCATGGCGATCCTGTCGCACGTCTTCGAAGAGTGGCGCCGCGACGGCGGCCCGCTGCCGATGCGTCAGAACGGCGTCCTCATCTCGGACCGCACCGGCGAGTCGGTGCCGTACGGCATGTTCGGTCTGCTCGACCGCGGCACGTTCTTCATCGCGCCCGGCATGCCCGTCTACGAGGGCATGATCATCGGCGAGAACAACAAGGACAACGACCTCGGGGTCAACGTCTGCCGCGAGAAGAAGCTCACGAACATCCGCTCGGCCGGCAAGGACGACAACGTCAAGCTGCCGCCGCCGCACGTGATGTCGCTCGAAGAAGCGCTCGAGTACCTCGAGGACGACGAGCTGCTCGAAGTGACGCCGAAGACGCTGCGTCTGCGCAAGCGGATGCTCACGGAGATGGATCGCAAGAAGCAGACGCGCAAGGACACGAAGGCGCGGGTCTAGCCAGTTCGGCGCGCCAGTTCGGCGCGCCTGCGCGCCGGACCGACGGTATTGGTTCCTCCCTGCCGAGCAGGATCCCACGCGGCGTAGTCTCCCACGCGGACCGTCGACCTCGAGTCGACGGTCCGCGCTCACATCCGCCCCACTGTGCAACCAGGGACATGGTCAACACTCTTGTTCGGGCACATGGGTAACACTCCGCCCCAACTTCGGCCTACTTGAACCCCGCTGCGCCCATGACCTCGTCCCCCCCAAACCGCCACGACCTCCAGTACGTCATGGAAGGTTCGGGAGCCGATCTCACGCGCTTCGTCACGGCACTCGAACACGCCGGAATCACGGCGCACATCCGTGCGAAAGAGGACTGCCCACCCGGAACCTGAAGCTCGTTCCTGGAGCTCGCGGTCGCGAGCACGGACCACGCACGCGCCGCCGAGATCGTGATGCGCACGCTGTGACGACATCTTGCTGACGACGTCCGCGGGCGCTCACGAGTACCGCTAGCCGTTCACTTGAAACGGCCGGCCCATGTCGCCCGCGACGAGCGCCGCGAGTGGACCGCCGACACGTTCCAGTAGGCGGAGCAGGGCCTCGGGGCTGTCCCCAACCGCCCGCTGTAGCGCCTCGCTGCACCTAGTTTTCCGTTGCGGGAGCTTCCTCGAGGTCGACTTCAGCCAACTACTAACTCATCTCAAATCGGTAGTCGCTGACATCAAGCACCGCGATCACCGGGAGAGACGCCGCGCATTCGTGAGCCCCAAGACGCGCTCGAGATGCTCTGGCGTCAGTACGGAGCCCGCCGTCGCCAGTGCGTCCGCCGTGGCACCGTCAGGCGCGCTGATCGTGAGGACGGAGCGCGCCGTCAGACCGAGGCCCGTTCGCGGATCGACGACGTGGCTGTAGCGCACACCGTCGATGTCGACGTGCTGCTCCGTGTCGCCCGACGTCGCGACCGCGCGATCGTGCACGAGGTGGGTCTCGCCTCCGACGTCGATCTCCCAGCCGTCGCGCCCGGGGGGCGGCGAGCCGCACGCGACGTCGCCGCCCACCTGGACGAGGGCGCGCTCGCAGCCGAGCCCCGTGAGCACGTCGAGCGCGCCCTGACACGCGTAGCCCTTGCCGATGCCGCCGAGGTCGAGCCGCATGCCGGGCTGCGCGAGCGCGACGGTGCGCCGCGAGGCGTCGAGTTCGAGCATGCGCCAACCGACGAGCGACTGCGCGTGCGCGAGTCGTGCGGCGTCGGGCAACGCGGGCGTTCGCCGGGATTCGCGCCACAGCGCGACGAACGGTCCGACCGTGACGTCGAACGCGCCATCCGTCGCGGCGGAGATCGCCTGCGCGCGCGCGAGGATCGAGTAGAGGTCCTCGGAGACGACGACGGGCCCCGTGCCCGCGCGATCCGACAGCCGCGACAGTTCGCTGGCGGGCCGCCAATCGCTGAACAGGCTTTCCAGTCGCTCGATCTCGTCGAACGCGGCTCGCGCGGCGTCGAGGGCGAGGTCCTCGTCGACAGCGAACAGTACGATGCGCGCCTCGACGCCCATGGCGAGGCGCGAGTACTCGAACTTCTGCTGCGCGACACGCGGCGATGCGCAACCGATGAGGCACACGACGAAGCACGCCAGAGCGGCGATCCTCCTCGCGATTCCGGCCGTGCTCGCGGGTTGCGAAACGCCGCGAGCGGCGGAGCGCGCGGATGCGCGGCCGATCGAGGCTCCGGCCGGACGCGGCGAGCCGGCGCAGGCGGTGAATGCGCCCGCGATCGTTGCTGAGAATACGTCGGTCACGAGGCCAACGCGGGAGCCGAGGCAGGGTGCCCAAGTCCCCTCGCTCACGCCGAGCGTCACGTTCCCGCCGAGCGACGGAACCGGAGCGGGTACGTCGAAGCAGCACCTCGAGCTCTTCGAGCTCCTCGTGCCGGGCACGACGTCGCAGCTCGTGCTCGTCCCGATCCCGGCCGCAGCGGAATCGCATCCGGACGGATCGCGCGTGGCGCTCTCGCCGTTCCTCGCATCGACGACCGAGATCACGTGGGACATGTACGACGCCTTCGTCTTCGCGATGGACCGCGCCGAGACGGAGAAGGATCCACCCGACGCCTTCGCGCGACCGAGCAAGCCCTACATCACGATGGACCGCGGCTTCGGGCACGCAGGGTACCCCGTGATCTCCGTGTCGTTCCGCGGAGCGAGCGAGTTCTGCCGCTGGCTCTCGGCGCGTACGGGGCAGCGATTTCGGCTGCCCACCGAAGCCGAGTGGCAGCACGCGGCGCGCGGTGGTCTCGTGAACTCGACCGCCGCGCAGAACCCGGATCCGGCGGCGCTAGACGCAGCCGCGTGGTACCAGGCGAATTCGAAACTGCGCGGGCGGGCGACCACACGCCCCGTGGGCAAGAAAGCCGCGAACGGTTACGGACTCCACGATGTCCAGGGCAATGCTGCCGAGTGGACGGTCGGCCCTGATGGAAAAGGCGTGCTGCGCGGAGGCTCGTTCAAGGAATCGGCGGCCTCCGTCGGCGTGGATGCGCGCGTCCCCGACGACCCGGCCTTCAACGCGACCGACCCGCAGATCCCGAAGAGCGTGTGGTGGCTCGCCGACGGGCCGTTCGCCGGGTTCCGCGTGGTCTGCGATCCGTGACGCGCGGCCGACGATTTCTCGGAGCGAGACCTTGCGCGCCCTGGATTCCGTAGCTAGCACGGTTACGGAATGACGACCAGCACGCGATTCGCCGTGGCCTGCCACGTCCTCGTCGCCCTCGCCCACCGGGCTGGGGAATCGGGGACGTCGGAGACCATCGCGGGCAGCGTGAACACGAACCCGGTCGTCGTTCGCCGCATCCTCGGGATGCTTGCCCAAGCTGGAATCGTCGAAGGCCGTGGAGGCCGCAACGGCGGATACACCTTGGCGCGCGATCCGCGGAAGATCGCGCTGGATCAGGTTTTCCGCGCAGTCGAACCCGACGGTGTGCTGGGTGTCCACGAGAACCCGGAAAACCGCGTCTGCTTCGTGAGCTGCGCGATCAAGGAGATCCTGGGCGGCGTCTTCGCCAGGGCCGAGGCTTCCATGCTCGAGCGCCTGCACGAAACGACCATCGCGGATCTGCTCCGTCGGGCCGCATCCGCGTCCCGCTGACACACCCCTTCCGTTTCCACCCTTCACCATCTCTTTATCTGTAACCACGACGGTTACGCACAAGACACTCCCATGAACACGACTCGTTTCCAGGACAAGGTCGCACTCGTCACCGGCGGCAACAGCGGCATCGGCCTCGCGACTGCGCAGGCTTTCGCCAGGGAAGGCGCCCGCGTCGCGATTGCAGGCCGCGACCCCGAGACGCTGAAGCAGGCAAAAGCCTCGCTCGGCACGAACGCGATCGCCATCCAGGCCGATGTGGCGAAGCTCGCCGACATCGATCGCGCGATCGCGCAGGTCGCGAAGGAGGCGGGTCGCATCGACGTGCTCTTCGTCAACGCGGGCATTGCCCACTTCGCTCCCATCGAGGCCAGTGACGAGGCTTTCTTCGACCGTCAGTTCGCCATCAACGTGAAGGGCGCCTTCTTCACCATCCAGAAAGCGCTACCGCTCATGAAGCCCGGTTCGGCGATCGTCATCAACGCCTCGTCGGTCGTGAACGTCGGGATGCCGAACTCAGCGGTCTACGCCGCCACGAAGGCCGCGGTCGGTTCACTCGCGCGCTCGCTCGCGCTGGAGCTCGCGCCGAAGGGCATTCGCCTCAACGTCGTGCATCCCGGGCCGATCGAAACGCCGATTTTCGGTCGCATGGGCCTTCCGGCCGAGACGACTCAGGAGATGGCCGGTCACATCCTCGCCGGCGTTCCGCTGAAGCGATTCGGCGCTCCGGAGGACGTGGCGCGTGCCGTCCTGTTCCTCGCTTCGGACGAGGCCGGCTACGTCCATGGCACATCGCTGACGATCGACGGCGGCATGGCGGCACTCTGAACCGATCGCGTGCGAGAGAGGTCGGATCGATCTCTCTCGCGCCGTCCCAGTCACGCGTGCGGCTGGGTGGACTTGGCGCCGAGATCTGCTCATTGCAAGGAAACGGGGTTCGGGCGCATGCGGCGCGCCCGGAAGTCGGCGCGGTCCGTATCCTGCGCGAATGGCCCCCTCACCCTTCGATCGCCGCGCCTTCGTCGCGACCACGGCTGCGACTGCCGCTTCTGCATTCCTAGCGACCCGAGCCGGCGCAGGACAAACGGCCGGGTCGGCGCAAGCTGGCGCGAAGCTGCGCATCGGCCTCGTCGGTTGCGGCGGACGCGGCACCGGCGCAGCCGGCGATGCGCTGACCGCGGACCCCGATGTCGAGCTCGTCGCGATCGGCGACATCCTCGCCGGCCGCGTCGATTCGGCGTGCACACATCTCGCGGAGAAGTACGGCGCGCGCGGCGACGTGAAGAAGGACCAGCGGTTCGTCGGGTTCGATGCGCTCGAGAAGGTGCTCGACGCGAAGCTCGACGCAGTCTTGCTCGCGACGCCGCCCGTGTTCCGTCCCGCGCAGATCGAGTTGGCCGTGAACGCGAACGTGCACGTCTTCGCCGAAAAACCGATGGCCGTCGACGCGCCCGGTGTGCGCTCCGTCATCGCGTCGGCGAAGAAGGCGCGCGAGAAGAAGCTCTCGTTCACGTCGGGCTTCTGCTGGCGCTCGAGCTTGCCCGAACGCGCCGTCTACCAGCGCATCCACGCAGGCGGCATCGGGAAGATCCGCACCGTGTACGCGACCTACAACGGCAGCCCGAACGCGTTCGTCGACCGGAAGCCTGAGATGACGGACATGGAGTTCCAGGTCCGCAACTGGTTCCACTACCTGTGGCTCGGCGGCGACCACATCGTCGAGCAGGCTTGTCACTCGGTCGACAAGATCAATTGGGCGATGAACAACGAACCGCCCGCTCTGTGCTGGGCCGTCGGTGGTCGCGCGCAACGCTCGGACAAGCACCCCGGCAACATCTACGACCACTTCGGCGTGACGTACGAGTGGGAGGACGGTCGGCGCGCGCTCCTCCAAGCTCGCCAGTGGGAGAATTGCCCCACCGACAACACCGACTACGTGTACGGCGAGAAGGGCGTCGCGTTCATCAACGGCTGGGGTCCGCACCACGCGATCGAGGGCGAGACTCCGTGGGTCTACGAGGGCCCGACGACGAACATGTACGTCGAGGAGCACAAGGACTTCTTCGCTGGGATTCGCAGCGGAAAACTGCGTGATGACGCGGACTGGGCCGTGAACAGCACGCTCATGTCGATCATGGGTCGCATGGCCGCGTACACGGGTCAGATGATCACGTGGGAGCAGGCGCTGAACTCGACCGAGCGGCTCGGGCCGACGAACTACGCGCTCGGAGCCGTCGAGACGACGCCGGTGCCGCGACCCGGGCACACGAAGTTCGTCTGATCGTCGCGCAGCATCGTGCACCCGCGCGCAGCGATCAGCGCGACTCCTCGAAAGAGACTCGCCGAGCCGTGAGCGACCCGATGGGGTCGGATCCCGATCATCCGCTCGCGCGAGCGTGGCCGACGGCCGCCGTCGCGGCATCGACCGCCACGGGCTTCGGCTTGCGCCGCGCAGCCCAGTCTTCGACGCGTCCGAATACGCGAACGCAGACGGCGAGGAACGCGAGCGACAGCGCGAACTCGACCAGGAACTCGGCGCCCGTCCGCGGCCGCACGATCTGCCCCGCCGCGTAGTTCGCGATCGGTCCCCACAGGAAGATCGTGTAGGCGCGTGCGTTGATCGCGCTGATCCAGCCGCGAACGCGCGCGTTCTCGAAGAACGGCACGGCGACCTCGCGCAGGCGCATCCACAGCGCGACGAAGCCGAGTCCGAGGGCCAGCAACGCGAGAGGTTGGGCGTGGATCATCGCGTGCGGCGATCGGTCGGCCTGGAAGAGGATCGCGAACGTCGCGAGGACTCCCGCGATCGCGACGAGAAGCGCGCGGGGTGCTCGGGCGATGCGCCCGTCCGAGTAGCCGTATCCGAACTGGAAGGCAGCGCCGAAGAGCAACGTGTTGCGCACGACTCCGGGTACGTCGATGCGCGCGATCTCGATCCAAGCTCCGGCGCCGAGGAAGACGAGCGCTCCGATGAACGGCAGCCGCCGATGCAGTGCGAGAGTCCACGGCGCGCTCGCGAGCAAGAGGATCAACGACGACAGGAACCACAGGTGCCAGTCGAGTTCGTCGAACGCGACGCTCGCTTGCGGACCCGCGAGCGGCAACGCCCAGAGCGCGAGCTTCGCGAACGGGAAGGCGTGATCGGGATCGTTCGGACGAGCAATCGCGCCGACGAGGCAGATGGTGAGGATCACGCCGCCGAACGCCCAGAACGGAACGAGCAGTCGGCGTCCGCGCTCGCGCCAGAAGCGCCGTCGCTTCGCCGAGTCGGCGTTCGTGAGCCCGGACCCGGCGAGTGCTCCGCTCACGAAGAACATGAGCGGCATGCCCGGCATGAAGAACGAGAACGTCGCCACGAATGGGTGTTGCACGTGCTGCAACAGGTGCAGCAGCACGACGCGCACGACGGACATCGCGCGCAGGCCGTCGAGGAAGGGATCGCGGGCCTGGGCCACACGGCACCATCGGATGCGCGGGTGTCGAATCGTGAGCCTCCAGCGCGAGCCCCGCTCGTGTCGCGCGGAAACCCGAACGTGAGTGGTCGAGCCCGGCGACTTCCTTCGTGCTCGGAGTGCCAGCGTGCCGGGCACGGCACAGAGGAATCGGCGTGCCCAGGTGTCGTCACCGAGCCGCGCGGGCTGCGGCACGGTCGAGTTGTCCTCGTCTGCGTTCGACTTCGTGGGGACTGACGCGGCCAGGCCGTGCCCCGACATCGAACTCCCACCGTTCGCGTTTCGCTCCTGCTCGCCGTCGGTGCGATCGCCGGAAGTTCCGCTTTGCGCAGAGTTCAGAGGGCGCGTCGAGCCATCCCGGATCGGGCGATGCGCCGATTTCGATCACGGGCGTGTGCGCGACGGGAACGACGCGGCACTACCAGATCTGGAATCGCGACGCGTTCCCGTTCTGCACGAGCTCGACGTACAACCTCACGAACGGGCTCTCGATCGGCTGGCAACTCTGACGGAGCTCACACGCCGTAACGGTGAATCGCGCGCGTCACGGTCGCCGATTCGGAGAGCGTCGGCAGAGCTCGCGCGTCACCCGAGCGCACGGCGTCGAGCAGCGCACGCACTTCACCGTCGTAGCCTTTGAGGTCGCCGAGCGACGGCGACTCGATGCGCCCATCGATGGAGATCTCGAGCGACGGTGTGCGCCGCAGGTCGAACTCGGCCGTCGCGCGCTCGAACGCGACGACGAAGCGCATCCGGAACGGGAACCCGGCGGCATGGTCCCAGCCACCCTCGAGGACGACGTGTCGCGGACCATTCGCGTAGCGGTAGAGCGCGGTGACGTGATCGCACGTCCCCGTCGCGACGACGGAATCCGGCGCACCGAACAACCAATGCGCGAGGTCCGCGTCGTGCACGTGCAGGTCGAACAACGCTCCGCCCGAACGCTTGGAATCCCCATAGAAACCGGGGTTCCACGTCGGCCGGCTCGCGCAACGTTGGAAGACGGCGCTGTGCACCGCGCCGTAGCGGCCGTCGAGCACGGCTTCGCGCAACCACGACCAACCCGGCCAGAACCGCATGCACATGGCCGGCATGCAGATGCGATTCGCGCGCTCGGCTTCGATGGCGAGTGCGTCGATCTCGCGCGGATCGAGTGATACGGGCTTCTCGAGCAACACGTGTTTTCCCGCGCGCAGGGCGCGTCGTGCGAGCTCGACGTGGGTGTCGGTCGGCGTGCAGATCGAGACGAGCTCGACTTGACGGTCGTCGAGCACGGTCGACGCATCGGTTCCCGTGCGCACGGCGCGCGGGTCGAAAAGCAGCTCGGATCCAGCCGAGCCTTGCAGGTTGCCCTCGACAGGGATGTGACCGGTCGAGCGCTGCGCGTTCGGATCCGTGACCGCGACGAGGCGGCAAGGATTGCCCGAGCGCGCTGCCGCACGGTACGCCTCGATGTGCGTGCGTCCCATGAGCCCCAGACCGATGACGCCGATGGAGATTTCGCGTCGAGTCATCGTCAGACCGCCGTGCCGGTCAGCGCGAGGACGTGAGCCCGCGCGCGGCGTACGTCCTCGATCCGCGCAACGCCGGCCTCGCGTTCGATGAGGAGATCGACCATCGGTTGTGCCTCGTTCAGCGCGACGAAGAAGGCGCGCCAATCGACGCTTCCCGTTCCCACCGGGACTTCCTCGCCCCACTCGCCTCGTCGGGTGGTGGGAGTCGCGTCTTTGACGTGCACTTGCACGACGTGTGGACCGAGTTCGCGCAGCGCGGCGACGGGATCGCCCATGCCGTAGAGAATCATGTTCGCCGGATCGAAATTGACGCCGGCGCTGGGTCGATCGAGCGCCGCGAGGACGTCGAGCAGCGTCGCCGCGGTCTCCTGACCCGTCTCGAACCCGAGGCGCACGCCTTCGTCCGCGAACACGTCGACGACGGTGCGCAAACGGACCAGGAGCTTCGCGCGCTCCGGATCCGCGGCGTCGTGGGGCAAAAATCCCGCGTGAAACGTGACAAGAGGGAGACCGAGTTCGCGTGCAATCCGCGCGTCGCGCTTCGCGATGTCGAGGTTCGCCGTCCAGTGCACATCGGGTCGCAAGCCGCCCGTGCACGCGATCGAAGTGAGGCTCGAGTAGTCCTCGCCGACGGTGGACATCATCCCCGAGACTGCTGTGACGCGTGCGACTTCGAGCGCCGTTTTCACGTCGGCGATCGGCATGACGCCCGATCGAATCGGTCCGAGCGCGAGCTGAACGTTGCCCAAGCCGCATTCGGTGACGCGCGCGACGAGGTCGTCGGTCGTCGTGGGTAGCAAGGACCACGAGCACACACCGAGCCGACGACGATTTCCCTGCGATTCCGTCACTCGGGCTCTCTCGATGTGTTTCTATACCAAAGCTCGCTCGTCCACGTTTCCGACGCCCCCCCCAGAGCATGCACATCACGAGACTCGCGGCCTTGCTGCCGCTCCTCGCCCTCGCTTCGTCTTGCAAACCGCGCGAACTCCGTGCCGCGGGTCCGCTCGAGCGCATTCTCTTCGACGGCACGTCGTTGAACGGTTGGGTCACGGCGGGCGGCCGCTATGACGGTGATGCAGCGTGGAGCGTCGAAGATGGCGTCATCGTCGGCCGCACGAAGAACGGTCGAGGCGGACTGCTCTACACGGATCGTCCCTACACGGAGTTCGTGCTCGAGCTCGAAGCGCGCACGGATTGGCCCTTCGATTCCGGGATCTTCTTGCGCATGGCGCCGCACGGAAAAGGCGCGCAGGTCACGCTGGACACGCGCGACGACGGCGAAGTCGGCGCGATCTACGCCGACGGTTTCTTGCGTCACAACGAACACGGCGCGCGACTGTGGAAGAAGGACGACTGGAACAAACTCGAAGTGCGCTGCACGGGTGAGCGCATGCGGATCGCCGTGCAGTTGAACGGCGAAGCCCTCGTCGACTACGAAGTGCCGCCGGAACTCGAAGGGTTCGCGCCGACCGGCCTCATCGGTCTGCAGGTTCATGGCGATCGCACGGACCCGCCCGGAAATGCCGCGCGTTTTCGCAATATTCGCATTCGCGAACTCTCCGATACCAGCCCCGAGATGATTCGTCGTGACCATGAAGGCCGCGCGCGCGTGACGCCTTGGGGCACCGCGAACGGCTGGACGAGTGCGTTCGATGGTCGCACGACTGCAGGTTGGGAAGAGGCGGACGGCGCGGGCGGTTGGGCCGCGAAGGACGGCGTGCTCGCGGCACTCGTTGCCGGAGAGAGCGGCATACTGCGGACGCAGAAGGACTACGAGGACTTCGAGCTGCGACTCGATTTCAAGATCGCCGAGATGGCGAACTCGGGTCTCTTCCTGCGCGGCGATCGCCGGGGGGGCGACCCGGCGTGGACGGGGATGGAAGTGCAGATCCTCGACGATTTCAACTGGGAAGAGCGCACGAAGTCCAAGCTCGCGCCATGGCAGTTCACGGGATCGCTGTACGGCTCCGTCGCGCCCGCCGCGCGTGTGCTGCGACCGATCGGCGAGTGGAACGAGTACGCGATTCGAGTCCAAGGGACGCGCATTTCGACGAGCTTGAACGGAACGGTGCTCTACGACGTCGACACGCAGGACGTGACCGTGCCCGAGGGCAAGAAGCCGTTCGCCGAACGCGCGGCTCGCGGTTTCATCGGCCTGCAACGGCACGCGCCGCCCGGAGTGCAAGGCGACGCGTTCGCGTGGTTTCGCAACATCCTGATCCGCGAATTGTGATCCCACGCTGTGAGCGCCGAGGCTTGGACCTCGCGGTCGGACGATGCGGGGATCGAGAACGAGCTTCCCGTGTGCACGCGCGTTCGGCACCGTCAGGGCTCCGATGCAGCGCTTCCTCCTCATCGCAGCGGTGATCACGGCCGCGGTTCTCGCGGCGGGAGCGATCTGGACGCGCGTGCTCGCCGCGCGCGCCGAGCGTGATTTCCCCCTCGAAGGCCGCGTCGTTCGAGTCCAAGGCCTCGCGCTGCGCTACGTCGAGCGCGGCACCGGCTCTCCGATCGTGCTGATCCACGGCGCGTATGGCGGCGTCGAGGACTGGGTCGCGACGGGGATCCTCGACGAACTCGCGCGCTCTCATCGCGTCATCGCCTTCGATCGCCCGGGACACGGTTGGAGCGAGCGCCCCTCGAACGGCGCGGCGAGCCCGATCGAGCAAGCACGCATCCTGCGCGAAGCGGTGCATGAACTCGGGGTGCAACGCCCGATCGTCGTCGGATTCTCGTGGGGCGGCGCAGCGGCGCTGGCGTGGGCTCTCGATGCACCCGACGACGTCGCCGGCGTCGTCACGCTGAACGGCGTCGCGTATCCGTGGCCGGGTGCGACCGCCACGTCGTACGTGCTGGCCGGATTGCCGGTCATCGGCCCGTTGCTCGCGCACACGATCGCGGCTCCGCTCGGAACTCTCACCGCGAAGGGCTCCGTCGCGCGCGCCTTTGCACCTGCGCCGGTTGCACCGACGGTCGTACGGTCGCCGATCCCACTCGCGCTGCGACCACGGCAATTCCTTCACGAGGCCGAGGACATGCGGCTCCTCAAGGCAGCGGTCGCGATCCAAGCACCGCGCTACGGTGAGATTCGAGTCCCGCTTGCGATCGTCGCCGGACGCGGAGATCTCGTGGCGTTCTGGGACTTCCACAGCGAGCGCTTGCACGAAACGCTGCCGAATTCCGAGTTCACCGTGCTCGACGATGCCGGACACCAGATCCTCCACTCGCACCCACGCGCAGTGATCGAGGCGACGCTACAACTCGCCGAACGAATCAACACCCGCTGATGGCCGCGCTCGAAGTGCCTTGACGCAGAGCGCGGGCGCCCCCATCATCTTGAGACTGAATCTCAAGTCAGCGCCACTTAGCGCAGCGACGAGCCTCGCCCACCCGCCATCATGAATCCCATCCACGCTTCGCTTTCCATCCTCGCGCTGGCCTCGGCTGCCGGCGCGCAAGTCGTCCCCGTGATCGTCACGGACTCCACGGCCGACAAAGTCTGGCGCTGCGCCGATCTCAATTCGGACGGTGACTACATCGACCTCGGCGAAGTCGTCGCGATCTACTCCGACACCATCGGATCGCTGACGCTGACGAACAATGTCGGCGTGCATTCGAGCCCGGACGGCACGGTGTTCGTCAGCGACACCAGCGAGGACTCGGTCTTCACGTTCCGCGATGCGAATGGCGACGGTGACGCCGACGACGTGGGCGAGCACGTCCGGTTCTTCGACGGACGTGCGGGCGGTAACGCGAGCGGCGCCCTCATGCCCTCCGCGAACAACCTGGTGTTCGACGCCCTGAACGGCGCTTGGTTCGTCGCCAGCGCGAACTCGGGAGCGGTCGGCAACGACGCGATCCTCCGCCTGGTCGACTCGAACAGCGATGGCGACGCGAACGACCTCGGTGAGGCGCGCGAATACTGGACGTATCCCGGCACGCCCGGCGGCGATTCGCTGCCGCAAGGTGTCGAGATCGGGCTCGACGGCAACGTGTATTTCGCCGACGCGCCGTCGTCAGGCCTCAATGGCAAGGGCGTCTACCGACTCGTCGACCTGAACGCCGATGGTGACGCGCTCGACGCCGGCGAAGTCAACGCGTTCTTCATCCCGCCCTTCACGGCCACGCCGTTCTACTGGTGCCTCGAACTCGGCGCGGACGGCTGGTTCTACACGGCCGACACAGGCAACGACGTGGTGTGGCGCTTCCGCGACCTGAACGCCGACGGCGACGCGCAAGACGCAGGCGAATCGAGCGCGTGGTGGACCGTCGGTGCAGTGAGCAACATCTGGGATCTCGCCGCCGCCGCGGACGGTTCGATCTATGCCGCGGATTCGATGCCCGTCTCGCGCGTGTGGCGTCTCTTCGATGCCGACGCGAACGGCGTGATCGGCGCGGGCGAATCCACCGTCATCTACGACGAGACGCTGACGGGTGCGGTGATCGGCAATCCGCGCGGCATCGATCTCGCGCGTGAAATCGCGGTGGGCACGCCGTACTGCTTCGGTGACGGCAGCGGTACCTCCTGCCCGTGCGGCAACGTCGGATCGTCCAGCACGGGCTGTCCGAACTCGATCTTCGCGAACGGGGGACGCCTCGTCGCGACGGGCAGCGCGAGCATCGCGAACGACACGCTGGTCCTCGTCGGTTCAGAGATGCCGAGCAGCTCCGCGCTCTACTTCCAGGGCACGTCGCAGGCGAACGGTGGACTCGGCTTCGTCTTCGGCGACGGCCTGCGCTGCGCGGCCGGAGCCGTGACCCGTTTGGGAACGAAGGTCAACGTCGTCGGCACGTCCGCCTATCCCGCGGTCGGCGACCCAAGCGTGTCGATCCGCGGCGTGAACGCGGCCGGCAACTCGCGCACGTACCAAGTCTGGTATCGCAATGCCGCTCCCGCGTTCTGCACTGCGGACACGTACAACCTGACGAATGCCGTGTCGTTGACCTGGACCCCCTGACGCGCGCGATGATCGAGCGGGCCGTGCCGCGTCCCCCTGCAGGGGCGCGACGCGGCCCGCGGTCTGTTCCGGGAAGCGACTTTTCGGCCTGAAAACGTGCAACGCCGAAACGCGCGGGGTCCAAGTCCGGGAGTCTCTATCCCTCGCCGAGCTCCGTTGGGACGACGCCGGGAAACTCGAGGATCGGTGTTCGGCGACGGACTGCGCTGCGCGGGCGGCGCCGTCACACGGCTCGCGACGAAGCAGGCCGTGTCGAACCTCGCGACGTATCCGGCCGCGGGCGATGCTCCCGTTTCGGTGCGCGGCGCCGTGCCGCCCGCCGGCGGAGTGCGGACGCACCAAGCGTCGTATCGCAACGCCGCGAACTACTGCACGCCGAGCACGTTCAACCTGTCGAACGGCTGGCAAGTCACGTGGGTTCCGTGACCGGACGGTGAGTGCGATCGCGGCGAGCGCGATCACGGGCAGCTCGATGCTGTCCGTGAACTGCGTCGGATCCCGCGGACTTGGCGGGCTGACTGGGCGGCGATAGAGTGCTCGACCGCATCGCGCGGGCGTAGCTCAGTTGGTAGAGCGCAACCTTCCCAAGGTTGATGTCGAGGGTTCGAGTCCCTTCGCCCGCTCCACATCCGACAAGGGTTTACGCGCGACACGCCGCACGGGCACTCCGGCCATTGCCAGATTGCTGCCAGGAATTGCCGGCGAGCACCCGCCGCCGAGCGACGGCAGAGCTTCGACCGCGCCGCGCAAGTCGTCGGTTTCGAGGTGCGTGTAGATCGCGGAAGTCAGGCAGGAGTTCGAGCATCGAACCCACCCGGCGATCGAACTCCGCCTCACGCGGACCGGCCTCAGGCGAGGTGACGAGTCCGAAGCTCAGAACTCGCGCGAGGAGTTTGCGCTTTCACGTAGCGAGCAAGGGACTCCATGAAGTCCCCACGCGGCCGCAGCCGTCCTTCCCTTCGTGCTCGCTGCAAGCGCATCAGGATCCCCGCTGCTGCGCGCAGCGAGAGCGGCTTGACGTGCAGGTGACGCTTGTCGGGCTCGAGGATCGACAGCTCCGAGAGTCGCTTCCGCTTGCTGCCGACACTCGGACGCTCGGCCTGCCCTGGCGCTGCGAACGCCTCGCCAGCGACTCCGAACGCTGCGTTCGGCCACGACCCGCTGGCATTCCGATCGAACGGCACGCCCGCTTCCGTGACACGAACCGGTGCGAGGAGTCGCCGACCGACCCACTCCGCAACCGGGACCGGGACTGCGTTCCCCACGTAGGACCAGCGCGCGTTCTTGCGCCCACCTGCGTCCTCTACATCCGTCCATCCGGCGGGGAAGCCCTGCGCACTTTCCGCGAGCTCGATCGACGGCGTGGCGATCTCGCCCGTGTCGCGGAACCAGATCGCCGGCGGAGACGGAATGCCCAGGCCCGATCCGCCCTTCAGCGTCGGGAACGCTTCGGGAGCCCAGCCGAGTCCACGATTGCCCTCGGTCCAGTAGAAGCCGAAGCAGTTCCCATCCTCGTCGTCGGACTCGGAGGGCCGAACCGATCGAGTGGCGCTGGACGGATCGAATAGGACCGACCGCGGGTCGTCGTCCCGCGAGCGGGAGGCGAGGAAGAAGACACGACGGCGTCGCTGCGGAAGGCCGAAGTGGATCGCGTCGAGTACTCGGTAGGCCCACGAGTGGTAGCCGAGCGCCTCGAACCCCTGGACGACACGCTCCATGGCGCTGCCCGACTGCAGGCGGAGCATGAACGGGACGTTCTCGAAGAGCACCCAGCGCGGAGCCTTGCCGCGTCGCATGGAGGCGGCGAGCAGGCGGAAGACCTCGCTGACCAGACCGCTCTTCTCGCCCCCGATGCCGAGGGTGAGCCCAGCTTGGCTGAGGTCCTGACACGGGAAGCCGGCCGTCACGAGATCGGCGTCGCCGAGGTCTCGGAGCTCTCGCACATCGGAGTGCAGTTCGCGCTCGAGGGCGAACCTGGTTGCCAGGATCGAGCGCGCACCAGAGTCGATTTCGCACACCAGGCGCAGGCCGTCGGGAGCGAACCCTGCACGGTGCAAGCCCGACTCGATGCCGCCGATGCCCGTGAAGAGGGAAGCGACGCGGCAGTTCGCCCGGATGGCAGGAGCCGCGCGAGCCGCATCGCTCACCGATTCAGGTCTGGCAAGCTTGGCCTTGGTGATGAGCTTCATGACTCCGGGCACGGCAAGCGCACCACGTGACAGATTCCACCATAGGCAGGCGAGGAACTCGAGGACGGTCTGCGGAACCCATGTCGCAATGCGCTTACCAGGCCGTCGTTCGGCTACTTGCGCCGCCGGATGACGGCCCGGTAGATGCGACCGGCCGCACGTTCGAAGTCCTCGTGGGTCCAAACTCGGATGACCAGCCAACCGGCGGCTCGAAGCTCCCGGTCCGTGTCACGATCGCGGCGCACGTTGGCCGCGAGCTTCGTCCTCCACCAGACCGCGTTCGCCTTCGGCCGGGTCTTGTGCTTCGGGCACCCGTGCCAGAAGCACCCATCGACGAAGACCGCGACTAGATCGCGACGGAAGACGATGTCGGCCCGGCGGCGCGACGATGGAAGAACGGCCGCGTCGACGGAGTAGCGAAGCCCCCTGCGATGAAGGGCCCGGCGTACCCCAAGCTCTCCGGGCGTATCTCGGCGCTTCGTCCCGGCCATGCGACGCCGGACCTCGGGGCTTGAAGGGTGCGGGGAGGAAGGGCTGTGGCTCGCGTTGCCTCGATGTCGCATCCGGATCGTTGGTCGCCTGAAACCCGATTCTCTACCCTGACCGTCAGTACTTCCAATCTCCGAAGACGCTCAGGTCCCAGGCTCAACTAGTTTGCTCCAGCTCGATGACCCGTTGAGCACAGCGTGACCCAACCTGCCGCCCAGCAACCGCCGCTCGAATTCACGATCGCCCTCGACACCCTGCGGCACCTCGGCATCGGTATCCCAGCGCCTGACCTGAGCCATCCGCTTCGAGTTCCTGAGGATGGGCGGCGTGCGGCTTCACGGAATGACTCGACCTCACGATGGTTTTCTCGAGGCCCTTCCTCGACCGCGAACCCGGATGTTCATCGTGAAGCGTTCTCTTTATCTATCGCGTAGCGACATACGTTTTCTTAGTAGCGTAGTCCTCAAGACTTGTCAGCACTCCGCGAACGAAGTGCCTCGACTCCCGGGCGACTTGAACCAGCTCACGAATGGTCACATCGCGTCCACAGTCAGAGAACGACACGTGCCCGTGGGCAAGATCGTTCCTCAAACGTTTGACTGTCGATAAGGCTTCACCACCACGTGCACGCCGGTTCGTGATCAACTCACACCCATGCTTGTCGAAGATCTGCCGGATCCGCTTTGCGTCAAGCGTCCCGGATCCAGGAAGCCTTGACGAATCTAGGTCGACGATCGTCTCCTGAACCACGTCCTCAACAAGCCGCTTAGCCGTCTGAAGGTACTTTTTCGGGGCAGCGTCCTCGTGGGTCACTCTGCGGTGCTTCTGCTCGACCCACACTTGCCTGAGGGCCTCCGAGATGACCCCGTGCTTGAGCTTCTCGCTCCTTATCGTTCCGTACAGCTCGTCGAACGCCGACCTGATGGAGGCCTCGACGACGTTGTACAGCATCAGATATGCAGCAGCCTTCCCGACGCGTAACCAATCCTCGTCGATCCTGACGACCCTTTGCTCTCCAGGCTGACCTTGCTCGAGCTCGGCATCGGGTTGCTCCATCCTCGCGAGCATGCGGAGGAACTTTCGAACCTCGCTGGCTCGACGTTCGAATTCGTCCACGACCTGCCCCATGGTTATTTCCCTCGCGCCAACAGGCGATCGCGTACGAACTCTATCCGAGCAAGAAGGCGAGGCCCCGAATTGCTTGCGTGCGTCGTCGTGTTCTTGAGAAACGCCTCGGAGTTGATCCAGGTCTCCACGTCGGGAGGAGAGAGCTCCGGACGTTCCCTGAGAGCGAGGTTCGTGCCTACGGCGATGGCCTCGAAGCGCACACGTGGAGTGGCCTTCGACTTCGGATTCTTGGCGAACCCGTTCGGGAAGTACTTCCCGACGAAGACCATTGTCTTCTCGAACTCCGCTTTCATGCGGTCACGCTCGAACTCCTCTCGGTGTGCTTGCGCGAAGTCGTCGAGGAACTCGTCAACGTCATGCGTGAAGTCCTCGTAGCGATCCGAGTAGGCGAGGAATCTAAGGACCAGCTCCTCGTCCTCACGCCGCTTCCTCATGCGCTCGCTGATGGGACACAGCTTCTTGAAACGGGGGTCGGTTCCCAGCTCCTTGACGAACTCCATGAAGGGGCCTGTGAATGCACCTCGCCGCACTTCGCTCGCACGAGCGGGAACGCCACTCGTGTTGACCCGAGTAAAGATCTCCTGTCTCAACTCTGGAGTTGTGCTGTCCTCCAAGACAACGATCCTCAAGGCTCTCGTGCGGAACTTGCGTTGTTGGGATTCTGGCAAGTCCGCGAACGCGAATCCGTTCAGGGACTTCAAGTGTGTTAGTCCGTCGAGCCGCAAGTCGCCGTTCATGAACTCTTCAAGCGTCTGCACCCGCTGGGCCCCGTCGACGATTTCGAGCCTCCCATCCTCCATGTCCGCGAAGAACATCATGGGGATGGGTAGCCCCAAGATGATCGATTCGACGAAACGACACTTGTTGCCACCAAGCCAGATGAACTCGCGCTGGTAGGACGGGATGTAGAACAGGTCGTTGCGGAACCGCTCCACGAGATAGTCGATCGGGAAGTCCTTGAGGTCGTACTTGACCTCATGCTGCTTGGCTCTGATCTCATGTTCGGCCGATTGGCGATCGACGTCGTTCGGCGATGTCTGGGGGTTGGCGCTCATGTGAGTTCAACGGAATTGAGTGATGTGTGTTTCGGTTCGGAGGATTTCATGCTGGGGTGCCACCTCTCGCGATCGACACCACGTGGGAATCGACGAGCCATTGGCATTGACTAGCGACACGCATGGGAGATGTCCCACCCCTGATCAGAACTCCCAGCTCCATGTTGGTTTCGAATGCGGCCTCGGTGAGGTTGGCGCTCGTTACGAAAAGGGTTGTGGCGTCGGCAAGGGCAAACTTGGCGTGCAGTGAGCCGGGAGCTCCTCGGACCAGCGGTCGTCGATCGAGCCGCCATTCATAGACGATGCCCCCGAGGTCGACCACGGAGCGGAGCGACGTGATGCCGTCGTGGGTGATACGACCACCCCCCGACTCGCGCGATTCGAGAAGTAGCTTCACCCGCACACCTCGGCGCAGAGCCTCGGCAAGAGCGTCTCGGATCCCGCCCACCGAGTACGCGACGTAGGACACGATCCAGATTTCGTGACGCGCGTCTTGGACCAGTTCGGTCAAGGCCTGCTCGGTTCGTCGGAGTGACGTTCCGGGCTTGGCGGGACCAGACCAGACGAGTTCGACACGCTCGCCCGAGCGTTCGGTCTCCACCGCACGCGCTGCGCTCAAGATCGCGAGACCGAGTGCTTGAGCGGTGACCGCGCTGCCACTGGAGCGCCACGCGGCGAGGAGCTCATCGGTCGCGCTGCGGCAGTCGGTGGGGAATCCCGGCGGGATGAGGTCGGCCGTCGGCCGTTCACCGGTCACGGTCCCGAGAGACTGCAAGTGCGCGACTAGCTCCGCTGCCACGGACATGGGCAAGTTTGCCACTAGGTCCGCAACCCGCTTGGCGAGGAGGTCAGCGCGCGGATCCATGTGGGCTCGGTGCGTCCGCCATCCAGGGCGTGAGCGGTTTGCGGACCGTGATCGCGAGAACCGCGCGGTCGAGGTACTTGTTCCCCCGCTCGCACGAGGTCTCGGAAACGAACAGGCACGAGTGGCACGCGGTGCCGTGCAGCACTCCGCGATTGGGCTCGGGGCGATGCTCGGCGCAGAGCGGATCCGACGAGCAGAGCTGAAGCCGCTGAAGGCCAATCGCGAGGTGTCGTCGAAGCGTGTCCGGTTCGCCCAAAGCGACGAGGCCACCGAGAGTCCCTTCGCTGTCCGCCGCCGCCGTGAAGAGCAGGATGCCCGCCATCGGTCCGCCCTCCTCGCCTGGCGCGGCTGAGTAGATGCGCTCCTCGATGCTCGCCGCCGAGTACCCACACTCGATCGCGAACTGCCGGAGAAGCGTGTGCGAGAGCGTGTGCAGCACGACGTAGCGAAGCCCCGGATACTGTTCCTCCGGGTTCGGGATGTTGCGCACACGACGGAAGGTGACGTGCGCTCGACGGAACTCGTCGTCGAGCTTCTTCGCCTCGTCGCCGTCGAGCCACGCGGACAACGTGTCCTCGCGCAGGCGGAGGAACACGCCCTCGCCCCGTACCTCGCTCGACGGCACCCACGTCGGAGCCCCCCGCGTGAGCGGCGCTCGCTGCATCTTGGGGATCTGTGCCGGGTCTCCGAAATCACCAGGCGAGTCGACGCGCGTGAAGCCGATGCACGCGCGCACGACACGGAGTCGCTCCACGAGCACGACGTCCGCGATGAACTTCTCGAAGCCCTTCGGAACCTTGGCGGAGCGCACGCGGAAGTCGTCGGTCTTCGGCGCGGCGGCAGGATTCGTGAGCACGGCCCACTCCTCGCGCCGTAGGTCCGCAACGGATCTCGTCGTCGCCCCAGTTCCACTCGCACGTCGACGTTCCTCGATCGCCGCCCAGACCTCGTCCAGCGACCAGGCGCTGAACTCGGGCAGGAACACCAGCAGCGGCTTGAGCTGATCGGGCCGGGTGACCTCCTTCAGCCCAGTCCACTTCTCGTCGACCTTCTGCCGCAGCTTGCCCTTGTCCGTCGGCAGCGACAGCGCGGAGAGTTGGATCGAGAACCACAGGTTCGACGCCCCGATCAGCATCACGCGCGGCTCGGCGTCGCAGCTCTTGTCCTCGTAGTCACGCCCGAGGTGCGGGTGCCGTCCCGTGCATTTCTGCGGGAGATGTTTGAGCGCGTTGTCGCCGAACGCGAGCGTCATCGGCTTGCCCGCGTTGCATCCCTTGCAGAACACGCGCAGATCCGCGACCTCGGACGACAGCCCGCTCTCCTGGAACTCGAGCGGCCCTCGACAGCCCGGCGTCTTGTGCGCGATGAACTCGTCCCAGGGAAAGTCGTCGAGGTGCCCGTTGCGACAGGCCATGACGAACCGAGCGGGCACGACCTGCGGCGGCTTGCCGACCTTGCAGTTCGCGTGGACGTAGCAGGTGCGGTCCTGCCGGAAGTACTCCTTCTTGAGGCTGAAGATCCCGAGGTCGAGCGGCGCGAGCGTTTGGCAACGCGGACAGCGAACCCAACGCGGGAACGTGACGACCGGAACGCCGGTACGCGCATCCTCGCTGTGCGGATCGCTGCCGTCCCGATAGATCGGGGCCACGAGCCGCTGCACTTGGCTCCCGAGATGGTTCTGCACCAGCGCGAGCAACCGATCCTCGGTGATCTCGTTGAGCGGTGACGGCGCGGGCCACTGCTGCAAGCCCGACGGCATGACGGACATGCGCGGGAGATCGACGATCGAACCGACTCCGTAGGTGTGCAGGATCTGGCTTCGTCTCGCTTGGCCGACGCGGAACGGTGCGAATGTCATGGGTCACACACCTCCCTTCGTGGCGTCCTCTTGAAGGACGAGGCCGGGCGACGGCTCGACGTCGCGCAGCGAGTTCAGACATGTGAACGTGTCCCAGTCCTGTTCCTCGGGCTTCAGTAGAAGCCACGGAGATCCGCCCTTCACCTTCTTGAAGGTCATGCCCGGCTTCTTCCGCGCGAGGTTCACCCAATCGTCGAGGACGCGCTTGAGACGGGCTGCGATCTCGTCGGCGAGTGGCTGGTTCCCAGACACGCCCGCGATCCTCGACCGCACTTCCTCGATTGCCTGCAGCGCCGAGGCGTCCGTGAGTTGAATCTGCGACGCTGCGGAATTCGGCGACAGGGTGCGCGAACGCAAGCGCGTCAACGACAAGAGAAGCGCCGTGATCCCGCGATCGATGGCGCGCGCGGAGAACGGCGTGACCGACAGAGGCTCGACCTGCTCGTAGAAGGTCGCGTGGTAGTGCTCGAACCGCTCGTAGTGCGAGAGGTCCCGAGGCCGTGCCCAGTTGTAGACCGTGCAGACGATGCCCGGATGTCGACGACCGACGCGGCTCGTCGCCTGGATGTACTCGGCTGTGCTCTTCGGCTGACCAGCGACGACCATCAGCCCGAGCCGACCGATGTCGACGCCGACCGAGATCATGTTCGTCGAGAGCAGCACGTCGATCGGCTTCCGCGAGGTGAACGTCGTCCCCGACTTGCGCTCGGCCTCGCGCTGCTTCTCCAACGCCGGATCGAACATCGCCTCCATCAAGTCGAGCAGGCCAGGGATCTCGGTCGAGTTGCGACGCGAGGTCAGCTCCTCGACCATCGGCCGCGGCCGCCGCGCGAGGCCGCGATCTTGCATGCGCAGCAATCGGTTGGCGACGTCGTCGTCCACTAGCCGTCGCATTCCTCCGAGTTCGCGCAGCGAGTTGAAGTATCCAACGAGCGTGCACCACGGATCAGTGTGCTTGCCGTACTGCTTGTCGTAGAGGAGCCACGTCGCGGCGAGGTACGCCGTGTACGTGCGGATCAGAACACCCTTGAGTCGACGACCCGGCGCACAGACGCCGACGTACAGCCGCCCCGGCGTGTCCTCGCTCGACTTCCGACGGATCGAGAAGAAGTTGTCCGCGATGTCGGTGCCAGGCGGAGGAAACACCGCGACCTTGCGCAAGAACAGCGAACGCACCTGGTGCGCCGCGTTGCGAATCGTCGCAGTCGACACGATGACCTTCGGCCTAACCGTTGTGCCGCCGACGGTCCAAGTACACATCGCGTCAACCGCCGTCTCGTACAACCCGACCAAGCTCCCGAGCGGGCCGGAGATCAAGTGCAACTCGTCCTGGATGATGAGATCCGGCGGCCGTAGCGGCGGATGGTCGATCGTCTTGGTCGCCGGGTGCGAACCCTTCGCCGGATGCGAATCGGCATCGTCGAGGTCCGACGCACGGAAGCCGTGTCGAGGGCACAGACGCGACACGCGACCGAACAAGTTCTGCGTCGCGCCGTTCCACGGCATCTGCGCGAACTTGTCGACCGTCGCGATCAGGAGCGACGGCGGACGCCGGTAGATTTCCTCGTCGACCACGAGGACAGGCAGTCCCTCGTCCTTCGACTTGGCCTTGCTGAACAAACACTGACCGTAGGCGTCGCCGCAGTACGTGATCGTCCGACAGCGGCCCTGCGCCACGGTCTCGACCTCGATGTCGCGCCCTTCGACGATAGGCGATCCGCACCACGGACACGCCGTGAGCTGCGCGGGCGATCCGCTCGCTGCTGGCCGGTCATGGCGACCACCACCGCCGCCGCGCACTTCCTGGATGTACTCGTGCGCTTCCTCGGTCCTGTTCGGTGTCGTGCGCGAGCCGACCCAGATGCCGATGCGGAAGGGCTCTTCACCCCAACGCTTGTCGCCCTTGTCGAGCGCCTCGCGTCGGATCGCTTCGCACGCACAGACGAGCACGGACGCGCGCTGGAACTGCTGAAGCGTCAACAGGCGCAGCGTGTAGCGCATCAGCACGGCGATGCCCTTCTCGCCGGAGTGGCCTTCGACCATCCCCTGAAGACGGCGCAGGCCCATCACGTAGGCAGCCAGGCCCAAGTACGCTTCGGTCTTTCCACCGCCCGTCGGGAACCACAAGAGATCCGCGACAGCCTCGGTCGCGTGACTGCGCTCCGGGTGATGGAGGTCGGTGCAACTCGAAAGGTTGAGCAGGATGAACGCGAGCTGGAACGGCCTCCACAAGTGGTTCGCCGGATCCGCGTCGATGGCGTCGAGGTCGGGCTTGCGACCGCGTCTGCGATCCTCGGCGAACTTGGAGTGGATGCGCTGCTGCCACATCGCGTGGTTGGCGAAGCGGAACGACTCGGCCGCCTGCTCGTCTCGGTCGAGAAGCGCGATGCCCGCCTCGACTCGACGTAGCGCCGCGCGGCAACTCGTGATCGCGTCGCGTGCGGGAGACTGGTACTCGTCGAGCCGGGCGGTTGGTTCGCCGATCTCCTTTTCCCGTTTGTCGATCCACTGTTGGTACGCCTGAACGAGCGGGCGCAGCGCAGGCCCGAGTTCCGCTCGCGACTTGGTCGCCAGGACCTTCATGTCGAGTTCGAGGCCCCGGAGTCCCTCGAAGCCCGGGTCGTTCTCGGTGGGCGCGTCGACTCGCTCGACCTCGGATGTCGGCATCGCGATGGTCGTCAGTCGTCGTGCCTTCCACGCATCCTTCGGGTCGACGTCGGCATGAGTGGCGGTCCCGTGCCCGACGGCGAACTCGCCGTAGCGCCGGTACAGCATCGCCATCTCGCGCTCCTCGCGCGACAGGTCGGTGCCGTCGTCGAACTTGCCGCGCATCGAAGGCCGACGGTCGAACACCGCGGATCCGTCGACACCCTCGACGGCCAGCTCGACCTGGAAGAGCCACGCACTGCCCGCCTTCTCGTCCTGCACTTCCTCCTGCTCGTTGACCAGGAAGAGCGTCACGACCCACTGGTCGTTGAGCGTTCGGACGATGCCCTCGACGTGGACATCGGGCTTGCGCGGATCGGGGCTGACCTTCGCGATCGGTCCTTCGCGCAACGCGACCGTGAACGGCTCACCGCCGTAGGGCGTCCTCTTCCAGACCTTCTGTGGATTGCCGCTCTTGGTCTCGATCGAGGCGCTGTCGGTTCGCTCGTACTGCCCCCAAGCGGTCTTGACTCGCACCTGCGTGACGCGTTTCGCGACGACGAAGCTGAGGCCGAGCGACGACGGGAACATCGTGCCCGTGCGGACGCCTGAATACTCCCGCGTACCCTCTTCCCGGCTATCCGAATGTTCGCCGGTCTCGATGGTGTCGTCTTCGCGCTGATCAAGGCTCGTCTTCTTCGGCGCAAGCATGCCGACGAGGTAGCGGTCTTTGATCGACGACTCTTCGACTTCCTCGTCGGGACCGCCAGCAGGCCCGAGTAGCTCAAGCCCGACGAGTCGATCTACCTCCGAGCGAATGTACGGCAGGCTCGGCGGTCCCGCATTTGCGGAAGCGCTGGCACTACGCATCGGCATCATGCCGAGGCCTGCGGTGCTTACAGGCTCCTCAGGCGACGGGACATGACTGGCGGGATCAGGCGTGACCATTCGCATCTCCTCTCAACTCCATTGCTCGATGCTCTTCGTGCGCGGAACGGACCAGGCGCAAGTGCGCGCTGCGCATTGCGGAGGCCCTGCTGTTCGCGGCCCCTTGAGCCGGTATGTCAAACCGCCTGACCAGTGGTTCAACGTCGATCGCACCGTAGGACCGTGCGGTCTCTGCATCAACAAGTGCGAGTTCCCTGCGCAGTGCGACGAAGTGAATATCGAGGTTGGCTCCGTCATGAAGCCTGTTGTACAGCTCCGTGTATCCATGTCCGGTTGCGAGACACCACGCAGCGGCTTGTTCCTGGAACCGATCCGCCGCTTGTATACCCCCCTCACTTACGGGAGACGGTGGTGGTGGGAATGTCAAGATGGCTCGGCCGAGGTCGAGGCTTACGCCACTTCCCATGTGGGAGCCACTCATAGCTTCCGCCCAGCTGGAGAACAGACCCGACAAGAACACAGAAAGCGTGCCGGGGCCGAACTCTCGGATGACAACGAACTTGTTCGTGAATATCCAAGAGCATGGAACCCGTGCAGCAACGATGCGCTTGCAGATTTTGGGAACTACGATGCACGAACGATCAGGAGCGATGACTCGATAGCCTTCAGCTCGATTGTTCCAATACTGCCACCATCGTTCTGACAGTCCATTGTAGGATGTGAGTTGTTCCGGCGTCCGAGTGGGCTCGACACGCTCGATCAAGAATCGATACACGACTTCTGACTTAGATCGGACATCATCAAGTTGGAGGTCGCGGGTAAACACAGCCCACCGCTCGATCTTCTGAAGCCCGTGAGAAAGCAGGTCGTCACCGCTTAGGTACGGCTGGAAGAGTCCAGCACCTCCTTCTTTGAGCCTGCGAAACCACGGGTCATCCAACTCCACAGTGAACGCAAGTCCGCGACCATTGTGGACACCCTCGAACGCGAAGAGCCCGGCCGCCAGGGGCTCTGGCGCGATCAATTCGTCGGTGCCGCCGTCAAGTCGTGGTGTGATCTTGTCGACCGACTCGCCGTCGAGCATGGGACACGCGAGGTACGGTGGTTGTGCAATCCAGACGATGATGGCGCTAACCGTCGCGGATCCGGGCCACGGGAATGCCGTGGCTGCACGGTAGATCAAGCAATGTTGTGCGATCACCGCGAGTCCTGCGTCCAAACTCTCGCCCTCGCATAGCTTCGACGTTCCAAGGAGCCCTGCGTATCCAGGAGTCGCAAGTAAGTGAACTGCCCGCCGAAGAAACAGGGTAGCGAGGTCGATCTTACCGGATTCTGGCCCGGTGAGCATCTCCTTGGCGAACTGCATCTCAGTCCCGAGCGAGGACTTCCAGTACTTGTTCCCAAGGAACGGTGGGTTCCCGACGATCGCGTCGAAACCAGGGCGCGAGCCATCGAAGACCTCGGGGAATCGCAGCAACCAGTGAAAAGGTAGATGACGCGAGCGACGTGTAGGCTCTAGACGACGAAGAAGGCCCTTCGTGTGCTCCTCGGTCCTGCGAACAGCCTCTGCTCGTTCTTGGACACTTGCATCCATCTCAAGGACGGCCAGAGCATCCGAAGCCAGATCCTGAACGAGATTCGTCGCCAAGCGATCACGTCTCGCTCCTCCTTGCAGTGCGAAGGAGTCCCGATACTGTGCGATGAGTGAGTCGGAGATCGATGACAAGCCGGCCAGAAGTTCATCAGCTTGACGCAGCAACGTGGCCTTGTCCTCGACCTCGTTCGTCGTTTCAACCGTAATCCCTCGGAGCATCTCTCGAAGTGCGCTCGCTCGTTGAATCGCAGTTGTGACGGTCGCCGTGGACAGGACCGTTGGGGCGGATGCACTAGTCAGATTGAGGCGCTCCAACTGCCAGGCATGGGTGACTCCGAGCAGGGAGTCCCCGGACCGAATCGCATGGTCAAGGAACCCGAAAGGCTTCTCCCGCTGAAGTGTTGTCAGCCAGAGGGAGAGCTTCGCCATCTCGACAGCCATGGGGTTCACGTCAACCCCGTAGAGACAGCGATCAACTACGACGCGCCTTGAAATGGCCTCCCGTTCGTTGGCGTCACTCGGAATGATCCGTTCCCCTTGCGCGCCGGTGGACAGATCGCCCTCTGGCGTCACGAGCAGGCGTCCGGGGTTCGCGAGCTCCAGCCGCTCCCACGATTCGGCGAGGCGTTCAGCGAGGTAGCGACACGCCTGCACGAGAAACGCGCCCGATCCGCAGGCGAGGTCGCACACGCGGAGTGCGAGGATCTCCCTCGGCGTCTTCAGCTTCCAATCGGCCTCGGGCGTTCCCTCGGCTGGTCCTGTGTATACGAGGGGCTCGAGCGCGTACCGCACGACCGGCTCCGTCAGGCTCGGCGGCGTGTAGTGCGTGCCCGTGCTGCGTCGATCCGCTCCGGCCGTGACGTAGACGCTGTCCTTCGGGTACACGGCGGGTTGCTGCCGACGGTCCTCGCGCACCAACCCGGCAACGGGCTTCACTCGACCGTACAGCTCGCGGTCGTTGCCGCACGCGACCAGCCAGCGCGCCGAATCGTCTTCGATCTCGTATTCCAGGTCTTTCGTGATCGAAGGCTCGGAGCGTCCGGTCTTCTCCTTCACGAACGAGACGAGCTTCGACGGATCGGCCGCGTCGTAGCACTGCTCCAACGCCCGCAGCTCGATCTCGGGCTCCTCGCCCTTCGGTCCCTTGAGACTGACAACGGCGTCGGCTGCGCGCTTCGCCGTGTGATCGAGCAAGCTCTCGTAGACGTTCCCGATCTGCTCGACGCCCAGCTCGCGGAAGGACAGGCGGCGCGTCTCGGCTCCGTTCGCGCCCGTGTCACGCACGCGCAGGACTTGTAGCGCCTCGAGCACGAATAGCACCGTCGCATCGTCGACGCCGAGGGGCGACGCCTGGACCACGCGCCAGCTCTCTCCCGGCTTGCGGCCTTCAAGGAACGGGAACCGATCGGGATCGAAGAGATGGCCGCCGTACGCGGGCAACCGCATGTCCTCGTGCGCGACCCCGCCGTGGATCGCGCGAAATGCCGCGAGGAGTCGACACCACGCGGAGGAGCGACGTTCGAGCACGTCCGGGCCGAGACGATCCGCTTCGGCGCGCAGGTTCGCACCGAGTGGCGAGAGCGCGTAGTGCCGTTGATAGAACGTCGACTTCGCGACCGGGAAGTACAGGTCGGCTTGTTCCTCCAGATAGAAGACGAAGACGAGTCGCATCATCACCGTGACGGCGGCCTCGTAGACCTGTTTCTCGGACACTCCGGCGAGAACGGTGCGGTTGGAGCGGCGATCCAGTTCGTCGATGCGGCGCACTAGCAGCTCGATCGCTTCGCGCACCTGCAAGCCGAGCTGGATCGTGACGTCGTGCTGGTTCTCGGCGCTGCGTTCGATCAGGCGCTCTAGCGTGTCGTCGGCATCTCCAAGTGTGCGGCGGACACCGAGCAGCGTGCGGAACGCTTGCAGCGTGATCTTCTCCTCGAACCACAGCGCGGCGTGCCACGTCACGAACGTCGTCGTGCCCTTGCGCGGTGCGGAGACGAGCACCCACTGCTCGCCGTTCGTGGCCAGGCCAAGCGAGAGGCCGGGATCGGAGGAGCCGCGTAGCAGCTCGACCATGCGCGTCACCGGCGATGCTTTCCACTTGGCACCTTCCAGCGCGCGTTCGAGGTCGGTGCCGGGCTCGTGAACTTGGATCACCACGCGTGCGGGGCGCTCGCCTTCGCCGGGCATGCCAAGCACTGCGAAGTCGGGTGCGAGCGTTTCGTTGTGCAGTGCGGCGCGCACGCGCAGTTTCGCCGGGATCCCTTGACCGTCGACGAGCACGTCAGCGCTGTACTCGAGCGCTCGTGCCAGCACGAACCGGATCCACTGCGTGTGATAGGCGCGATCGTGCGCGTTCTCGTTCCACTCCGCGTGCGCAGCCTTCAGCTCCGCCCGGACGTCTCGGTCGTCGGCTTCCAGTCCCTGAGGAAGGACGTCCTTGAGAACCGGTAGCGACAGGAACGGGCCGGACACCTCGACGAGGCGCAGCCACTCGAGGTGGTTCGCTCCGACGGTCGGGGGGCGTTTCGCGCGACGTGCCATTAGGTTCTGTCCTCGACTTACCAAGACTCGGGGACGAGGAACGCGACGGCGACGGGGAAGTTCCACGGCTTCGGGTCACGGAAGCGACGGCGTAGTTCGTCCTGTTCCGCGCGCAGGCGCACCGGGATCCTCCCCAGTTCGTCGAGGAGACTCGCGGAGTCGCGTTCCCACTGACCCTGCTCCGACGCGGTGAACATCTCCAACTGGAAGGCCTTGCGCTCGCCGAGTTCGGTCTCGATCTGCTTCTTCAGCTCCGCGAAGATCGCCGCGACTTTCTCGCACTCGTCCTCGGCGCGAGCCTCGAGCATCGATTGCAGGTTCTTCGTCCGCTGCTGTTCGCGGGACTGGAGCGCTTCACCCAGCGGCTTCTCGATGCGCGCCCACGACTCGCGGATCCGATCGCGCTGAGACGCCGACGCGGCCCGGTCGGAGAGAGCGCCTTCCATGCGCGCAGTCTCCTCGACCGTGTCGAAGCGCCGAAAGCGGCCGTCGTTCACGTAGCCACCGGCGACGATCACCTGCTCGTGCAGGCGATGGCCGTCGGCTCCGAGGACGAGGATGCGAGACCAGGCCAGTACGGCCAGCTCTTTCGTCACGCTGTTCGAGACCGCGCAGGCAACGACGCGATGGATCTGGCGCGAGTCCTTCGCAGCGGAGACCTCGGCGCGCAGCAGTCGCTGCGAGAGGTCGACGAGGCGGTGGTTGAGGTGGACCAGCACCACGTCGTCGCGCCCCTTCGCCACGTCGTGATCGAACGTGATCGGACGCTCCTTGTGCGTGTGCGGGTGCTCGAGGCCGACCGAACACCCGACCCAAGCTCCCGTCAGCTTCGGCATCCAAAACGTCGAGGAGTGGAGATCGACGGGGCGCAGCGCGGGCTGGCCTGCGAGACGGAGACCGACCTCGACCACGCGGCGCACGGATTCGGGCGTGATGTGCAGCTCGGCCCGCGACTCGTCCAGCGTACGGCGCAGTTTCGCGACGTCCTCGGACAGCTTCCGCTGGAACGACAGTAGGCGGCGCACGGGCTCGGCCTGTTTCTCGGGCACCGACGTGTCGATGTCGGTGCGCTTGCCGAGCATCGCTTCCACGACTTGCTTCGCGACGACGGGGCTGACCTTGCCCAGCAGGTCGCTTCCGATCCGCTCGATCTTCTTCACCGCGACCATCAGGAACTCGAGGTCCCCTTCGAGGTCCCCGGGTCGAGTGCCGACTTCGCCGGCGTTCTCGCGGTATTCGGAACCCACGAAGTGGAACACCTCGGGCGCGAAGCGCTGACCGTGGCGGTCGATGCGTCCGTTGCGTTGCTCGAGCACGTTCGGATTCCAGGGGATCTCGAAGTGCACCAGGCGGTGACAGTGGTTCTGGAGGTCGATGCCCTCGGACGCCATGTCCGTCGCGAGGAGGATCCGGACCTTCGATTCCGACGGATCGCATTGGAACGCGTTCTTGATCGCGTCCGCCTCCTTCGGATCCATCCCGCCGTAGAGGAGTGACAGCCGTCCGTCGGTGGCGAAGCCCTGGGTCGCCAGAATCCCGTGGAGCCACTTCTGGGTGGCGCGGAACTCGGTGAAGAGGATCACGCGCTCGTCGTTCCACTTTCCGCCCGGACGAAGGGTCGCCTCGAGCCACCGCACGAGTTCCTTCGTCTTCGAGTCGGGGCTGTTGGCAGCGATGCGTGCGCGTGTGCTCAGGCTCTCGAGCAGTTTCTTCTCTTCGGAGCTGAGTTCGTCGAACGTGCTCGATGCCGCGGCGACGGCCGCATCGACATCGGCTTCGTGATCGTCGTCCGTGGTCTCCTGCGGTTCCTCGGCCGCTTCGAGCTGCCGACGGAGCACGCCTTCGGGGACCCTGCGGCGGGACGAGGGCTTCTCCTCGATGCCGCGCAAGGTCTTAACGTGCTTCTCCAGCGTGTCGGCGAACGCCTGCGGGGACGAGAACAGTCGCTTCTTCAGCAGCTTCAGGACGAAGTCGGTTCCGAGCGAGCGCGTGCCCGTCGAGTCGCGATCCGAAGCGCGCCGGAGATCGCCGTACTTCTTCAGGTCCTGGTACAGCGACTTTTCGGCATTGGTGTAGTGCACCGGGATGGCTTCGAGTTGGCGCTCCAGGAACGCACGCTTGCCGTTCTCGTCGACGAGTTCCGTCTTCAGGCGCCGGACCATCACGGCTTGGACTTGCTTGGGATCCTGACGGCGAACGCCGCGCGTGAAACGCTGGTCGTCGAGCAAGTTCAAGAGCGCGGAGAAGCTCTCGGGGAAGCCGTTGTGGGGCGTCGCCGACAGGAACAGCTTGTGCTCGAAGTGAGGGGCGATCGTGCGGATGGCGTCCGTGCGTTGCGACTCGACCTGATAGTTGACGCTGCCGGAGGGCGCGATGTTGTGCGCTTCGTCGACGATCAGCAGGCCGTGACGCCGCGGATACGCCGGCTCGTCGGGCCTCGGCAACGTCTCGCGGAACAGCCTCATCGGAGCCTCACGCTTCAGGTAGTCCATCGACGTGATCAGGCGTGGGAAGTGCGTCCACGGGTTGACGTGCAGGCCGCGCTCACGGCGCAGGCGCTTCATCGCCTCGGAGTCGACGATCACGAACTCCAACCCGAACTTCTCACGCATGTCGTTCTGCCACTTCGTGTTCAGCGAAGCAGGGCAGACGACCAGCACGTTCTGGATCCGGTGGCGCAGCAGCAATTCCTGCAAGACGAGGCCCGCTTCGATCGTCTTGCCGAGCCCGACGTCGTCCGCGATCAGCAGGTTGACGCGCGGCATCCGGATCGCGCGCACGACGGGCTCGAGCTGGTAGCTCTCGATCGTGATGCCGCTCCGGAACGGCGACTGCAACGAGCTGGCGTCGGCCGACGACACGGTCCCCCAGCGCACGGCGTCGAGGAACGCCGAGAAGCTCACGGGGTCGTCGAAACCGTCCGGGCGAGGCAACTCGGGCTTGCCGCTGTGGACCACGCGCGCGCCGGGTTCGATCTCCCAGATGACCTCGAGTTCCTCGCCCCAGCCGTCGTCGTCCATCGAGGCGAGACGCACGACGTGGCTGGCCTGGGCGGACTCGGACCGGAGAGGGTCCGTGGGCAGCGACGACGCCACGACTTCGCGCACGATCCACTGACGGCGGCGAACCTCGACGGCGTCGGAGGAACGGGGAATGGCCTGACTGGTCACTGGCGAAGTCGAGCCTCACGAGGAGGCGGGGGGGGAGAGTTTCAGTACCCCTGACGAGGGGGTGGCGAGCGTCGCGGTCTCACTCGGGACAGTGGAGGGATCGGCTCCGACTTCGGGGCCGAAGGTATCAGGACCTGCTGGATCGGGGACACCGCGGTTCGCAGAAGGTTGGTCGTGCTACGGGCGTCGCTCCGCGTGAGGACGGATCAGGTTCGCACCGCGCGGGATCGCGCTGACGTCGAGCGGTCGGACTCGGTCTGTGGCGCAAGGCGACCAACGTCATCGCGGTGCTCACGGCAAGGCAACGCGGGCCGTCTGGATCTCGTCTCGCAACCGCTCGGTGATCAGCGCGCGACTACATCCCCCAAGGCCACCCTATCGATTATGAGAATGATTATTCTCGGAAGCGATGGTACGTCGCCGGCATGGAGCCCGCCCATCTCCCTGACCTCGTCGGCACCGTCGACCTCCCCTTCGCTGTCGTCAGCCCTGACCGCCATCCCTCGCTCGTCTACTTAGCGTCACTCGGCGCCGGTTCGAGACGCTCGATGCGCCAGGGATTGGACCTCGTCGCCGAACTGGCGTCGGGCGGCAGGTTCGACGCCGATGAGTTCCCGTGGCCGGCTCTCCGCTACCAACACACTGCCGCGATCCGCGCCAAGCTGGCCGAGAGCTACGCACCCTCTACGGCCAACCGGATCCTCGCTGCACTGCGCGGCGTTCTGAAGGAGTGTTGGCGCCTCGGCTACACCTCCGCGGAGGATTTCCATCGAGCCGCGGACCTCGAGAACGTTCCGGGGCAGCGGCTGCCGGCGGGTCGGATGCTGACCATCGGGGAGCTCGGCGAGCTGTTCCGATCGTGCGCGCTCGAGGGAACGCCTGGGGCCAGGCTCGACGCCGCACTGCTCGCGTTGCTCGTGGGTTGTGGTCTGCGGCGCTCGGAGGCGGTGGCGCTCGACCTCGCCCACTACGACGTCGAAGAGCAGACCCTCCGCGTGCGCAGAGGCAAGGGCCAGCGCGAACGGTTGGTTCCGATCGTGAACGGCCAGCAGGCGGCGCTCGAGAGCTGGTTGGAAGTGCGGGGTTCCGAGGGCGGCAGTCTTCTCTGCCCGGTTTCGAAGTCAGGACGCATCGACCTCCGTCGCATGACCTCGCAGGCCGTCTACATGCGGCTCGCCAAACGGGCGGAGAAGGCCGGCACACCGACGTTCTCACCGCACGACCTGCGGCGGACATTCATCTCGTCCCTGCTGGATCGAGGAGCGGACATCAGCGCGGTTCAACATCTCGCCGGACACGCAAACGTCGCGACGACGACGAGGTACGACCGCCGAGGAGAGCAGGCGAAGCGTAAGGCGGCTGAACTGCTTCAGGTCCCGTTCATCGCATTCCCCCAGTCCGCGAACGAATGAGGCATGCGGGGGCCAGGACCGCGCTCCCGGCACGACTGAACGAGTGAGAGCGCCACCGCCCCACGGGTCCGAGGGCTCTACGCGCTCGGTACTGCGAGATCGAACGCGAGTCCCACCGCAGCTTCTTCGGGGAACGGCACTCGCTCCGCCAGTCGCTCGGTCGAGTGCTCGTCGACCGCGTACTTCTCCCCCATCACCACCTGGAACCAGCGCGCGCGGTCCGTCACCACTCGGAACATCTTCTCGTCCGCCGTGCCTTCCAAGTACGGCAGGTACACATGGATGGACTCGCCCTCCTTCTCGGCGAGGCAGCGGAGTCGATCGATGCGGCCCGTGCGCTGCTCGAGCGTGCTCGGGTTCCACGACAAGTCGTGGTGGATGACGTGACGACAGTCCAAGTGCAGGTCGACGCCCTCGGACATCACCTCGCTGGCCACGAGGATCTCGGGGAGCAGCGGGCTGTTGAAGCCGCGGAGTAGGCGTCGACGCGTCTCCTCACGAACCTCGCCCGTCGCATGACGCACGACGTCCTTGTCCGCCGCCTCCAAATCCGCGAGGACCTGGTCGCGTTCGGCGACTGAACCCAGCGCGCCGTTCAAGAACTCGAGGAACGACTTGACCCGGTCGCGGAATGCGAGCCGGCTGCCGCGTCGCGTTCCGAGAGAGCGCGCGACCGCATCCGCTGCGGCACGCGCTTGTGCAACCGTTGCCCGATCCGACTCGAGGCTCGCTCGCAAGTCCTCGTCGTTCAGCGGTAGGTTTCGCACGACGAAGTCGCGCGTCGCGAGCGTCTGCAACAGGACGTCCACGACCTTCTCGCGTTGCCCGGGGGAGAACCCGCTCGAGGCGTCCGTCCATTGGGTCACGACGGCTCGAACCTCGCGGCGCAACGGACTCTCTCGGTCCTGCAGGCGTGCCACGATCCGCTGCACGCGGGCGAGCGCCTCATCTCGATCTGCGAGGCCGAGGCCGAACCCGCGGATCGCAATGTCACCGACACTCTGTTCGACGGCTTCGTTCAGGCGCGCGGTCAGGGCTTGGATCGTCCGAATGTAGTGCGCGAACACGAGGACCTTGCTGCCTGCGTTCCACTCTCGAATCACGCGGCGGACGGTCGCCTCGATTTTGGGGTGCGCACCGGGGTCCTCGCCCAGGCACGACTTCACGCTGTCGATGTACCAAGCGATCTCGCCGGTGGCGGAGCCCTGCGAGAGCTCGACGTCGGGATCGTCCGTCGGTCGGCCACGATCCGCCGTGTCGCGGAACGCCTCGAACGAGGACGCGATGCCCTCGGCGAAGTACGCACGGGTCTTGGACTGACGAGCCAGCACGCTCTGCGCTCGCGCGCACAAGAGGAACGGGAACCTGCTCTCCGTCGGAATCGTCAGGCCGGTCGCACTGTCCAGTCCGTCCTCGATCCCGCGGCCGTGGATCGTCGAACGCCGCGGGATGACGCGCTCGCCCACGCGCAGGTATCGGTCGCGCAGGTGGCGGACCACCCACGGTTTCAACACGACCTCAGCGGCGCGCAGGGCTTCGTGCGATCGCTCGTACTGATCCAGCACCCCTTGGATCGCTGGAGATGGAACGAGCGATGAGTCCTTCCGCAATCGCGCCCAACTCCCAGACTCGTGCAGCGCGAGGCCCTCCACCTCTTCGCTGCGCAACTCGCCCCACTTGCGATCGAGCTGAACCGCAGCTTGTTGAGCACGGTCCAACGCGACACGCAGCCCTTCGAGCTCGGCGCGCAGTCGCTCGACGGAGGTCCCAGCGGGCAAGGCATCGGCGTTCACCGCCAGGAATCGGCTGAGGACTTCCAGCAACTCGTGGTGCCCCAGTTGGAACGGCGTCGCCGTGAGGAACAGCATCCGGTCGAACGAACCGCTGATGACCGACGTGTCCTCGGATTCGGGATCGGCGAAGAGGCTCGCGAGTCGGGTGCTCGGATTCTTCAGGTGGTGCGCTTCGTCGACGACCAGCAGGGGACTGCGGATCGAGGCGCTGCGCAACGCCGCGCTCCACAGACCTTTCAATGCGTCGTTGAGCGCGGCGCGTGCAAGTGAGATCCGTTCCTCGAGGTGAAGACTGCGTCGACGGGGAGCGAGCGCGAGCGCCTCAGCGAGTGGAAGCAGATCCACGTGCTCGAGGGCTTCGAGAAAAGCAACCGGGACCGGATCGTCGTCCAATTCGTGACCGAACCCGCGCGCGATCGACAACCACTCGGACGCCTCGGAACGTAGGAGCGCCTCGATCTGATCCGGCGTCCAACCGTGCAGGCTCGACGAGCGCAGGAGTTCCCGAGCGAAATTCGGCAGCGCGGCTAGAGTCCCCCGCTTCAACGGATGCCGGCGCACGGCTTCGCGCATCGCCTGCAGTCGCGCGAACGGATCGCGCTCGCCACTGTGGAGCGCGGTGTTCGCCAGCAGCACGATGTGGTTCCGTCGGTCCGGCGGGTCGTCGAAGCAGGCGAGGAACTCGACGCCTTTGCGTGCACGGCGCAACCGGATCACGGTCTTCGAACCCGGGCCTTGGGCACCCTGGAGACACTTCTCCTCGAACCGCCGGACGTCGCCTTCCCACTTGTCCATGAGACGCGGTGGCACCATCACCACGACGGGTGCATCGCTGGCGAGTGCCGCGCTCACGGCGACGGCCAACGCGACGAAGGTCTTGCCCATCCCGACCTCGTCGGCGAGCACGACGCCGGGACGGAGCGCGAATCGCTCGAGGATCGCGCGGGCAGTTCGTTCCTGACGCTCTGCATCCGTCGACGGGATGCCTCCCGCTCCGAGCACGATGCGCTCGTCGAACGTCCACGGACCGTGCGTCGCCTGGCTCACGAGTTAGCCCCCAGCACGAAGTCGAAAGCCCTCGAAACGTACGCATCGAGTGCAGCCTGTGACTCTTGCCCGTCGAGCAGGCCCTGCACATCCTCGGCGACAGCGCGGTATCGCTGGCGCACGACGTCGGTCGTGAGCCCGATCCCCTGGACCTTCCGCAGAGCTCGGCCGACGACCAACGCGACCTCGGTGACGAGGAATCGCTTCTCGGCGGAGTCTTCCACTTGCTCGGTCAGCAGCCGCGCCAGATTCGCGGGGCCCATCGGGCCCTTCAGGCGAAAGTCGAGCGCGGATCGGGAGTGCACGGGTTGAGCGAGTCGTTCGTGCAGACCTTCGAGGCCGCGCGAAATGCGGCGGATCCGCTGCATCAGAAAGCGGCTCGTGTCGACGCGCTTGTGCGGATCGAGCTCGATGGCGAGGCGAATGCGTATTCGTGCTTCGCGACGCTCGAGGATGCGCGAGAGCAGCCGGTGGACGGGCCCGCCCGCTGCGAGCATCTCAAGCAGCGTGTCGAGGTCGATCTCCAGCCACAGATCGGGGCGACTCCGGCTCTCGCTGTCGAACGCGTTCACGGGCAATCGGCCCGTGTGCGTCACGCCGTCACGCACCCAACGGATCGCGAGGAATGCAGGCGGCACCGGCGTGCCGCCTTCGCTGGCGAGTTCGACGGCCCATGTGCGAGGTGTGCCGGAATCACGGTGCTGCGCGCGATCGACCAGAACACGATCGTCGGGGATCGAGATCGACCAATCCTCGAACGCACCGTCCATGTTCGGCGCGAACCCGATTCGCAGCGTCGTCACTGGTTCTTTGCGCTCGAGACAGGCCCATGCGAAGAACGGCGGCAAGGGTTCGGGGCCACCTTCGTCGGGCGGGTTCTCTTCCCTCGGATCGATGCAATCCACCGACTCGACACGATCCGCATCCGGGAAGCATCCGTGAACCCAAGGAGCCGTGCGTCCATCGCTCGGAGCCGTGAAGCACACGTTCGCTTCGAAGTTCCGCGGGGCGCCGCCGATGCCGAGCCCGGACAGTGACGCGTTGCTCGAACCGATCAGGAGCAGGCCGTCCCGACCTTCGCGCTCCCACAGGATCGACTTCGCGTGCAGGGGTCGCCGCTCCTCTTGGAACGTGCAGTCGAACGGCCGCAGTCGCACTGCGAACTCGCTCTTGCTGGTCAGCTCGAGCAGCAGTTCGCTCGGCAGCTCCATGTTCCAGCGGTCGCCGGCAACTCGGTGCCCAGGGGCGTAGACGTGGAGCATTCGCTCGCCGCGCGCTGCGAGACACCCGCCGAAAGCGTTGGTCCACGCACGAGCCGCCGACTGCGTGTTACCGGGCCAGAAGGGTGACATCACGCGCACTTCGTCCGGCAGCGTGCGCTCTCCCCACAGCTCGCGCATCGACTCGAGCACGCTCGGGCCGTCACCGGGAGCGAGCAACACTGCATCGACGCGGGTTGCGGAACGCGCCCAGTCCTTCGGAAGGGTCAGCGAGTCCGCGAGTCGCCGAATCGTTGCGATCGAACCCAGCGCGCGCTGACGCGGCGAGTCGCTCGGTCCTTCCGTTCCGTCGTGCGGGTCGGGCACGAGCGCCGTCATCCGTTCGAGGAACGAGAGCAACTCCTCGAGCACGGGGATCGGAACCTCACCGTGTTCGTGGAAGTCGAGCGGCGCGAACACCTCGAGGTTTCTCCGGTACGCCGGCTCGGTGAGGTTCGCGGAGCCGACGATCGCTCGGATGTGTCGTTCCCACGCGAGGATCGTGATCTTCGCGTGCTGGCACGCTTGGCGTTCGACGGGTACCGGCAGCAGGTCCCAGGCCAGCGTCGCGGATCGTGAGACGTGTCGACGGTCGGCGAGCACGGTCACCGCCGCCGCGCCGATGCGTTCTTCGCACTCACGCAGCCAGGGACGGATCTCTTCCGGTGTCGTCTCGAACGTGAACGCGCGCGCGAGCAACTCCTCTTCGAAGAACGTCGCGTCGAACGTGAAGGTGCTCGCCACGATCGCGACGACGTCTCCGGCTCCGGGCGGAGGGTCCCATGCAGCGAGCAGTCGGTTCGCGGGGTCCGATTCGACGCGTCGTGCTCGACTCATCGCTCCGCGTTCCAGAGATCGTCGAGCGTCTGCCGCAGGGGCGACGTGCGGTACGGGTGGTACGTGACGTGCGTCTCGGGTGGCTTCTCTTCGATGTAGCGCCGCCGGACATGCCAGCCTCCCGGACCGCCTTCGAACCAAGGGCGTTTCCCGTCCGTCGACTTGCCGCGCTGGATCGTGTAGTGCCGCGAAATCAGCTGATCGAAGAGCGGCCCTGCACCTTCCATCGAACCTTCGTGCAGCCAAGCCAACGAATACGCGACAGAGTCCGGCTCTCCCACCTCCTGCACGAGGTCTTCTGCGCGGGGAACGGCTGTGCGGAGATCGGCGGCTGTCTCGCGGAACGCCGGACCGACTTCCGAGGACGCGAGGACGGCGTCGACGCTCACCGCGCCATCGGGTCGCTTCGAAGCGACGTACCGCATCGCGTCGAACGCGCGAGTGAGCAGGACGACGACGCGCTCGTACGCGAAGATCGCCTGGACTTGGCGACGCGTCACTTCGTCACCCTTCTCGAGCATCGCGGTGAGAACCACGTCCTCCTGGAGGTCCTTCAGTTCGTCCGGGTCACTCCACGTCTGCGAGATGGACTCGAAAGCGCACTTGCGCCGCTCGTCCCCCTCGACGAGCAGGCGGCGCAGGACCACCGCTTCGGCGCGCGTCATTCGATCCGGGTGGAGGTTCTCGTAGAGGAATCGCCACATCGAGCGAGGTTTCTGCGTCGTCGCGGAAGTGTCGAGCAAGGGCCCGAGCGCGCGATCCGCGTCTTCGAGGAAGCGCACGGTTTCGTTCCCGCTTCCCGTTGCGATCCCGCGCTTGTCGATCCCCGCCTCCCACGCAGCGAGTAGCGCATGGCCGTTCTCGTCGAGGTTCCCGTCGTCGTCCAGGATGCGCAGCTTGCGGGCCAGGCCCTTGTACGCGACCCACAACCCGACGGCGCGCGGGGCCACGAGGTGCAGGCGACTCGACAAACGCGCATCGCGCTCGGCGGCGTCACGCGCCTTGCCGATTCCAGGCACGCCACGCAGACCGTCGTCGTCGGCGGCCGCAGTTCGCGCGTACGACTCGACGAGCAAACGCTCGAACGCGATGTTCGCCGGCCCGTCGGGGTACTCGCCGTAGACGCCCTCCTCGTACTCCGGCCGGCCCAAGATGCGCGAACCGAGCGCGAGGGCGACGAGGAACCGCGGCCGGCGCGAGCGTTCCGTGTAGCCCGGCACGAGTTCGTCGGCGAGTTGTCCTGCGAGCTGCGCCAGTCCGAGCGGATCCAACGATCCTTCGGAGGCTTCTGCGGGATCGAACGCGGAGAGGCGCGGGAAGTACGGGAAAGTGCGAGCCATCGAGCCGGGGGGAGCGGGCTCAGAGCTTACCGCTCCTTCTCGGGCCGTGGGGCTCGGCTACGACGGATGGTCAGACGTCCGCCGCTCTTCGATGTCGTGCAACACGATCAGCTTCCCGCCACCCCCGGTGGATGCGATGCCGATCGGGTTGCCATTCGCGTCGATGAGTCGCCCGCATTCGTGGCAGAACGACCTCTCGTCCTCGGCGTTCAGAACGAGCACCGCACGCCAGCGATACTGCGGATCGTCGCAGCGCGCACAGCCGGAGTTGCCCCCGCGATCGAAGACGCGCTCGAGGGATCGAAGTCGGGACCGAAGGCTCATCGGCGTCCTCCAGCGCTCATGCCGAGCGCGGTTCGTTCGAGCTGATCGATCCGCTCGAGGAGGTCGGCCTCCGTCGGCCGCCCCACCGTGCGATCGAAGACCTCGCGGATCGCTTGGACGTTGCCGGCCTTGGCGAGTTCGACCAGCTTCGCCGTGACGCATTCCACGTCGTCGGGCGTGACAGCGCCGAGCAGCGCAGTGCGCAACGCGGCGACCTGACGCGCGTGCGGATTTCCCGGTCCGCCGCGGTTGCCGGCGGCGAAGCGTCCGTCCGTGCTGCGTCCGACAGCACCGTTTGTTGACGGGTCCTCCACTGCTGGCACACGAGCGATCGACGAACCCTTCGGAGTTCCGTCGGCCTCCGAATCCATTGCCAGATTGCTGCCAACAATTCGGTCATTCGGTGGCTCTTCGTGTCCGATCACCACAGCCCTCCACCATGCTCGTCGTCTCCGTAAGTGCCGGTGCGCGGCAACGTTGTCCGCTCATGTCCGCTCGCGTCCTCCGAAGTACGACTTCCTTCCATTCTGGTTCCCAAGGTTGATGTCGAGGGTTCGAGTCCCTTCGCCCGCTCCACTCATCAGCAGCTGCGAGGTGAGGCACGAACGAGGGTGGTCGTGCGCGACAGCTACGGCCCGCGTGGCCGGACCTCCGTTCGCTCGCGGGATCGAATCCCTCGCTCGCTTGGTTACGGCCGGGCCAGCGACTGTCGCGTGCCGGAACTGAGTGTCGCAACGGGCGGAAAGTAGGAGTTCCGCTCGAGCATGTCGGAGCGGGTTCCAACGCAGCGCTCCATCCACCACTCGTCTCGTGCCTGCACGAATCGGGGACGGGGCCGCCGTGGTGGATCCTCACTCGCGTCGCGATCCAAATCCTCTTCTTCGATGCCTAGACCCTCGCGTCGCGTCGCGCGCGGCGGCACCGGCGGCGGGTCTTGCGCGGGGAATCCGAAGAGATAGCGCGAGGGGCGCAGCGCTTCGGGAGCGATCGCGTTCGCTTCGGTCACCGCCTCATCGTCCTTCAGTCCACGTGAAACCGCGGCCTGCAACGCCGCCAACCAACGGTGGTTCGCTCGCTGCTCCTCGAGGTAGTCCTCGGGAACCGGGGCGGGTCGATACTGCTCGAGTTCGTCTCCAGGTGTCATGCGAGATCACGCACGGCCGTGTTTTTGGAGCGCCGGAGTCGGAGCGACTCGGTCACGATCGTCTTGGGCAACGCGCACAAGCAAAGAGACGACCGTCGGGTCGTCTTGCGCTTCGGTCACCGATCGATCGGGGGGAGGCCGTTCGTGAGCGATCGAGAGCCAGACCTGCGCTGTATGCGAAGGCGGAAAGTGGCAAAGTTTTCAGCCAAGGTGCGAACGTCGCTCGCGGTCGGATCGCGTCCGAGGCGTCGACGGCCCGCCGACTCAGGCGCATGCACGGTGGCACCGGGCGACGCATCGCGTTGGAGGACACCGCCCCGAGATCCGGTCGAGAGCGACCGCTTGCCCTGGTTTGCACTCGCGGGTGAGGTGCGTCCGCTTTCCCCATGGAGCCTGCCGTGGGGAGCCCTCCGTCGAGGACGAGAGACCCCCGGGAGG
>Ga0163149_10000353_pt1 | contig 60503 bp, 50 predicted proteins | sample OliLakLV19MP5G1_FD_148604 | JGI IMG/M metagenome (GOLD analysis project Ga0163149, IMG submission 148604) | Freshwater microbial mat bacterial communities from Lake Vanda, McMurdo Dry Valleys, Antarctica - Oligotrophic Lake LV.19.MP5.G1 | ecosystem: Environmental > Aquatic > Freshwater > Lake >...
TAACGTTGTTCATCTGCACTACAGCAGTAGGCGTAGTAGTAATGTCAGACACACCGTCGTCCGAACCGGTAAATACCCAGTTCAATGTACCTGTACTATTATTATAGTTAACGATAGCTGTTGCCGTAGTAACATCAAAATCGTCATTAATAGTAACGGTACGAGTTCCTACATCGGGTTTCAATGTAGCTGTGGCACCCACAGAAAGGTCACTAACTTCAATGTTAGTGTTGACAACAACAACGTCCGAGCTAACAAGTGTAACGTTATCGCCTACTGTAGGGACTACGCCACCTGACCAAGTTGCAGTAACACTCCAGTTACCACCGCCAGTTCCGTTCGAAGAAATGTTTGCCGCTAAAACGTCTATATTCGTCAATCCAAGCATTGCTGCCATGAATAAGGCGAATATCAATATTCTGTTTTTAGCATTCATAATTATTCCTGTAATTATTTTGAAAAATCCATTTATTTGGTAAATTTTCGAGTTTTGTTTCGGCTATTTTTTAGAGCCTATTATTAATGTTGTAAGTTTTCTCTTTTTTGCATCCTTGCCAAATCTGTCTTGCACTTAGTGTCCACATTCGCTAATCACCAGGACTGCGAATTTCCGGTACTATGTACCCCGCCATAAATCCTCCATAATTTGTTGGTAATCCTTCCACATCCTGTGTAGTTGTTTTGTTTCAGTGGAAACTATTTTCATATTTCTATTTCTAACTTTCATTTTTCTAATTATTTGATTTGCTTATAGTTTGCAAACCATTTTTCAATTTCAAATTCACAAAAAAAGTACATTTTTCTGAAATATCGGAAATAAAACATAAATACTTTAGATTTAATGAATAAATTCATTGAATCTTTTGATATTAAGTCCAACTTTGGCTTTGAATAATCGCCAAACTTTATTTTTATGTTTATTATTAACCAATTTTCTTATGATTTCAATTAAACTTATGTTCTCCACATATTAATTCAATCAAAATGCCATAAATTTTTTCTACTACTTTCAGTCTGTTTAGTTTTAGCCAATTTTCATTGAGCTTTTCATCTAGTTATGCCCTCTAGGTGGCATCAATTCTAACTTTTAACTATTTTTTTAATTTTCGCGCTTATGGAAGTGTTTTTGTTTTTTTTCAGACGAAATTTCGCCGACTAATTAGTATCTTCGAATCACACTATTTAGCTACGTGTTTTATCGGTTTGAATAGCACTAAACTTTAATGTTCTTTAACTCTAAATTGATAATTCAGTATTACTACTTAGAAATGGAAATTGAGGAAATTTTGTGGAAATGATAGTGTTAGTAGGGCGAAATAGAATTTCGTAAACCCAAAATATAATTAAATTTATAGATTTTTACCTAATTCTTAGGTAAAGAGTTTCTTAGTTTTAGTTCCTAATCTATAATTTTCAAATCGAGAGATGTTCGAATCTAATGGAATTTCTTTATTGTGAAGCAAATTATCTAATAAAGTGTCAGCTAAAGTTGGGGCAAGCATCACACCTTTAGCTCCCAATCCATTAAATATGGCAATTTGGCTATGCAGAGGGTGTTTGCCAAGCAAAGGGCGTCGGTCGTGAGTGGCTGGTCGAACTCCTGCCACGTGTTTAATCACTTCGTAGGGTACCTTAATCATTTTCTCAAGCTTATAACGAAGCTCTTCTTGAGCAAGTTCAGTCGGTATTTCGTTAATATCGTCCCAAACGTAAGTCGCACCAACTCTATAAATGTCATTGCCTATTGGCAAAATGAATACATCTCTATTAGCTATGTAATCTATTTTTGCATTAGGGATACGGACATTCAGTATCTCGCCTTTGGCTAATGTGAAAGGCAAATAGTTGAAGTAAGGATTATCGGCAACTCTATATCCCTCAGCAAAAATTATAGTTTTGTAATCTATGCCTTTATATAAAGGAAATTCTCCTGTCAAATCAATCTGATCAAAGTCAAAATCTGCTAATTGCATTGCATTTTGCTTTAGAAAGTAATCTTTGGCGGCACCGAGCATTATATCAAGTCGAACAAAACCGCTTTGTTGGATTTCAGCATAAGCAGTTTGAGGAATTGTAAAGTCTGGTTTGAATATTTTCGCAAATACATTTGGCAGATAGTGATTGATTTCTCCTTCGTTTGCTCTGCGTTCCCAAAAGAAAAGTTCATCTGCAGAGGAAATAAATTTTAGGATTTTAGTTCTAAAGTGGAATTGTGCATCGAGTTTAATTTCCAGTTCATCAAAGAATTTTTGCAAATTGGGAATGAATGTATCCGCCTGCCAAGATTTAAGCAAACGGCGAAAGACAAGCGGATTATAAATTCCTGCCGCCACCTTGGAACTGTTCGATTTATCCCCTTCAATTATTTCAATGGGGATTCCACGTTGCTCCAATTTGAAAGCTAAAGTAGCCCCAGCGAGTCCAAAACCAACAATTAAAACTTTATTGCTCATTATTTTTCTTAATTTTGTGCTTTATTTCCACTTGATTTACGAAATTATGAAAATACTCTGCACACAGCTTGGCAGAATTGGCGATATGATACTCGATACAGGTGCGTTTCGGATTTTGAAAGAAACTCATCCCAATGCGATTATTGACATTTTATCTAGTAAACATAATTTTACAATAATCGAAAATAACCCAAATATTAGAAAGATTATCATTTTCGATAAAAGTCCTATAGCTTTTGCTAAAATGATTTTTGAATTACGCAAAACTCATTACGATTACTATATTGACTTCAAAGACCATTATTCAAGCGAAAGTGCTTTGCTTACTAAGTTTATTAAAGCAAATATCAAAGTTGGCTTCAATAAAGCAAATAAACGAGTTTACGATATTAATTTCACTAAAGATATATCTGATACAATTCATTTTTCAAAGAAAGCACAATTGGCTTTAGAAAAGGCAAACTTAATTCAGCCAAGCGATTTAGATGCCACACCAGAATTAATTATATCGCCAATAGATGAGCAACGCTTCAATCAGTTTGCTCGACTTTTCACTCCAGATAAATTTGTTTGTGTGAATATTTCTGCTACAGCTGCCACTCGGATTATGAGCAAAGAAAAGTGGAAAGTGATAATAAATTCTGCTGCTCTGTTTATGCCAGTCATTATCATCTCTTCACCAGCCGACAAAGAAAAAGCAGAAAGCTTAATGGGAGATAATATTTTTTATTATCAAACTCAAACTGTTAATGAGATTTTCCCAGTTATAGCAAATAGTCAATTCCTAATAAGTCCCGATACATCTACAGTGCATATAGCATCTGCATTTGGCAAGAAAGTATTTGCTTTCTATCAGCTCGATAGCTATAACATTACTCGTTTTGCTCCTTTAACTAAAGGTAGCGTAATCATCACACCAGATGAACACGCTACTCCATTAGAAGGAATTAATAATGAACGCATTGTTGCAGAGCTATCAAACTTTTTTAATAACTTTTAACTATATTCCACTGCGCTTTGTGAAGGCAGGAAACATAAAGTTTTCAATCCAATTTGCTTGACCAGTCAGTGGATTCATAGAAACCACTGCCCCAGCAATTCGCAAATCATCACTTGCTAATTCAAATTTGTGAGCTGTTTGCAATGTGACCCTACGATAAGCTATATCTTTACTCATACCAAGGACGGAGTCATAAGGTCCTGTCATTCCCACATCGGAAATGAAAGCAGTTCCCGATGGCAATATACGAGCATCGGCAGTTTGCACATGGGTGTGAGTGCCAAGTATTGCAGTAACTTTCCCATCTAAATGCCAACCCATAGTCATTTTTTCCGCAGTTGCTTCGGCGTGGAAATCAACAACTATTAAGTCAGCTTTACCTTCAATATTTTTCAAAACAGCATCAATTCCTCGGAATGGGCAATCAATTGTTTGCAAAAAAGTGCGGCCTTGAATTTGTATTGTTGCAATTCTAACATTATCAATTGTTTGAATGTTATAACCTTTACCAGGATTGCCTGGGGGATAATTCAAAGGTCTTAGTACTCTTGGCTCTGAAGATAGCAAAGGTCGTGATTTCCAATTTTCCCAAATATGATTTCCAGTTGTTATAACATGGAAACCAGCGTCGAAAAGTTGCTTTGCTTCTTCATCGTTAAGCCCTTTTCCTTGCCAAACATTCTCTCCATTTGCTATAAGAAAGTCTGGCTTATATTTATCTTTCAGGGCTGGCATATTAACTACAAGATAGTCTAGTCCTATATCGCCAACAATATCACCAATGAAAAGTAGGATTATTTCTGATTTCAATTTCTTATTCCAATTTAAACATATTTACAAAATTAATATAAATTATCGAATAAATATACTTAGCAATTAGAGAAATTGTTTCTTCAGCCAAATTCATTAAAACAATGTTAATCAAATAATTAGCACAAATATTAGTCAATATTCCATTAAATAAACTAATTATGCTTGAAAATAACTTGACAAATTCAATTATATCGGTTAATAACTTAGTCAAAAAATACAAGAAAGCTACCGAAAACGCAGTAGATGGGATTAGCTTTTCTGTAGATAAAGGAGAATTTTTTGCCTTTCTTGGCCCTAATGGTGCTGGCAAAACTACTACTATTTCTATTTTGACAACAACTCTTTTCAAAACTAGTGGCGATGTAACAATAGCTGGTTTCGATTTGGATAAACAAAGCAAATTAGTAAGACAAAATATTGGAATAATATTTCAAAATCCATCACTCGATTTGAATTTAACAGCTGAAGAAAATATACGATTGCATAGCAGCATTTATGGGCTATATAATTTTATGCCCTTTTACAAGATGATGCCAAAGGAATATAAAGATAGAGTAAACTATTTGGCTGAAGTAATTGGAATAGAGAAAGAATTATTCAAAGAAGTGAAAGGATTTTCGGGCGGAATGAAACGTAAATTAGAAATTATTCGCTCTTTGATTCATAAGCCTAAAGTGCTTTTTTTAGATGAACCAAGCACTGGTTTAGATCCAGTTTCTCGCAAAGAACTTTGGAACTATTTGAAACAAGTAAGAAGCGAAGAAGGAACAACAATTTTTCTAACGACACATTATTTGGAAGAAGCCGAAGAAGCTGATAAAGTTTGCATTATCAATAATGGGAAAATTATTAGCAATGGTTTGCCATCCGAAATTAAGCAAAATATGATTAATGAGTATATTCTGATGAATGCAGAAAATAAAGATGCTTTAAGAAACGAACTTACCAATTTGAATTTGAAATTCGATGAGGAATTAAACTTTAAAGTATATTATGATGATGCAACTGCTCAGAATATAATACAGCAAGTTCACACACCACTAAATTTACTTGAAATCAATAAACCATCGCTTGAAGAAGCATATATTAATCTTATTGGGAAAAGCAAAGAGGAGTACAATAATGAAGGAAATTAATGCTGCACTTACTATTGCCCAAAGGGATTTAATAAAATTTTTCAGAGATCGCACTAGATTTGCTTTTTTGCTTTTCTTTCCAGTTATTTTTATTGGAATAATTGGTGGAATGTTCAAACAGAATATGGGTGGTAATCTAGCTTACGATTATCAATTGTTTGTATTCATAGGAATTATTGTACAATCACTTTTTTCTACTTCTGTCAATGGTTTAGTTTCACTTGTACGAGATAGAGAGAATGATTTCACTCAGGAACTATTTGTCGCACCTATTTCAAGAGTTACAATAATCATGGGAAAAATAATTGGCTCGGGCGTTATAAGTATTATTTCAATCCTTGGAATTGTTATTTATGGTTTGATACTTGGCTTGCCTGTTGGAGTTGCCGATATTGTTGCATTACTACCAGTTTTTGTAATTGCTACTCTTTTGGGAGGTGCTTTTGGTATGCTAATAATTGGGAATATAAGCAATCAGCAAACTGTGAACATGATTTTCCCATTCATTATGTTTCCTCAAATGTTTGTAGCCGGTGTTATCACTCCAGTTAATCACTCTGGCCCAATTCTTACAGTCATTAGCCACATAGCACCTCTTACTTATGTTGTTGATTTTGCCCATGGTGCATTAGCAGTAGTTAGGCCTGAATATAGAAATTTAGTTATATACAGTCCACTGACTAATTTGTTAATCATTACTGCAATGTTTATTGTTTTTGTGACAGTAGGAACTTATGCATTTTCTCGTACAGAAAGGAATAAATAGCAATTGAGAATTTGTATATTAATATTTTCATTTTTTATATTTTCTAATTTAGCAAATGCTGAATCTTTACTCATTTTAAAAGGTAAAGTGGTTGATTCAGATAGTAAAGAAACATTGCGTTCAGTTACGGTGAAAGTACTAAACACTAAGAAAGGAGCTTATACAAATACTAATGGTGAATATGTAATAAAGCTACCTAAAGGAAAATATTATTTACGTGTTTCAATGGTAGGACATGAGACTATTGAGCAGGAAGTTGATTTAGTAAGTGATACTACTATTAAAAATTTTGATCTATCTATTGCGAAGATGGATGCACCAGAACTTGAAGTTTATGCTGATGACCCTTTAACAAGATTAATAAAAAGATTATTAAGGAAAAAGCAAAAGCAAATAGATTCTTTACAAACATACAAATATACTTTATACACTAAATTTGTATTTGCAACCGACACACTTACTGCTGGCAGAACTGACAGTCCAAAAGATACTACTATCAATTCAATTTTGGAATCTTTTTCCGAAGGATATTATAAAAAGAAAGATAATTACTTCAATCGTATCTTTCAAAAAAGGCAAAGTGTAAACGTACCCCCACAAGCTAATTTCGTAGCATTTGGCACTAACATAAATGCCTATGATGATTATGTAAATATTCTTGGTGAAGACATTGCTACTCCTTTTAATCCTGATGCTCTCGAATATTATACTTTTGAAGTAGTGGGTACTTTTAAAAGCGACAAAAAAACTCGCTTAACAAAAATCAAAGTAACTCCGAAAACAATTGCACGCCGTTTATTTAGCGGCTATATAAATATTGACGAAGAAAAAGAAGTGCCTGTATCCGTTGAATTAGAACCGAATATTGCTGTGCAATTGCCTTTGGGAGCAACTTTAAAGTATAATCAAGATTTTGAGCAATACGATGATAAATATGTAATGCCCACACGAATGCGAATATTCAGCACTAGCAAAGTGGATATACTTTGGATATTTTCTCCACGTTTGGATATATTGATTGAAACCGCTGCATTCGATTACAAGATAAACCCTGAGTTGCCTAGCGATTTATTTGATGAACGAAGAGTGGAATTTGATGATAATGCTAATAATTTCGATACACTTTATTGGACAAACAATCAACTTGTTCCGCTTAGAGATGATGAAAATTTAGCATATTCACAGATACTAACTGCCCGAGATAACCCAGATTCAGTGCAAGGTTCTAATTTTTTTACACAATACTTAGCACCAATAAATAGATTTTTTGCCAGATTTAATAGAACACCTTTTACTGGTTTAGAAGATGTATTTAAGTACAATAGAGTAAGTGGTCTTACTATTGGAACTGGATTTAGATTCACACCACAAAAAACTACTGATTTATATCTTTGGGGCGGAGGAAGCTTTGCAGACCAACGATATTATGGTGATGCAAAAATCACTCAGTTTTTCGATGATAAACGTAAGTATAGCTTAGACTTTAATTACTTCGATAAACTTACTCGTCGAGACAAAGGCAATATAATACCTAGCCGAGTTATTACTTTTCTTTCTGGATTATTCAAATCAGATTATGGTGATTACTTCTATAGCAAAGGTTTTGAAACTGGCCTTACTTTTAGCACTGGGCAATTAGTATTTCTAAGACGTGATAACTTTACTCGACCTTATTTGCTTCGGTTTTTTCTCCGAGATGAATTGCAATCATCAGCTCAAAATAATACTAATTTTTCACTATTCAGCTGGAAGTCCCCTTTCCGTCCGAACCCAGTTATTAATGATGGTCATTTGCGTTCGGCAGGGTTTCAACTTGGAATAAATTACACTCCTGAAAGACGAATTTCCAATGCAGGGTTTTATTTTGAATTTGAAAATTCGTCGCATGAGTTTGGCTCAGCTTTCACTTTCCGACAATATTATTTTGAAGGTAATATTAAATTCGCAACTCTGCCACTTTGGTCGCTCGATTTGAAATTGATGGCAGGATATTCTGAACAAGATGCCCCCGCACAGCGTTACTTCAGCAATGAGTCTTCTTCGGCAAACATTGTGGCAAGTGGAGCTTTTCGTGCAGCTAGAATTAAAGAGTTCTATGGCGACAGGTTTATTGCCGCCAATTTCGAACATAATTTTGGAGAGATTTTTCCAGGTCTATTTCGTATTCCTAATATAGCAGCAGTTGGGTTAGAAATTATTGGAATATTTAATTCTGGATGGTTCGATTTCTCACCACAAGCAAAATTGAATAATAGTAAACTTGGTTATAATTACCCTTCAAGCACTGTTACAAGCGACAATATTTATTACGAAGCTGGAATCGGAATTAATAGAATACTATTCTTCTTCCGACTGGATTTGACCACCCGTCTAACCCAAACTTCAACTCCAAGTATTCGTCTGAATATTACTGGTGCTTCTGATTAAGTTAGTGTTATTTTAAGCAGCTTCCTAAAATAACTACAAATCTATAAACATCTTCAAATGAATTATAAAGTGGCACTGGTGCTACCCTCACTACGTCTGGCTCTCTCCAATCAGATATGACACCTTTCTTAGTTAACTCATTGAATAGTTCTTTATTTGCATTTTTCACACGAATTGAAATTTGACATCCTCTTTCGTTTGCTTCTTTTGGAGTAATAATCTCAATAGCCGAGTTCTTCAAATCATTAAGTAGAAATTCCAAATAGCCAGTGAGTGAGAGTGATTTTTCTCGAAGATTGTCCATTCCAACTTCATCGAATATGCTTAGTGAAGCTTTTAAGCACGCCAATGGCAATATTGCTGGGTTTGAATTTTGCCACCCCTCAGCTCCACGCATTGGTTTGAATTCGGAATCCATTTTAAATCGTTCTGTTTTGTCGTGTCCCCACCAGCCAGCCAGTCTAGGAATATCGAAACGCTCAGCAAATTTATTATGCACAAATATTCCAGCTGTTGCTCCTGGTCCAGAATTCAAATATTTATACGTGCACCACATTGCAAAATCCACTTCCCAATCGTGCAGCTCTGGTTTCACATTTCCGATAGTATGAGCCAAATCAAATCCAGCATAAGCTCCGACTTCATGTGCTTTTTCAGTAATTGATTTCAAATCGAAATACTGACCTGAGTAATAATTTACCGCTCCAAGCATTACAACTGCCAATGTATCTTTATTGTCTTCAATTGCTTGCAATATATCCGAAGTTTCAATTTTATTAGCACCAGCTTTTGGATATAATTTAATCAAGCAGTTGTCGGGGTTTAGCCCATGAAGTGCAATATGCGAAGACACAGAATAAATATCCGATGGGAAAGCAGAGCCTTCAATCATTATTTTATTACGCTTGCCGTTTGGTCTATAAAATGAAACCAATAGCGAATTCAAATTACTTGTCAATGTTCCCATAGCCACCACTTCGTCAGCTTTAGCTCCAACTAATTTAGCTAAAGAATCCGTAACATATTCATGGTAATCTTTCCAAGGGTTTCTGCCCATAAAGTGGGCTTCTACACCGTATTTTTTCCAAGCGTCAAGTTCCACTTGCACAGCATCTTGAGTTCGCTTAGGCATCAGCCCAAGTGAATTGCCAGTAAAGTATAATAATGATTCCCCTGCGTCATTCGTGGGAAAGTAAAACTCCCCACGATGTTTCGCCAATTTATCTTGACTGTCTAATTTTTTAGCAAAGTCTAAATTATTTTCGTACACTTAAAAGACCTAATTATTTTTATTAATTAATTTCAATTTTCGCAGGCATTGCCACCATCGCACCTTCTTTGATAGAAATTTGCGAAATGTTAAGAATGTATTTTATTTGGTTTTGAATTTCTTTAGGCACAAAGCTTATTGCTGTTTTCAATTCACTTGCTCCGAAACCAAAAACCGATGCTAATTTTATCAAGATATTTTGTTCGTTGTTATCTTCATTTTTGAATTCTCTTAGCAATCTTTCAAATATTGGCTCTTTTCTTGGGAAAATGCTCAATCGAACTTTGTCGCTTTCTTTAGAACCAATTTTCACTTTTGCTATATTTATTGCAGTTTGCAATCCACCCATCACATCTACTAATCCTCTTTCTTTAGCATCTTCGCCAGTCCAAACTCTGCCTTTAGCAAATTGACGCATATCTTCTGGTGTTTTGCCACGAGATTCTGCCACTTTTCCAACGAAACTTAAATAAACACTTTCAGCCATTTTCGTCAAACGAGCTTTGTCTTGAGTTGAGAATGGTTTGGAAACGTTCAAGAATTCTGATGCTGGAGATGTAGAAACATTATCAGTTGTTATATCCAACTTGCTCATGGCACCGCTTATGTTTGGAATAGCCAATATCACACCAATTGAGCCAGTTATTGTAGCAGGGTGGGCAACAATTGTATCGCAAGCCATTGCCATATAGTAACCGCCAGAAGCTGCCACATTGCCCATTGATGCAATCACTGGTTTAGTTTTTTTGGTTGCCATAATTTCTTGCCAAATCTCATCAGAACCAAGTACACTTCCACCAGGACTATCAATTCTTAGAACTATAGCAGCAATATTTTTGTCGTCTCTTGCATCACGTAAGTGTTTGATTACTCTTTTTGCATTTATACCGTTGTCGCTATTGCTATTCATTGAAGCAGAAATTTCACCTACAGTATTAATCAATGCAATAGTTTTATTTTCTGGTCCAGTTTCACCTTTAGTTTTCACATCGTGCCAAGGGTAATCAGAAAGTCCAATTAATGTTACCTTTTTATCTTTGTCGTTTGCTTTATCGCCATAGATTCTATGTTTTAAGAAATCTCTAAAAGCAGATTCCGACATAGTGCCATCAATTAATTTTCTCTCCATAGCGTCATCTGTTTGATAAACTCCAGTGTTCATAGCGTCTGTAACTTTTGCAGCATCAATTTGTCTTAATTTAGCTGCTTGCTCAGTGAAAATTCTATTTCTTTGGTTTAGCAAAACAGTATATTCATATCTAGCAGAATCGCTCATACTTTTTCTAGAGAATCCTTCGCCAGCCGATTTGAAATCTTCAAATTGAATTGTTGTGAATTCCACTCCAATTTTATCCAGGAATCCTTTCATATAAACTGGATTGATAGAGAAGCCATTAAGCATTAGCATACCTTCTTTTGGCATAAAGATAGAATCAGCAGGCAATGCGTTTAAGTAGCTTTTTTCATCGAAAGCAATTGAATAAGAGTAAATAAATTTCTTAGATTCTTTAAATTTCAAAAGTGCTTCTTGCAACTCCATTGCTTGAGCCATACCTATATTGCCAAGTGGTTTCAAGTAAATTCCTTTAATTCTGTCGTCTATTGCTGCTCTTTCAATTGCTTTTAGTGCATCGAAGAAGTCCACACTATGGTCTTCATCGAATAAATGCAAGCTGCCACCCTGATTGTGTTCGTTCATTGGCACACTAAAATCAACCACTAAGATTGAGTTTGATGTTACTTCTTTGACATCGGCTTTATCCAAGTTCATATTGGAAACGCCATAAATAACAAGCCCTACGAAACCGACAAAAAGTAAGAAAATAACACCCAAAATAATCACGACTGGCTTCCACCAAGATGACTTCTTTTGTTTATTTTCAGGATAGTTGGCATATTGTTTTTGCCAAGGTTCTTTAGGAGTTTCTGGATTGTTTGGGAAATTAGTAGAATCGGACATGTTGTAACTTTAAAATTTGTTGTAAATTAGTTTTGCTTATTAAACGAAAAGAAGTAAACTTAGTTTCTAATTTTTTTTATTTCACAATTTCTCTATTTTTTAACTTTTATTCAAACTTTATTTTTATTTTCAATTAGCATAAAAGTGAAAAAACAAAATTAATGGATTTTAGAATTGAATAATAACGAAAACGAACATCATTTAATCCCCAGATTAGGATATTGGACAACACTTGCAATAGTAATCGGTGCTGTAATTGGCTCTGGAATATTCAAAAAACCAGCCCTTATGTCGCAGCAGCTCGGCTCTCCAGAGCTTTTAATAGCTGTTTGGGTGATAGCGGGAATAGTTACTTTATTTGGTGCATTGACCAATGCAGAAATTGCTGGATTTATAACTTCCACAGGCGGACAATATAAATATTTTGAAAAAATGTACGGCAAAGCGTTCGCATTTCTCTATGGCTGGTCTCTTTTCGCAGTAATTCAGTGCGGCTCTATTGCCTCCATTAGTTATGTTTTTGGCGAATACTCTCAAAATTTTGTTCATCTCTTCCGCTTCCCCGAAGCAATGGAACTTGCTTATAAAATCCATATTCCATTTATTGGAATTATTTACCCTTTGCAGAATATTGGAGTGAAGTTAGTTACTTGTGGTTTGATAACTTTGCTTTCCTTAGTCAATTGTATTGATGTGCGATTGGGTGGCTCAATTGCATCAATTTTCACAACTTCAAAAATAGTTGCTATTCTAATTCTTGTCTTTTTTGGCTTTATATATCAAGGCGGAAGTGTTCAAAATTTCACCAATGTAGGTGGAAATATGGGCAATATCAATATGTTTACTGGCATTATTGCAGCACTCTCTGGTGCATTTTGGGCTTATGATGGCTGGAATAACATCACTTATATAGCAGGCGAAGTAAAAAATTCCCAACGCAACATTCCATTGGCTTTGTTTTTTGGCACATTGATAATTATTTCAGTTTATATCTTAATCAATTTGGCATATCTATATGTAATGCCAGTGTTTGCAATGTCAAAATCAACTTTAGTTGCAGCGGATGTTGCCAGAATCTCCATCGGAGAGTTTGGGGCAGGATTTGTTTCAGGAGCAGTTTTGCTTTCCACGTTTGGTACTTCTAACGGTACTATTTTAGCAAGTGCAAGAGTCTATTATGCAATGGCACACGACAATATGTTTTTCAAGTCAATAGGAAAAGTGCATAAAACAAGACGCACTCCAATTAATGCTTTGGCTTTGCAGGCAGTTTGGTCTTGTGCATTGGTGCTAAGTGGCACATTCGATACTCTGACAGATATGCTTATATTCGTTAGCTGGATATTCTATGCCTTCGGAGCTTACGGTGTTTTTGTGCTTCGCAAGAAAATGCCAGATGTTGTCCGCCCCTATAAAGTCTGGGGCTACCCTTATGTTCCAACAATTTTCGTAATCTTTGCGTCTGTATTTGTAGTGTTCACACTTTATAACGATATTGATATGTATATTTCTGGCAAATCGGAAATTATTAATTCAGTATTTGGTCTTTTTTTAGTGTCCACTGGAATTCCTTTTTATATCTATTTCCAAAAAGCTAACGAAAAAGCAAAAAAAGCTTAATGGAAAAAATCATTATTTAAAACTTATTTGGTAGATTCATTCAAATAAGTTAAATTTCAAAATCATAAACAAGCGAGGTGCTATTATGCCAGCAGAAATTTTAAATATCCATTACAAAACTCCCGAAACAAACAAAGTGGAAAAAGTAGTTGAAGCTTTAAAAGCAGGTAGTGTTATACTCTACCCTACTGATTCTGGTTTTTCTTTAGGTTGTGACTTATCCAAGAAAAATGCAATCGAAAAAATTCGACAAATAAGAAATTTACCAAAGTCTAAATCAATGACTTTCCTTTGCGATTCACTTTCAAACATATCTGAATTTGCCAAGGTAGAAAATGAAGCATATAGGACTATTAAACGATTAATACCTGGGACTTATACATTTATTCTCCCAGCTTCTAAAAATGTTCCCAAATACGCTCAAGACCCTAAAAAAGCTACAGCTGGGATTAGAGTTCCAGATCATGCAATCGCTCAAGCACTATTGAAAGAATTGGGTCATCCTATAATTTCGATTTCAGCCAAATCTGATGATAATGTACACACTTCACCAGAAGACATTATTGAACAATATGTTAAACTTGTAGATATTGTTGTAACTTGCGATGATTACCATTTCCATGGCGAGTCAACTATTATTGATATGACTGATGAAATTCCGAAAATTCTAAGAGAGGGAGCAGGAATTGAAAAAGCACGTGAATACATTGACTAATTTAGTTTTTTATTCAAACATTTTAAACCTAAAACCGTAAATGTAATTCAAACATTTACGGTTTTTTATTTTTATTCGGAAATTGGACTTATTTAATGTCAAAACTTCTAAGATTTTTACTTATAATCTTACTATTAACTACCTTAACTACCTATAGTCAAAACACAGCACGTTTCTTAGGCACTGTCATAGACGATGCCACTGACAAATCAGTACAGGGAGCTACTGTTGTTCTTTATAGCACAAAAGACTCATCAGTTGTGCGTGGCGGATACACAGATAAAGATGGAAATTTCAAATATGACAAAATAGTTTATGGCGATTACTACTTAAAAATTTCATTCGTTGGTTATCAAATTGCTAAATTTGAGAATCTTAGAACTACTAAAGCCAATGCTGAAATCAATTTAGGGACTATTCGATTGAAACAAAGTGCAAGCGAAGCTGATGTAGTGGAAATTGTAGCAGAAAAGCAAGCAATCGAATACTCTATGGGCAAAAAGGTATTCAACGTGGATAAATCAGGAGTTAATACTGGTGGCAATGTTTTGGACGTATTGCGAGCTGTTCCCGCTGTTGATGTGGATCAGGATAATAACGTTAGTCTTCGTGGAAATTCCAACGTGAACATTATGATAGACGGTAAACCACTTGCAGCAATGGGCGGCAGCACAAACTTACTCCAACAGATTCCTGCGGCAAATGTAGAAAGTATAGAAGTAGTAACTAATCCCTCTGCCAAATACGATGCGGAAGGTCAAACAGGCATCTTAAATATTATTACTAAAAAGCAGATTCAAGGTGGCTTCAATGGAATGCTTTTCTTGAATACTGGTACTTACGATAATTATAGCTCTTCGGCAAATTTCAACTATAGAACTGATTTTTTCAATATATTCACAAATTTAGATTACTCTTTTTCAAATAGAAGAAGAAGAATAGAAATTTTAAGAAAAACTAATTTTTTGGATTCATCAGCAAATATTAGTGAATCCGATGTTGCTAAAAATGGATATCGTTATTCCGATGGAAATGGTGGCGGTGCTAAATTAGGAATGGAATTAACTTTTTCCAGAAATACTAACCTTACTTTAAGTGGTGGAATCAGAAAATATGAAGATAACGACATTGAACAAAGCAGAAATATTCAATCTTTATATGCCAATAATACAAATAACATAAGTCAAATTTTTGATTTTGTAACTCATGAGAAAAATCCATTTACAAACTATGATGGCTCTATTAACTTTATGCATAAATTTAATAGAAAAGGTCATGAATTAACTTTTGATGGGTTCTACAATACAAATAATATTACAAGAGAAAATAACCAAGACAATTTATATTACAATTTAAGCAATGGAATTCCTATTGACTTAAATTTAGATAGAACTTACCAAGTGAAAAATGGAACTTCTGGCGATAACAAAAATTTAATACTTCAAACTGACTACGTACGACCTTTTGAAACTGATAGACTTGAATTAGGTTTGAAATACACATTAAGAGATATCGCTGCTGTTTCGGAATTCTTCACAAAACCAAAAGATAGTGATTTTATTAAAGATACTATTGCTTCCAATCAGGGAAAATTTAAAGAAAATGTGATAGCCGCTTACTTTATATACGGCTCTAAACTATCCAATAATATAGATTTGCAAGGTGGTTTGCGTACTGAATATACTATTCAAGGAGTTCGAGATGTTACTGGTGGTTATAGTAATTTCGAAAGAAATTATATTGACTTTTTCCCGAATTTAACATTTAGCTATAAACTCGATGATTTCCAATCTTTCCAATTAAGTTATAGCCGACGAATTAATCGCCCAAGATTGAATGATTTGAATCCATTTATTGACAAAAGCGATCCACTTTTTTGGAGAACTGGGAACACTACTCTAATGCCCGAATATATCAATTCATATCAAATTGGTATGCTTAATATATTCAAACAATTTACTGTCAATTCAGAATTTTTCGTCAGAGATATTCGTGATGTGATTAACCAAAGATTTAGAGAAAAATATAGTGATTCTACTAATATTTTAATTGACAAACCACTCAATATGGCTCAAGGTCTATCTTATGGTATGGATCTTTCTGTAAGTTATGAATTGACTAAAACTTGGAGAATGAATACAGACTTTTCATTCTTCGATCAATATGCTGAGGGAACTTATAAAGGAGTTACTTACTCGAACAAGGGTTTTGCTTGGTCTGCCAAATATATGACTTCAGCTGTATTATTTGAAGATATTTCAATGCAGATTATGGCAAATTATAGCTCTCCAGTTGTAACTGCTCAGGGAAAAAGAGCCGCTTTTTATATGGCGGATATCTCATTCAAAAAAGATTTTATGGAAAAGAAATTAACTGTTTCACTTCGCTGGATGGATATATTTCGAACTATGCGTTTTGGTGGTATTTCCCAAGGGGACAATTTCTATTCGAGTGCTTTTTTCACAAGGGATTTCACATCAATCACTTTAGGAATTTCATATAGAATTAACGACATAATCAAACAAGATCGCAAACGCAGAAGAGAAGACGGTGGCTCTGGCGGTGGTGATGATTATTAATAATATGAAAAAGAATATTTTGGCAATAAATGGTAGTACAAGAACAGATTCTTCTAACTTGAATTTGATTAATGCCATTAATGAAATAAGTTCCGATTACTTCAATATAATTTTGCTAAATGGCATTGACCAACTGCCACAGTTTAATCCAGATTTGGACAATGAGAATCCACCAAAAGCTATAATTGACTTTAGAAATTCAATAAAAGCAGCAGATGGGGTTTTAATTTGTACTCCAGAATACGCAATGGGAGTGCCTGGCACACTCAAAAATGCTATAGATTGGACTGTGTTGAGTATGGAATTTTCTAAAAAGCCAGTTGCTTTAATCACAGCTTCATCGCTTGGCGAAAAAGCTCATGAAAGTCTGCTTGGAACATTGCGAGTGATAGAAGCAAATATAAAAGAAGAAACTCAACTACTAATTTCATACATAAAAACAAAAGTTAGTAAATGCTCCAAAATTACTGACCCAGCTACAAAAGAGCAAGTAGAGAATTTATTGATAAATTTTAATGATTTAATTAAGCTGAACCCACACTCTATCTCTCACAAATTATAACTGAAAGGCAGCACACTTACGGTGCTATTTTTGAGATAAGAAAAGAACCATCCGATGACTTGAAGTCATCGGATGGATGAGTTTGCTAAACAAAACAATTTTATTGTACTCTTATTTTCAATCCAATCATAAAGTTTCTTGGCATTCCTGGCTCTAAGTAAATTGGTTTACCATTCAATAAATCAGGATTAACAAATGCCGAGGCTGCGTATTTGGCATCGGTAATGTTGCTTACATTTGCGTATAAACTAAGTGGCATGTTCTCTGAAATATTTAGCAATGTACCTGTTTGCAATCTGAATCCAAGTGTTGTGAATGATGGAACTTCTACTTTATTCGCATCGTCCACAAAGTAGTTTGATATACTATTCACGTTTAACGAAACTTCTAAATCGTTCAACGCTTTGGCAACATATCCTAAGCTTATAAAAAAGTTATTGCTTGGAATACCAGCTATTTTATTGCCATTATATACAGCAAATTTACCAGGTGTTTTGGGCGATGTGAAAGCGGAGTCAATTTTGTAGTCAGTGTATTCTGTTGACATAAATGTAAATGCAGAATTAAATTTAATTCCCATTTCAGTTTGAATATTCAAACCTAATTCAACACCTTTTCTATTAGTCTTCCCTGCCGTGAAATAGTATCTACCGCCACGATACGGAACAATATCGTTAACAACGTCAATATTGAAAGCAGCAAATGTTAAATCGAAATTATTATACCAGTTAGATTTTGGTAGGAATAATTTCCATCCAATTTCTGTTGTAGTAGATATAATTGGATCCAAAAGTGGATTGATGATGAAAATAGTATCATTACCAAATTCAGGGGTTGGGTCTGTTTCGTTGGCAGCAGGAACCTCTATCCCCCCACCAAAAGAAACGAATACACTATTATTATCATCTAACCTATAGTTTACTCCAAAACGAGGAATAAATTTTTCAAAGACTTTTTTATCAATAGGTAGATTTTTGAATGTACCCCCATCTAAATAATTAGCTGAATAATAACTAACAGCATCTAAACGCCCACCAAGAAAAACAGACAATTCACCATATTGAATTTCATCTTGAATATAAGCTCCAAGAGTGTTAGCTCCTTCACGTTTATTCGTTAGTAATTGTCCTCTTTCTTTTTCAGCATTCAAAGAAAAGAACATTATTCCTCCATCTTGATATGCTTCATCGAAACCAATCAAAACTGTATTTTTAATATCGTCAGTGATTTGCATTTCGTTTTTATAGCTAACCGAAGCACCAATATGGTATCTTAAAAAGTTTCTGTATGTATTTCTTTCCGAACGCTCTAAGAACTTTGTTTCTGCAAAAGAACTAAATTGCAAAGTATTATTTTCATTGAAATTATGTACTAAATTCACTCCCAATCTGCCAAGAGTATTATTTCTTCTTTCCTTGCGTGTCAGATAAAGTTCATTTGCAGAGGTGTAAGCCGAATCAAATATTGCTTGGGTCAAAGGGCCTGGTATATTGAATTTGTTCTGAGTTGCAGTCAGATGTACATCTAACATAGTTTTATTCGAAATGGCTGAAACAAGTCCAGCATTTATTAAAAAGCGACTTCCTTCGCTATTTGCTCTGAAGCCATCATAGTCTGTATTTGAAACTTGCAAATATGCTTTTCCAAAATCAAGAATAGCAGCAGCAGACAAACCATATTTCTGATATCCAAAGCTACCATTCTGCAAATCAAATTGAATAAAATCTTTTGGGTTAGTTGGAATTGTACTAATATTTATAACACCACCAGCAGCATTCCCCCAAACTGAACTTAAATTGGAACGAATTATTTCAATTTTAGAAGCATTGTCTATATCCAACAAATCAAATGAAGTTCGCCCGTCTGGCTCTGTCATAGGTAAGCCATCAAGTAATATTTTAATACCTCGACTTGTACCACTATTGGAGCGGTCTCCTGCTCCTCTTGCACCAAATCCTCGTATGGTAAGTCTCATATCTGTGCCTCCTGCTCTAGTTTGAGCAAGCACCCCAGGTACTTTGTTTAATACTTCTTCTGCACCAAATCCTCGATTGAAAAGTAAATCTTCTCCTTTTAGTACTGTAACTGACATAGGTAGTTCTATGAGAGATTCTGCATAACGCAGCCCAGTGACTACTATTTCTTTTCCTTTTGCAGTATCTTTTTTTACATCTTTCGCATAAAGCGATAATGAGCCAGCTATGCCTATAAATAGCACAGCTGACAATAATTTAAATATTGTTGTCATTATTTTTTTGAATTAGTTAAAAATGTTTTTTAGTTATTTTAACTAATAGATTTGGGAGGATGCTTAATTTTTGTTTCGGTAAGAATTGTTCTCTTATAGCAATAGCTATCGCTATGCTCTAAATCGGTTCCAATTAAATTATGATTCAATTTAGCTACAATCAGATACTCAAAATTGAAGGATATTTTGTGCTGTTCAGATTTTTTTTCATTTTTTATATGATTGCCAAAAGCAGCAAAGAGCTGAGTTTCATCTTCATCTGCAAGCACATAGTAAATTAAGGAGTCTCCTTTATCTTTACGTTTTATAATATCATAAAGATTACCATTTAGCTCAAATTCATATTTCTCTTTGAAGTTGAGTTTTTTATAATCTAATTTATGAATTGCAATTCTTTTTGTTTCTTTTGGTAACTCTATAAGGTTTTCAATAGAGCGAAGCTTGGTTTTGAATTGCTTCTTTGCTTTGAAAGTTTCAGTTTTGAAATAAATGAAATAGCCAGCAGAGTTAATTAAAACTAATGCTATGCAAAATGCAAAAAGCGATATGTTGGCTATTTTCTTCAAATTAAATATCAAAACTCAAATCATCATTTAACAATTTTTCTTTTTCTTTTTGATTATATACTTTCACAGCTGGAATCTCTGTTAACACTTTATGAAAGAAAAGCAATTGCAAAACTTGTTCAGTCGCATTGAATACATCGTCGTCCCATTTCCACATAAATTCAGATTCGCTGTTGTGCTTATTTTCTAATTGCAATTCCACGAATTTCTCTTTCAAATTCGTCAAGTTTTCCGTTACCTCCACAAATGGAATTGAAATTTCATCGGAATAACACACCCAAAAAGCCAAAGGTAAAGGCATTTGATAGCTATCGAACCAATCTTCTGTAACGTCCATTGTTACAGCTTCTATATCTTCTTTGCCAAATTTGATAATGGAGTCGAATTCTTTGAAAGATTCTTGCAAATCGGTACTTGACTTTTTTAAGTCAAACACCAAATCGTAGCGCTCAGCCATTAGTATCCTTCCTATTTCCATAAGAAATTCTTCAGGATTTGGAGAGCCTACATTTGCTACATTTTTTGCATTTGGTTTATAGTAAGTGCTAGCCACATTTGTCAATCCAATTGTCGAAAGTGCATTTGTGGGAATGATTCTAAAGTCAGCTTTTTTAACTCCTTTAGCATAGCCCAGTGGCGAAAGCAAAGCCAAATCCAATCTGCGTGCAAAGAATAAATCAACTATGCTTTTCTCGTCCAACTTGAAAAACTGAATGTCGTATTTTTCTTTAGCTTTTTCTAATTCAGAATAAAGTGGTTCGTATATAGGGTTATCTATAACCCCAATTCTAATTTTCATTTTGTTTGAATGTTGACATTTAAAGAATGCAAAATTAATTCATTAGTGGCATATAATTTACATTTCTATTTGATTTATTTTTTCTAATGCAATTATTTAGCTTTTTTTCGTTAATTTGTACAGTATCGGTTGTATATACCGAGAATAATTTTTACAAGTAATCACTAAAGAAACGTTATGAATAGAAGTATAAATAGAAGTATAAAATTCTTGCTTTTTGTTGTAATATCTCTATTTAGCTTAGCAAAAGCTAATGCAGAAGTAAAAATCAGTTGGGAAATGATTCAAACACCAAGCACAACCCAAACAAGAAGAATAGCAGTTATAGATCAAAAATCATTTGCTTTTACAACAACCACAGGTGAAATCTATAAAACAATTGACGCAGGAAAAAACTTTAAAAAACTTCCTTCTCCCGCCAAAAATGAATTGTCTGCACTTTATTTCCTGGAAGACAAATTAGCCGTTACTTCTGGGTATGGTGGACAAATTTATTTCAGCAATAATGGCGGTGATAGTTGGACGAAAGGAAATTCTGGACTTAAAGAAGAAGGGTTATATTCTACAAGTTATGTGCTTGATTTGGGAAAAGCTGGCAATCTACTCTATGCTACTGGAATTGATGGAGATTCAACTTTTGGTTTTTTTATGACATCAAAAGATAATGGTGCTAATTGGTATAAAACTTATGTGCCTAATGCAAGGATAACTGGAGTTGCACATTTTTTCGATGATTTTCAGGGAGAAACTGCTTATTTGTCAGCTTTATCTTTTTCTGGAGGCTCACTTCTACGAACAAAAGATGGCGGGAAATCTTGGTCTCTTGCATTAACTTCATCTGTACAAATCACTTCGGTCAGTTCTTCAAAAAATTATATTTATGCTGTTGATGTTTCTGGGAAAATTTACAAATCTTCAAATAGTGGCAATAATTGGGATACTGAATCCCTTGACAATTCTCCAGTTTTATATAGTATAGTTGCTTTAAACGATTCTACTGTTATAATTGGTGGCGAAAAAGGTTCATTGTATGTTTCAAATAATTATGGTAAAACTTGGATAAAACCTGGAATAGTAGCTAATGACCAAGAATTGTGGGACATTAAAGTTTCTGGTAATTCTATCTATGTTGCTGGTAATTATGGTAAATTATTCAAAGGCGAGATTGCTATAACAAATGTTGAAAACGAACCAACTGTTTCCGCTGAAACTTTGACTTTGGTAGCAAGCAAATCTGAAGTAAGATTCAATTTATCTTCTTCAAATTTAATGACTCTTAATTTATTTGATTTGACTGGCAAAGAAATTTCTAACATTAGCTTTGAAAATAGCACACTAAGAAATCAAAAATCTGGCGTTTATGCTTATAAAGTGAAATCACAAACTGGCAAAGAGTTTTTTGGGAAATTAATTATCGAATAACTACTTAAACTCTACTATTTCTAATAGTTTAGAAGCAAATATTAGGCAGAAATGCTTGATGTTTGCTTTTTTCTTTTATTCGAGATTTGACATTATATTTCATTTATTTGCAAAAAAGTCAAATTCTATTTCATAAGTATTGGAATTGTCAGTAAATTTGTAATCTTATTAATAATTAAAGTTTCAAATCTATGTCAGATAATAAGAACTTCTATTTCACATCGGAATCGGTATCCGAAGGACACCCCGATAAAATATGCGATCAAGTTTCCGATGCAGTCTTAGATGCTGTATTGAAAGATGACCCTATGAGCCGTGTGGCTTGCGAATGCTATGCAACTACTGGTATGATTGTAGTAGGTGGCGAAATCACAACAAATACTTATATTGACGTGCCTTTGCTTGTGCGTGAAGTAATCAAAGATATTGGCTATAACAAGTCAACTTATAAATTCGAAGCGGAATCTTGTGCCGTAATCAACGTTATAAATAGACAATCTCCCGATATAGCAATGGGAGTAGATACTGGTGGTGCGGGCGATCAAGGTATGATGTTTGGGTATGCCAACGATGAAACAGCTGAATTAATGCCAGCTTCATTGGTTTATTCCCACCAATTAGTGCAAGAACTTGCTGCTATCAGAAAAGCTGGCAAAGAGATGACTTATTTGGGCCCAGATGCTAAATCTCAAATTACAATTGAATACACGCCAGATAATCAAATTAAGCGAATTGACACAATTGTTCTTTCTACTCAACACAATGCAGACGTTACTTTGGAAACAATTAAGTCAGACATTAGAGAGAAATTAATCTCTAAAGTTATCCCAGCGAACTTAATTGATGAAAACACTAAGTACCATATCAATCCAACTGGTCAATTCATAATTGGTGGGCCTCATGGCGATACTGGTTTGACTGGTAGAAAAATTATTGTTGATACTTATGGTGGAAGAGCTCCACACGGTGGCGGTGCTTTCTCTGGAAAAGATGCAACTAAAGTAGATAGATCGGCGGCTTACATGGCTCGCTATTTAGCTAAAAACATTGTTGCTTCGGGATTGGCGAAAGAATGTACAATTCAACTTTCTTATGCAATTGGAGTAGCTCAACCAATTTCAATTTTTGTGAATACCCACGGCACTTCACAAGTAGATGCTTATGAGATTTCACAATTCCTATCTAAAAATGTCGATTTGACTCCGAAAGGTATTATCGAAAGATTTGACTTGCGCAGACCTATATTCAGACCAACTGCAAGCTATGGTCACTTCGGCAGAAAATTTGATGGGACATTCTTCCCTTGGGAAAATACCGATTTAGTTACTTCATTGAAATCTGCATTAGTTTAATTATTGGTTTATAATTTTACAACGAAAAAAGTCCGAAAGTTAATTCACTTTTGGACTTTTCTATTTTATTCTTTTCGCCAATCTAATAGGGTATTTCTTGGGATTAGCCATACAGATTTCTCTGTTATAATTTGCACATCACCATTACTTAAAGCAATAATATCTCGAATTTTAGTTTCATTATTCTCGAATTTAAATCTTTTGACATCTCCTTCGAGCGATGATAATTTATCCTTCATTCCATGCTCGTGGTGCTCTTCTGCTATGTCCAATCCATAAAGCATAAATAGTCCTTCATCAGTAGCAAATAGCCAAAAGTCGTCACCTTTTTTAGACTTTGCAATTCCATTTATCTTGTTAGATTTAGAACCAATAAATGGGAAAGAATGTATTTCTGTATGTTCACTTTGAGAGTTATAAACCGAAGGAGTAGCAAACGCTATTGCTTCACTCATAACTATCCATAGAGTATTATCGGGATCTACATATAATTTCTCAATAATATTATCAGGAACGTTAAATCCTTGAGTAACAATTTCCTCTGAATATCTCGTAATTTCATTGTTTTTTAGTCGAACCAATCCATAGTTTGTACCTATCCATATAGAAGAATCGGCAGTCTCTGCCAAGCAGTTTGCTACTGGTGTGCTATATGATTGCTCCAATTTGCCATTTACTAATTTAAAACAGCCATACCCATTAGTACTGATATGAATAGTTTTGTCAATTTCGCTATAAATAACATCTGTTATTTGAGGATTGTTGAATTTAGTTGGAGTTGGAACCAATTGTAGTTTATTTTCGCCTCCAAACTTATAATTCATAAGCCCTTGCTTAGTAGCTAAGAATATTTCCTTTTCGGTTTGAAGTACTTTATTAATAACATCATATTCTAAATTAATAGAATTACCATTTTCCCTAACTATTAAATTATTTGTACCAGCAACCACAATTTTATTGTCAATACTTGAATAGTACTTTAAATCTTTTTGTCCAAAATCATCTTTTCTCGCTATTATCGTAGGCATATTAGGTTTAAATATGCTACAAGACGAAAGTCCAATCATTGTAAGTGCAATTACTATGTAATATTTCATTTTAACTTTTGAATTAATCTTAAAACCAATAATTCAAAAATGCAAAAAATATGCCACTACTTATAGTCTTAACAAAAAATTCATTTAATCCAAGTCAAAACTACACACTATAATCCTAATTTTGAATATGTAAAATTTATTTTTGTTTAATCAATTCAAGGGGTCTCAAATGAGATTTAGTAAACTTACTTACATCCTATTGCTTTTGTGCTTCTTTTCTCTTTCTGCACAAAAGAAAAACGTTATTCTATATATTGGCGATGGATTTGGAGTTGCTCCAAAAACTGCTGCCAGGCTTGCATTGGGTCAGGGTACAACTGGTAAAAGACTTTCTACAGACCCTAACTTCCAAGTAATGGCATTAGATAAATTAAAATTTGCAGGGATGATTACAACTCACTCACTTAATAGCTGGGTGACTGACTCTGCTCCTGGTGCTGCTTGCTATGCTTCTGGTCAAGCTGGTAAAACAGATAATGAAGTAATTACTATGAACCCAACAAACTGGCAAGCTACTCAAACTATATTAGAAGCCGCAAAAAAAGCTGGCTATGCTGTTGGATTAGTTTCTACTGCACGTATAACACACGCTACACCTGCTGCTTTTGCTTCTCATATCTGGAATAGAGATTTGGAAGACTATATTGCTGCTCAATATATCTCAACTAGTCAAGCTGAATATGAATCAATTTTCAATTCTTCTACAATTACTGCTTCTAAATACGATGCGAATCGAGATTGGATTTTGCCATCAACTAAAGTTGGTATTGAATTAGATGTATTAATTGGTGGTGGTGCGAGACATTTCTTACCAAAAAGCTATGAGTCTCCAAATTCTGCTTTGAAAGATAAGAATGGCGTACAAATTCAAAAAAATAGCAAAGCTGTTACTTTTGGAAAAGGAAATAGAGCTGACGATGTTGATTTAATTGAAATTGCAAAATCAAAAGGTTATGTTTATACTAACACTCGTGATGCATTGATGAACATTGATTTAACTCAATTCACTCCAAGTAATAATAAAAAATTACTTTGTTTGACTCATAAATCTCACGTTTCTTATGAGCAAGACAGACAACTATTCTACGACTATGAGCCAATGATTGCTGAAATGACTCAAATGGCTATTGAAGTTTTAAAAAGAAAAAGTAGCAAAGGTTTCTTCCTAATGGTTGAGTCAGGAAGAATTGACCACTTGGAACATGCTAACTGTGGTGGTATTGGCTATACAACAGATAGTACTGGAAAGAAAACAAACTTTACTATTACTGCCGATAAAGCTGCAATTCCTGAAGACGGTACTTATTCTGGGGCTGCTGCATACCCTGGAATTTATGGTTCTGATTATATGATAAAAGAAGTTATTGCTTATGATTATGCTATTGCAGAAGGAAGAAAATTACTAACTAATACTAACGAACAAACTTTAATTTTAACTACTTCTGATCACGAATGTGGTGGTTTCGGTGTTGTTGGTTTGCACGATGAAGCTGATGCTCAAAAAAATGGTACTAAAATTAGAACTTATTCAAAACAACCTACTAAAACAGCTTATAATCCTACTCCCGTAGGTATTACTCGTGGCGATTCAGATATAAATGGTTGGTTCCCAAATTATTCTATGGTGGACTTCCAAGGATTTCAATACCCAAAAGTTGATTCAAATGGTAGAAGAATTGTAATTTCATTCGCTTCAAATCCAACCACGAATGGAAATGGAACTAAAATAGGTGGCACTCCAGGAAATCACACTCCACAAGATATTCTTGTACTTGCTGATGACAACGTCAATGGTACTTATGCTTCAAGAATAGCAGGAAAAGGACTTTTGGACAACACAGATTTGACTCCAATTATGGAAGACTTTTTAGCTGTGAAACTTACCACAAGCATAATTGAAAATGATGATAAAAAAGATAACAAAGGATTAATTATCTCTCCAAATCCTACTAATTCTGATTCAAATGTAAACATCACTTTCGAATTAACTAATACTTCTACTGCTAGCTTAAGCATATTTAATAGTGCAGGAGCATTAGTGAAAGAAATGAACTTAGGTTCTATTTCTGGAGTTAACACAATCAATTGGGATAAGAAAGATAATTTTGGCAATGTATTGCCAAACGGCTCTTATTATTTTAAAGTTAGCACTAATGATACTGAATTAATTAATAGTGCAATCGTTTTAAAATAATTTAGTTTTAATTGTAAAATAATAAAGTCCTCTAATTTGAGAAAGTTAGGGGACTTTTTATTTTCGGTCATTAAGTCTGTCGAAATGGGGCGTTGAGCTTGTCGGAATGCTGCTCCATTTGGCTTCGCCTAAAACTCCCTAACCACTTTTTAAAAAATGAGGAACAAAATATTAAATTGCAGTGATTTGCAGTAAATATTTTTTTTCTGTCATCTTGAGGTTGAAAAAGTTTTATTTTCTTTTTCTTGACTTTGCAATAATCACTATTTTATAATGATATACTTAGAATTCTATTACAGTTAGAATATTGATTTATTTCAATTATCAGTTCACTTATTATATCTGTATCAGCCCATTTAATATTAATTTGCTTAATAATAAAAATATTTACCAGAAGAGTATTTCTTCAATTTCTTCACTTGCTTTTTTCAAGAGTTCTTTTGTCTTGTCTTTGAGTTGTTGGGCTTCTTTTCTAATGTCTGTAATTTCTTTTTTTCAAACGGTGATAATGGAATTGAAATTCTCAAAATGTCAGTTTCACCAATATTTGGTTGAGCACCACCATTTGAATTTCTTAAAATGAGTTTTTGGAAAATTGATACGTTTAATAGGCTCATTAAATAAATTGAATTAATGTTCAATCTAACAAATTTTCCGTGTCGTTAATTCACAAATGAAAAATTAAATTTAGCACTTGCTTACTCTTATTTGCAGCGTAATAGGATTTAAGTTAGTGTTTTCTATCATTTCCTCTTTAAAAACACCTAATTCTTGTTAATTTTATCCCTAAGCAATTTCCAATTCTTTCTGATTTTGCTGAACTCTTTTGTAATTTTTTTGGCACTTCATTGCAAATGAATTAATTTGGGTTTGTGTTTGTGACAAATCTTAAAAATGGTATCGAGTTATGAGTGATAAATTTCAGTCAGTTGTCTATGGCGACTATCTTCAGTTAAATAAAATTTTGGGAGCTCAGTCTCTTCGAAGCGAGGAGCTTGGGGAACCAGCCCACGATGAAATGCTTTTCATAGTTATCCATCAGGTCTATGAGCTTTGGTTTAAGCAAATTATTCACGAGATTAAGTCTATTAGCGAGCTTATGACAGGCTTGGTGAACGACGAACGTCCGCTATCTGTTGCTGTGAGCCGCTTGCGTAGGATCAATGAGATTATGAAAGTGATGATTGAGCAGGTGCGAGTGATAGAAACCATCACACCTCTGGATTTTCTAGATTTTCGTAATTTCTTAGTGCCAGCTTCGGGTTTCCAAAGTTTTCAGTTCCGCAAGGTGGAGCTAATGCTTGGGCTTCGTGGCGAGCAGCGAATGACTTATAACAACAAAGCATATAATTCTGTTTTCAATTCCGAACAGCAATCCGAACTGGACGCTATAGAAGCGACAGATTCAGTTTATACTACAATTGAAAAATGGCTTGAACGCACTCCTTTTTTAAATACTCCAAATTTCGATTTCAGCAAAGAATATATTGCAGCAGTTAAAAATATGGTAGCAGCTGAAAAAGCGGAATTATCTGCCGCTCCAAACATTACAGAAGAGTCTAAGTCTATTCGATATAGAATGTTGGACGAGACAATGAATTACATCAATAATAGTTTAGATGCCGAATCGCACAAAAGAGCAAATGAAGCTGGCGAAGTGAAAATTTCGCATAAGGCATTGTTAGCAGCATTGATGATTAATTTATATCGCGATGAACCAGTTCTTCGCAATCCATTTAATTTAATTCATGGAATATGCGAGTTAGATGAAATGTTTACTATGTGGCGCTATAGACATTCGCAAATGGTGCTACGAGTGATTGGAAGAAAAATGGGAACTGGTGGCTCTATCGGCTATGATTATTTGAAGAAAACAGCCGAACAACATAGAATTTTTGGAGAATTAAATAATATTTCTACTTTGATGATACCAAGAAGCAATTTGCCAGAATTGCCAAAAGAATTGAAAGAAAAATTAGATTTTGCTTACAAAGTAATATAAAAGAAGATGAAAATTAATTTAGTAGATAGGACTGCAGTAGTTTGCGGCAGCACTCAAGGAATAGGAAAGGCATCGGCTGTGCAATTAGCAAATATTGGTGCAACAGTGATACTTATAGCAAGAAATGAAGAGCGACTCAAAGAAACTGTAGCCGAGCTTAATATTTCGTTTGGGCAAAAGCATAGCTATTTAGTTGCTGATTTTAGCAATGCCACAGAGCTTCAAGCCAGACTTACGAAAATTACAGAGCCAGTACATATTTTAATAAATAATACTGGTGGGCCAGCGGGAGGTAGTATATTAGATTCCACTTTAGAAGAATTTGAATCTGCATTTAATAACCATTTGAAGTGCAATCATATTCTGGTTAAAAAGTTTGTTCCTTCTATGAAAGAAGCAAACTATGGAAGGATTATTAATATAATATCTACTTCGGTGAAGCAGCCACTTCCTAACTTAGGAGTTTCGAATACAATTCGTGGAGCTGTGGCGAGTTGGTCTAAAACATTAGCAAATGAATTAGGACAATTTGGTATTACAGTAAATAATGTGCTTCCTGGGGCAACAAAGACAGCTCGACTGACGGCAATTATTGATAAAAAAGCTAATGGCAATAAAGAAACTGCGGCAATTATTGAGCGTGAAATGCTTTCGGAAATCCCTGCTAATCGCTTTGCCGAACCAGCAGAAATAGCTTATGCAGTAACTTTTTTAGCTTCTCCAGCGGCAGGTTATATCAATGGAATCAACTTGCCAGTAGATGGTGGCAGACTGAAAACATTATAATAGTTCAATGCAAATAAATATTTAATTTAAAGGTTGTTTAGTAGAATTTATTATACTCCTTTCGCAAAATTTGTATATATTTGCTTTTAAAGAAATTAATTAAAAATTGAGAATAATATGAGAATTAGTAGAATCATTTGCTTGCTTTTAGCAATTACTACTTTTAATACGGCAAATGCTAAGCTTGTGCATATAGGCACTGGCAGACAATTTGCCAATATAGAAGCTGCTTGCCCCACTTTAGGAGCTGGCGATACTGTGATGGTGCATACTGGCACTTACGATAAATACCAATACTTTGCAGGGCTAAAAGGAAATGCAAAAGATTGGATAGTAATTACTAAAGCACCAAATGAAAACGTGGAAATTGGTGGTGGCTGGCAATTCACTAGCGCTGAATATATTAAAGTGCAAAATCTTAAATTCAAAGGCAATGCGAAGTATAACAACACTTTGCTGCATTTCGACCACGCTGGCGATTGCAATAAACTTAGCAATTATATCAATATTGATAGTTGTGAATTTTTAGATGTATCTGCCGGTAATACTTTTAAATTAGGTGGTGTTTCTAATTTCCTTGTAAGTAATTGCAAATTTGTCAATAACACAAGCGGCTTTGCTGGAATTGCGCTAAATGAAAGCCGAAGCGGAGTGATAACTAATTGCTATTTCGAAAACATACAAACCAAAGGCATTCAATTCAAACTCGGCACAATGGACGTTTTGGTTCAATCCTGCTATTTTAAAAATGCGGGAATTGATGACTCAGCTTTAAAAATTGGCGAAAGCGGCGGCAAAGAATTCTATTGTCCTGATGCCAAGGATTGGCATGCAAAGAATATTAAAATATACTCCAATATATTTGTTGGTGGCAAAACTCCTTTCTCAATTGGTTTGGCAATTAATTCGGAAATTTATAATAATACTATTGTTTCGCCACAGAATTTCGTTTTGCGTCTGCTTTCGGACGAAGCAGAGTATGAGAATAAGAATAATAAGTTAATAAATAATGTTTTCTATTTGGATAAAACAATTTATTTCAATGGCTCTTCTGGTGCAGCAAACTTATTTTTCTCAACAATATTTATTCAAAATAATTTATTTTATGCATCACACAAGCCAACTTGGACTGGCCCCGACCCTAACGGTGGGGACTATGATGCAGAGGAAATCAAGGGAGTGCAGTTTATAAATAATAAAATAGCAAATCCACTTTTCACAGATTTACCCAAAGCAAATTATAAACTACTCGCAAATAGCCCTGCTTTAAAATCAGGTTTGAAATTAATCGAACCAACAAAAGATTATTTTGGCAAGCCATTCAAAGCCGAACGCACTATTGGAGCAATTGAATCGGATTCAATAGAAACAATCATTAAAGTTACTGGCATTCAATTGGACAGAGATACTATAGAGCTGATTATAAAGTCAACTGAAATACGAGATAGTATTCAATTGAAAGCGACAATTTTGCCAACTAATGCAGCAAACAAACAAATTACTTGGCAATCAAGAGATACTAATGTTGCTAAAGTTAGCCAAAATGGATTAGTCCTACCAATTGGGTTTAAAGATGGCATCACAATCATTGATGTAACTTCAGCCGATGGTAGCTTTTCAGACTCTTGCTTTGTTATTGTAACAAAGTTTTTGGACAATGTAGAAATGGAGAACACTACACAATTTAGCATTTATCCAAATCCAGTGCAGAATGAATTACTTTTGAACTTAGAAAGTGATTTAGGCTACAAGTTAGAAATTCAAAACTTAATTGGCGAAATAATCTATACTGCCGAAAACACTAATAAATTATCTCTCGGCACTATGCCAAGCGGTTTATATCTACTTAAACTTACCCAAGGCAAATCAGTTTATTGGAGAAAGTTAGTTAAGGAGTGAGGGGAGAGAGTTGTTGAAAATTCAAAGCCCAATTCTTTTATGATATGCCCACAAAAAGTTGGACATTAAAGTAAAAATTAGTTACATGGACTGAGCTCTGTATTTGACAGGGCTTAGTCTTTTTAGTTTTACTTTGATTCTATCGTTGTTGTAATAGTCAATGTATTTTTTTAGATCTATTAATCCTTAATAAATTTGTAAGTTTTACTAATATTATTCTGAATTAGACTTAAATAGTATGTTCCATTACTCAAACTTTCAATATTAATTCCAATTAAGTTGTTTAATATATTTGTATGGGAAGCTATATCAATTTCTCTACCTGTGTTATTTATCATTTTTAAGAATAAATTCATGTTGTTTTCAAGAGTTAGGCTTATTTTCTTTGTAGCTGGGTTTGGCATAATGAAAGAAGTATCATTGATAATTAAAGGTTCAACTTTTGTTGTATTATAAATTGCATTATATACTATTAAACCTTTACTTAATGAACCTAGTATTAATTTCCCATTATTAGAAAAAGTCAAGTTGTCTTGTGAGTAAATTTCTTTAGAATAATTACTATATCTATAAGACAATTTTCCGCTTTCAACATCCCAAATAGGTATATCATTAAAGTCTTTCAAACTTCCAGTTTCCCCTGTAGCTAAATACTTAGAATCTGGAGAAAATGCAATTCCTGTGAGAGCACCACCAACTCCTTGAGACATTTCCCATTTTATTTCAAAATTTTGCTTTTTAAATAATTTAATATTACCTCCTCTAACACTAGCTATTGTATTTACATCTGGCGAATATTGAACTATATGGAGTCCTTTTTCAAAGCCATTAAATAATTGCTTCCTTAATTTTATATCCCAAAAATAATTATGTTGTATTCTTATATCTTTTTTTGGATAAGTAAGAGTTTGTATTGAAAAAACTACCATCTTGCGACATTGTAATTTGTTCATAAAATTCATTAGAGTCGCCTAATTTTTCTACTAATTCCATTGTTTTTAAATCAAATACCCAAATATCTTTCCTCCAATTATTATAGTCTGCGTTTTAAAGCACACCTACCATAATACCTGCTTTTTCGCAAACATCCATTGAAGCAAATCGTGGTAATTTATCTCCCTTATTCTTGAATTCACCTACCAGTTAACCAGTTTCATAATTAAAATTTTTGTTGTCATATTTCCCATCGTTGGAAAAACGAATTACGCCACTTATATATTTCAAATCTCGAACATATTTTCCTGTTTCAGCCTCAACTAAAAATGTTCTAAATTCACATGAAACAATAATAAACTTATCATCAGGAGTAAACATTGCATTATAAATATAACCTGGGTCAATATCTCCATTCTTATCTATAATCATATTGTATCTTGATTTCCATAAGATTTCTTACTGTGTATAAAGACTTGAATACATAGCTATAAAAGCTATAGCGAGGATTTGGATTGATTTTTTCATAGTATTCTTATTAAAAGGAATATTGATTTATCCAATTTAGTGAAATTTAATTTATTCACAAACACCACAACAAAAAAAACTCCACTATTTTTCAATAGTGAAGTTTAACTCTTTTGAATTGGACTTTGTTAGTTTTACAGCTTTACAATTTTCATTTCAATTTTTTCTAATGGATTGTCTGCTTTGTCTCTTTCTGCTGACACTATTTTATCGGCTATTTCAATTCCTTCCGTTACTTCTCCATAAACTGTGTATTGATTGTCCAAAAATTTGGAATCCGAAGTTACAATGAAAAATTGAGAAGAAGCTGAGTTCGGGTCTTGCGAACGTGCAGCAGAAATAATTCCACGTTTGTGTGAAATTGCATTAAATTCAGCTGGGACTTTCTTTTGAGATGGGTCGCCCATTCCCCACGATGATTTTGGTTTGCTTTTGCTATTCGGATCGCCACCTTGTATCATAAAGCCAGGAATAACTCTATGGAAAGCTGTGCCATCATAGAAACCTTCAGCCACTAAGTTATCAAAATTCTCTGCGTGTTTTGGTGCCACGTCAGTATATATTTCCAAAGTCATTTCGCCCAATGGATTTCCACCATTTGTTACGCTTAATTTGTATTTAGGTCTAACTAGTTCAGACATTTATTATTTTTCCTTTATTATTAATTATTTTTTACTACTGTCATAGTAATGTCGTTTAGTGGGTAATCTCCCTCCACGACGGGTACTTTTTCAATTGCTTCCACAGTTTCAATTCCTTGGGTCACTCTGCCAAAAACAGTATATTGACCATCTAAATCGGATGCTTCGCCCAAACAAATAAACATTTGCGATGTGCCAGAATTCAAATCATTGCCTTTGCGAGGCATTGATACATATCCTTTAATATGAAGTAATTTGCTGAATTCAGCTGGCAATCTTGTTTGGCTCGGATGGCTCACACCCCATTTCTTTTTATTGCTATCTATTTTTGAATTATAGCCGCCGCCTTGAATCACAAAGCTAGGTATTATCCTATGGAACTTAGTTCCGTCATAGAATTTAATAGCAACTAATGAATCAAAATTCCTACAATGCTTTGGAGCTACTTCTGGAAATAGTTCCAATGTGATTTTACCAATCTCTTTGTCCAATTGAGAAACTGTGATTGTGTATTTTGGTTTTGGGCCAGGGTTTAATGTTTTTAAAAGTTCATCGTTGTCGTCAGCGAATGAACTTAGTGTATAAATAACAAAAAACAAACTTAAAAGAATTACTCTTTTCATTTTCCTAACCCAAGTTATTTTATAATTTAATTTTTTGTAATTGTCATTGAAACATCTTCAATAGGTTTATCGCCTGGCTCTTTAGGAGTTGTTGCAACTTTGTCAACTATATCCAAACCAGATATTGCTTTTCCCCAAATTGTATATTTGCCATCTAAGAAAGTTGGATTGCCATGGCAAATGAAAAATTGAGATGTAGCCGAGTTAGGATCGTTTGAGCGAGCTGCAGATAGGATACCACGTAAATGTTTTAATGTGCTAAATTCAGCAGGCACATTTGTTTGAGTTGGGTCGCCCATTCCCCATGTGCTTTTGTTTGGCGTTTTTGAGTTAGGGTCGCCACCTTGAATCATAAAATCAGGAATCACTCTGTGGAATTTTGTACCATCGTAGAATTTCACAGCCACTAAAGAATCGAAATTACGACAATGCTTAGGTGCAACACCAGGGTATGTTTCGATTACTATTTTACCAAGCACTTTTCCAGCTTGAGATACTTCAATTGTGTATTTTGGTTTTGGGCCAGGATTCATTGTTTTGAGCAAATCATCGTTCTCATCGGCCGTAGCAAAGCTAATTGTGGCGAAAATTAAAGCTATGTAAAGACTTAATCTTTTCATTGTTATTCCTTTTGTTTTTAAAGTTTGTAATTAAATTTCAATTTCTGAACTGCAATTTCTTAAAAAAAACAGTAATTAGCAATAATACATTCAAAATAAATAGAAAGTTTCGCTTTTAATCTGATTTTAATCTTTAACGAAAGTAAGACAAAATGATTATACCAAGAGCAATTCTATAAAAAACAAATACATTTGTGTTATGGTTTTTCAAATATTTCAAAAGCAAAGCTATTGAAACATAGCCCACTAATCCAGATACAGCTGTAGCTATTAGTAAATTCTGCAACTCACTTTGTGGTAACACTTTAAGAGCATGTTTCAGCTCTAACAATCCACTCCCCAAAATAGCAGGAATGGAGAGCAAAAATGAAAAGCGAGCCGCCGCTTCTCTGTCTATACCCAAAAAGAGTGAAGCCATAATTGTGGAACCCGAGCGACTTGCTCCTGGCAATAAAGCCAAACATTGCGACAAGCCAATAATTATAGCATCCTTAATGCCAAGCGATTCAATATTGCGTTCTCTTTTGCCTACTTTCTCGGCTATAAAGAGCAATATGGCGATTACAATCAGCCCAACCGAAATCACAGTCAAATCTTTCGTCAATGTTCCTTCAATTACTTTTTTCAAAGCCAAACCAATAGTTACAATTGGGATTGTTCCTAACACTATTAACAGTCCTAATTTAGTGTGAATATTGATTGTGGCAAGCGAGAAGTTTTTCTCTTTCACATCTTTTGCTATCCCTTGGATTATTCCAAGCAAATCTCTCCAAAAATAGGCGACGACAGCCACCAAAGTACCTAATTGAATTACAGCTATTTGTGCAGTCCATAGCTCTGGGTTTCCTTTCACGTCCATACCAAGCATATAGCCAGCCAGAGTGAGGTGTGCAGTGGAACTTATTGGGATAAACTCGCTTAGTCCTTGCACAATTCCTAAAATAATTGCTTTAATTAAGTCCATTTTTTAAAATTAAATTAAACATAAAGTGCAATTTATGAATAAAACTGCATTTAGGATTAACATTTCGATTTGTATGATTTAGAAATAGTGTCAGGAAATATGAACATATTTTCACATTCCACACATTTGCCCTACTCACATCTGACACTTTTGCCTGACACTAATTTTATTCTATTTTCTAAACATATAATTTTATGTCCTTATTTATCATAGGTTTAGTTGTCATTGCTATTGTTAAATCAATATTTGGCACGCAAAGTGTATTATTATAAGCAAGTGTAATTAATTAATGGGAGAGGTATATAATGACAAACGTATTTGTATCAGCGGTCTGCACAAGATTTATTGTGCTTTTATTAAGTGTATTATTATTATCATACATTTCCGCAAATGCGGCTTTAACAAACCCAACTGTGGCAGTGCAAGGTGAAGTGTTGGATTCTGGCAATAAGCCGAGCGTGGTGCTTATCCAAGTGACGGATTCTGACGGTAATTTAATTAATAGAACAAAAACAAATTCTAAAGATGGCAAGTTCTATATATCTGGTTTGGCTTGCAATAAAGAATTTACTATAAAATTGCTTACTAAAAATAGCAAATTAATCGAAGTTCGAAAACTTACTACCCCGAACGTTAGTAAGTTTGAGGAAATAAACATTCAAATAAAATTAAACCACGATTTGTCTTTTGGTAATTAATTATCACAAGTCATTGACTATACCAACTCATTTATTATAGCATATAAAGTGCAAAGCACCAAAGAGGAAGAGTAATATATATTCCGCTTTGGTGCTTTGTAATTTTTATTTAGCTTATTCGATTTCCAGAAGAACAGCATCCTTTTCAACTATTTGTCCCTCTTTGACAAGTATTTGTTTTATAACACCCGCTGTGGATGAAGATATAGCGTTTTCCATTTTCATAGCTTCTAAGCTAATTAATTTGTCGCCTTTTTTTACTTCGTCGCCAATTTGCACGTTTATTTTCACAACTAAGCCAGGCATTGGTGCTTTCACTTTTCCGCCTTTGCTACTGCCGCCAGATTTGACTTGCATATACTTTTCGAATTTAGCGAATTGCTCTGTTTTCACAGTTACATTATAATCGAAGTTTTCAAGACGAATTTTTTTTTCTCCATCGCTTCTATTCTCTATTCCCAAAGTGAATATTTTATTATTAATGGATAGGGCTTGCACATCTTTTGGAAACTGTTTAATTAAATTTACATCGTATTGTTTGCCATTTATATGGTAAATACCATCTATTACATCAACTGCAAATTCACTTTCGTTCACTTTTACTATTAATTTATTTTCTTTCATTATTTCTTTTCTGTTGATTTTTTATTACAATATTCTGCAATAGCAGTTTCAGCTTCTTTCTCGCCCAGTTTGGCAGATTCTTCAAAATCTTTACAAGCTTCAGAATCGTTTTCAAGCTTCAAATTTGTCAATCCACGGTAATAATAAATTAGTGGGTCTTGGACAGTGGTAATTTTCAAAGCATAATTCAAATCTTCCAATGCACCTTTGTAATCGTCCAAATTATATTTGCTCAATCCACGGTTATTGAAGAATAAATAATTTTTATTGTCGTAACCAATCGCTTTTGAATAAGCAAGTGTAGCAGCTTTGTAATCGCCTTTACTAAAAAGAATAAAACCCTTATTATTGTTAAATATAGCATTCTTTGGTTCTACTTTCAGCGACAAGTCAATATATTTTAGAGCTGAGTCATACTTTTGCAATGTGTTATATATCATTGCAATTTCCACTAAAGGATCGCCCTTATCAGGAGATAGCTTGATTAACTTTTGAAATAACTCAATTGCATTAAAATTTTCTGCAATTTGCACAAGTATTTGCCCTTTCAGGTAAATCCCATTATAATTATTTGAGTCTAACTGCAAAGCACTATCAAGTACATCCATAGCAGAAATATAATCATTCTGATCCGACAAAGCCAAAGCTCTATCATAAATTACATTAAATTTATCTGACTTGCTATCGGCTGCATTCATATTTGCAAAGCAAATTATAATCAAAAGTGCGATTAAAATATTTTTCATAGTTCTTCCTTAATTAATTCAAGCTTTTAATACTTAAATTATTTACTTTCCAATTATTGTATTCAGCTTTCGGATTCATCACATTCTGTTTAGATTCTTGCTCTGTATAGTTATAAGCTGCTATCACAGCTGCTATTTCTTCAAGTTCTGCTTTTTCAAGCTTCAAATTTTCAAAGTCGTATTCTTTAGCAATAAATCCTGTATCGAAATATCCTTTGCGGAATGTTTCGTGGTGCATCACATCTTTCAAAAATGGAATTACGTTATTAATACCTATTATTTTATAGCTCTCAAGTGCTGCAATCATTTTATCAATAGCTTCCTCTCGAGTGCTTGCCCAAGTGATTAATTTCGCTATCATTGGGTCGAAGTGCATGCTAATTTCAGAGCCAGTTTCTACTCCGCCATCTACTCGCACCCCACGTCCAGTCGGAAGCCCGTAGTATTTCACTTCGCCAAGCTCAGGCATAAAATTATTCAAAGGATCTTCAGAGTAAATCCTAACTTCAATAGCGTGTCCCTGTATTTTAATATCCTCTTGTTTAAACGAAAGTGGTAGTCCAGCAGCGACTCTGATTTGCTCACGAGCTAAATCCACACCTGTAATTATTTCTGTAACTGGATGCTCCACTTGCAAACGAGTATTCATCTCAAGGAAATAAAAATTTCTATTTATATCCACTAAAAACTCAATTGTTCCAGCATTCACATAATCGCAAGCTTTTGCAGCATTGATAGCCACTGCCCCCATTCTTTGTCTCATATCCTCGTCTAGCACAGTGGAAGGTGCTTCTTCAATTACTTTCTGGTGGCGACGCTGAATAGAGCAATCTCTTTCGCCCAAATAAACAAAATTACCGTGTGTATCTGCTATTATTTGTATTTCAATATGTTTTGGATTTACTACGAATTTTTCCATGTAAACCAAATCATCGCCAAAGGCATTCAGTGCTTCTCGCTTTGCAGCTTGGTATGCATCTTCGAAATCATCTGGCTCATCTACTTTTCGCATTCCTTTGCCACCACCACCAGCAGCAGCTTTTAGCATAATCGGATAGCCAATGCCAAGTGCAATTTCTTTAGCCACAGCTATATCGTCCACTCTATCGTTATGTCCTGGCACTATTGGCACACCAGCTTTCATCATTAGCTCTCTCGCACCAGTTTTGCTGCCCATCACTTCAATAGCGTGTGCTTTAGGGCCTATGAAAGCTAAGCCATTGTCCTCGCAAGCTTGAGAAAATTTTGCATTTTCTGAAAGAAAACCATAGCCAGGATGGATAGCTTCCGCTCCCGATTCCTTCGCTAGGGCAATAATTTGCTCTATATCTAAGTATCCAGCTTTTGGGGTTACAGAATGTAATTCGTAGGCATAATCTGCCATTCGTACATATTGATTTTCTCGGTCAACTTCATGATATACTGCAACAGTTTCTATCCCAAGCGAACGAGCAGCTTGCATCACTCTAATTGCAATTTCGCCACGGTTGGCGATTAGTATTTTTTTAAATAGCATAATAATTCGTGTTTCTTCTTCTTATTCAATTATTTTAATTTCAAACATAAGTTGCCAGTTTTTACCAGTAACATAGTATGAATCTGTTTTTTTGTTGTAGGCAATGCCATTGAGCACATCAACACCATAAGGATTTGGCAACATTCTTCTCAAATCGCTTAAATCAAGCTTGCCGACAACATTTCCATTTTCTGGATTTATCTTAATAATTTCATCATATTGCCATACGTTGGCATATATAAATCCATTCACATATTCTAATTCATTCAAATTGTTTCGTGGTATTCCGCCATAAGTAACTTTAATTGTTTTTACTATATTAAAATTATCTGGATTTAAGTATTTCAAATCCGAACTGCCATCGCTCATAATTAAGTTAGTGCCGTCTGTTGCAATTCCCCAGCCCTCCCCCTGATACGCAAATTCACCTATATTATTCAATTTCAAATCGAATATATAGCCAATATTATTTTGCCAAGTGAGCATGTATATTTTTTTATTCAACTCCACACTGCCTTCGCCAAAGTGCAGAGTATTAATCTTTTCTTTTTTAAGAACTTTCCCAGTTTGTTCATCGAGTATTCTTATCGTAGATTTCCCAGTTAGGCCAGTGGATTCATAGAGCTTATTTTCAATAAAAAATAAACCTTGGGTAAATGAATTTGCATCGTGATAGAAAGAACGTATTAATTTATAATTCAACTGCCTTGCTTCAATAGTATTTGGAGTTTGAGCTATTTTCTCCATATCGTGTTGCCTTGGAGTATCACTGCCGGTGCAAGACAAATTAAAAATTAGTACAAGAATTAGTATAATATTTATAACTAATGCTTTAATTTTCATCGGAATTATCATTTAACTTAGAAATAATATTAGTTGTTGAACGCCCTTCTTCAAATGGGATAGTCATCACATTGCCACCATTATTAATCACAAAGTCATGACCAACTATTTTTTCTACCACATAGTCGCCACCTTTCACAAGGAAATCTGGCTTCACAATTTCAATTAAATCAATTGGTGTATCTTCCTCAAATAGGCAGACAATATCTACCGATTTCAAACAAGAGAGCACATAAGCCCTATCCTTTTCATAATTTACTGGGCGTGAAGTTCCCTTTAATCTTTTTGTGCTGCTATCGCTATTAAGTCCAACTATAAGTATATCGCCTAAACGTTTGGCACTTTCTAAATATCGTACGTGTCCATAATGCAATATATCGAATACGCCATTTGTGAAAACTATTTTTTGAGTTTTGCGAATATCATCGGAAATAGCTGCTAAATTTTCTTTACTTATTATCATATTTATATCCCTGGGAATGATTTCAATGCACGAATTGCATCAGTTACTCTTGTTTTATCCACAAGGTTCGATCCCTCTACTTCTACAGATTGGAATAATTCCAAAGCTGCCGAAAATTGATTGTTAGTCATACAGCCAGCCGCAAGAATAAACTTACGAAGTCCATCTCTATGGATGTCATTGCTTTTGAAATCGCACCATTCTTGAATGCTTTCAAATTCGTCTTGTGCCAATCCTATTTGTGCCAAACGAATTCGAGTTCTTTCAACCTGTTCTATGCTCAATCCGAATGTGTTTGCAACAAATCTATATAAATCTTTTGCTTTATCAATATTTCCTAAAGCAAATTCAGTTTCCGCCAAGTGGAACTTTAGCCAATTATCCTCAGGGTGTTCCATTATTTCTTGTTCGAGTAATTCTTTGTTCCTCATTTTCTTTTCTTCCGATGTATCCACATAGCCATAATGTTTAATAATTATGTCAGTTTCTGGAACTTCCATTCCCAAATCGTAGATAGAAGAAAGAATTTGTTCGTGTATTCTGCCACGGTATGCTATACCAGCTACATTGCGATATATACGGGTGTAGCGGTGTTCGGATTGGGGCGATAAATCTCTTTCGCCTAATGAATTAATGATTTTCACATTTAATCCGCCAATTCCTTTCACATCTAAAAAATGCTTATAATTCTCGAAAGAAGCTGTATCGAAAACCTCATCGGCATCTAAAGAAAGAATCCAGTCGGTTCGCACATGTGAAATGGCAAAATTTCTTGCTTCGGAAAAATCTTCATTCCATTTATTGAAATAAACTTCGGCACCTAAACGAGTGCAAATAAGCGGAGTTTCGTCCGTCGAACCAGTATCTACTACCACAATTTGGTCAACAAAATTCTTTATAGAATTGATTGCATTCGCCACATTTGCGGATTCGTCCTTAACTATCATTGCTACGCCAAGAGTTGCCATTTTTGCTTAGTACCGTTTGAAGATTTCAATATCTTTAAAATTAACAAAAAAATATTGATAATAATTCAAAAAGACTCTAATTTGGACTTTGTAATGCTTTTTTTACAAAACCATTGTTTTGCTCGAGAAGAATTTTAGCAGAATCTAATGAGTGATTACCCAAAAGCATTAGTATAGCAGTTTTCACATTATAGTTTGCTATATCAAGCGTTTGAGTAGCTTTGTCGTAATCCACTTCGCAAATTTCCATCAATGTTCGCTTTGCTCGTTCGATTAGTTTTTTGTTGGTCATTTGCAAGTCAATCATCACATTGCTATAAGTTTTACCAAGTTTTACCATAGCGGTAGTTGTGAGCATATTTAGTACAAGTTTTTGTGCTGTTCCTGATTTCATTCGAGTTGAGCCAGTAATTACCTCAGCTCCTACTTGCGGAGCTATTACGCAATTAGCCGAAATTCCAAGTTCTGCTATACGTTTTTCGGAAATAGTGCTTAAAAAAATCGTATAAACTCCAAGTTCTTTGGCCCTATCCAAAGCACCACGCACAATGGGAGTTCTGCCAGAAGCAGCAATTCCGCAAAGTATATCTTTATTGGTAATGCCATACTTTTGAAATATTTCTGCACCCGCTTCTAAGCTATCCTCAGCCCCCTCTTGAGCAGCGAATACTGCCTCATTGCCACCAGCTATTATAGCTTGTACCATTTCGGCTGGAGTGCCAAAAGTGGGAGGACATTCCGCCGCATCTACAATACCGATACGTCCACTTGTGCCAGCACCCAAATAGAAAAGTCGACCACCCTCTTGAAAAGCAGCTACAATTCTCTCCACAGCAATTTCAATTGCAGGAATAACTTTTTCAACTGCAAGTGCTACTTTCTTATCTTCCGAATTTATAATTTCAAGAATTTCTAAGGTTGATGCTATGTCAATATTGCTACTGACTGGATTGCGTTGCTCAGTTTCGAGCGACTTAATCTCATTGAATAGAGGAGTTTCTGGCATAATTAACAAAAGTAAACAGTCAATAAAGATAAGTATATAGCGAAAAGTTTGCCAAATTTTTGGATGGGGGTGTAGCTTTTACTATAAACATTTGACTCCTTCGGAGTCTTTTACGAAAAGACTAAACAAAGCTCAAAAACTCTTTTGCAATTTAAAATATTTTTTTAATTTTACTAATACTTATTAAAACCTTCAAAATTGATACCCTACTTTTATTTTACCTTATCAGGTAAGAAATACATCAATTTGTTCTAAATTATACCTTAGCGTGTATAAAGTTTATATTTAGCGTATAATTGAAATATAGAGATGATTTTTAGCTTACTTCTACCTCACTGGTAGCCATATTGTATTTTCAGGTTTTCTTTTTGTGAGCATTTCTAGCAAACCAAATAAGTATTCGTTTGTGTTCTGTCCACTTTCTTTGGCTAATTTTTGAAAACTCTTATTTGTTTCTGGGAAAAAAGATGTTAAATCAATTTTCCATTGATCTTCTTCTTTGTTGAAGAGAAATTTGAAAGGTGTTTTATTGCCATAAACTAAAAATTCTCCAGCAGCTGAAGTTTTAGTTTTTGCTTTCACTTTCCCAATACTAGCGTTTGCAATACTACTTTTGCCAATCATTCCTGATTTTATTGCATAGACCAAAAAATTTCTTCCGTTAAATTTGAGCAGTTCTTCTTTTGGTACTCTATGTCTAACTGAGAAAACCATTAGCTTATCTAGCAGTGTTTGCTTTTCTATTTTTAAAGAATCAGCATTTTTTGATAATTCTAACATAGATGTGTAATAATCTAAAGTATTTTTGTCTAGGTACTTTATTGCTTCTTCCCCATTTTCATCTTGCAAAGCAGCTTTATAAAGTTCAAACGATTGCTGAACTAACTTTTGCTCTTCATTTTTGCTGTAGCTGACATTTGTAAACATTGCCAAAAGCAAAAGTATAAATATTATGTTTCTCATTTTCTTGTTTTAAATTATTTGTACTCAATTACTTCTAAAAATAAGAAGAAAAATGTTTAATCAAAAAATATATTTCTATAGTTTTACAATTCAACTCCAAAATTCAACCATTCATTCATATAAGTCATATATTCATAGCAACTTGCAATAATTTCATTAATTTTGTAGATAATTTTGAATAGTTAATTTAAACACATTCAAAATTTTAAGGCGAAACAAATGAGAAACCTTGTAGTATATTTTTCTTTATTATTCCTCGGAATAGTTACTATATCCCACAATGCTTTGTCGCAAAATGAAAGGCAAAAAGCAACTCAAGTTGTGATGGGTCGCATCACAGATTCTGAATCCAATAGTCCATTGGCTGGAGTTAAGCTTACAGTTGTATTGGATACTACTAAACTTAACCTTTATGGAAATGAAAACGAAAATACAATAGTAGATTATAGCAAAGGTATTGTTGGTACTTCATTCGAAAGTAATTTATCAGATAATACTTTTATGAAATTGACTTTAGGGGTTTCCGCTACCGATGAAAATTTCATTGGCGACTCAATTGATGTGAATACAAGAAAAGAGTATAGGAAAGGATTGGGGGCATTTGAAACACAGAAGTATTCATTTGTGGGACAACTTCGACATAAGTTCGATGCTCAATATTCAATTTCATCAGGCTTCAATATAGATAGAACGAACTTCACATTAAATAGAAAAGAATATTATGATTCAGCCAAAGTGGCTCGCCGAGAGAGTTAAAGACATCAAATTGCTCTTTGGCAGAAAGTAAAGTATATGTAAAACTAACAAATTTTCAATTATTCCACCTATACAAGCCATTATGTTTATATAATTCAGTAAATTTTAGTAATATTAGTATTGCTGAATAATGTTAGTTGAAAATTTCAGCAAGAAAATGGGATTTATATGAGCAAAGAACTGCATAATAAAGAATTAATAGAAGATAACCTTAGACTAAATCAAGAGTTGCTAAAAGCTGAATTGAGAATTGCAGAACTTGAAAGAATTGCTAATCTACATGAACTTCCAAACGAAAGCGAAGAAGATTATGTTGTTGTTTTCGATTCAGAAATGCGGTTTGTACATATCTCGAAAATAGATTATGGTTTTCAGTTGAGTGACTTTATTGGCAAAAAGATTGATGAAATCTTTCCAAAGGATTTAACTGATATTTTTGCAACTCATTTTGAAGAGGCAAAGTTAAACGGAAAGTCGAATACATATTTTTCTTCGTTCGATAGCCCAAATGGAAAAGTAACTCAAAGAAACCAAATTAGAGAAATAACAATAAATGGTGGAAAATATTATTTAACAAGAGCCGAAAATGTAACAAATAGTTACGGAAAATATATTCAATTGCAAGATAAAGAAGATTTAACTAATCTTGCTTTGGAAGCTACCCATACTGGTACTTGGAGTTTCAGCAAATTGAGTATGCTTTTTGTAATTTCACAAACATTGCGTAATATTTTAGAGCATAATAGCGATTTATTAGACATACCATCATTTCTATCTTATATCCACCCAGACGATGTTGCAAGAGTTACTAAAACAGTAGAAGAGGCTTTGTCAGGTATTAATCCATCTACTGAAGTATCATATAGAATATTACTTCCTAATGGAAATCTAAAATATTTATCTACTACTCTCAAAGGTGTGCCTAATAATGATGATGAAATAATTAATTTTAATGGAATTACTCAAGATATTACAGATACGTATATAAAGAATAAAACCGAATTCCAATATCAATCTCTTGTCCAATCAATTAATACTAACTTAAAAGCTGGGCTATATCGCAGTACTCCTGAAAGTGGTGGTATTTTTTGCAATAAAGCAATGTGGGAAATGTTTGGTTTCAATTCACTAGAAGAATTCACAAAAGCAACCCCACTATCTTTATATAAAAATATTGAAGATAGAAATGTTGAAATGTCAGATTTAGAAAAAAAATATGCTTTAAATAATATTTATACTTCCAAAGAAATTGAATATTTAAGAAAAGACGGAACTAGCTTTACTGCTATTGTAAATAGTGTTTTGCAAAAAGATGAGGAAGGTAATTTCTTTTTCGATGGAGCAGTTCACGATATAACCCAAATGAAAAACGTAGAAAATAATCTTAAAAAACAGGAACTAATTTTTTCTAGTTTATTGCAAAATTCATTGGATGTATTTTCTATTTACGATAAAGATGGTAGAGGAATTTTCCACAGTAATAGACTTTATGAGGTACTTGGCTATAACAAGGAAGAAATATTAAACACTGGCTTTTGGAATTATATTCATAAGGAAGATTTAACTAACTTAATTGCTAAGTTTAAAGCTCTTATTCAAGTGAATAACTCCACGGAAGAATTTTTAGTTAGAATCATAAGAAAATCTGGAGAAACTATATACTTTGAAGGTATAGCCAAAAATATGCTCAATACCGAAGGTATCAATGGGATAGTAGTAAATGGAAGAGAAGTAACAGATAGAATTCTAAATGAAATTGAACTAAAAGAGCAGCAAAGTAGAATGCGTGCAATTTTAGATACGACAGAAAACACTTATGTATTAATTAATAAAGATGGAATAGTAATTTCATATAATAAAAGAATGTATGAAGAAACTTTCGCATTTTTTAATATTGAAATAATAAATAACGTTACACATTATAATGAATTTGTACTTCCAAATAAAGTTAATGAGTTTCATAAAAATTACACCAATGCCTTAAATGGCAAAAGTGTAAATGTTGTCAGAAGAATAATTGGTCCAGACAATAGTAATTACTGGTTTTCATTTGCATTTAAACCTGCTTATGATAATAATGATGAAATATATGCCGTTTCTTTGTCCACGCTTAATGTTACTAGCTTAAAAGAGAACGAAGATAAACTTCAACTAAGTCTTTTTGAAATTGAAGCATTAATTAATGCTATTCCTGATACTATTATTAGAATTAATATTGATTTAACTATTTTAGATTTCAAAGCTGGAAGCAAGTTTGAATCTTATAGCCCAAATGTTTTAATTGGTGGCAATCTCGATAGTTTGGGCTTGCCAGCCTATGCAGTTGAAGATTTGAAGAGTGCTATTTCATCTGCTATAAGCAATAATTCAGTTGAGATTGTTGAATTTAATATTTCAGATGAATATAACGAATCTAATTATTTTGAAGCTCGTATAGTTGCAAACGCAGAAAATACTATTATTGCTATTATTAGAGATATAACTGACAGAAAGAAATTTGAATATAGAATGAAAGCTCTCAATTCTGAGCTTGAAATTAAAATTCAAGAAAGAACTAGTAAACTTGGTGAAGCTATTGTGGATCTTAGCACCGAAATAGACAGCAGAATTACTGCACAAAAAGAAGCAGAAAATGCCAAAGAACTTCTTCAGATTTCTTTAGATAAAGAAAAAGTGCTTAACGATATGAAAACAAAATTTGTTGCAATGGTCTCCCATGAATACCGTACTCCTCTTACTATCATTCAAACCTCAGCTTTTCTATTAGAAAAATACTATGTTAAGCAAAATGAACAGCGATTCTTTTCTAACTTAGAGAAGGTTCATAAATCTGTAGCCAGTATGGTGGATATGCTTGAAAACGTTCTATCTTATAGCAAACTAGAAAGTGGCAATATTCAAAGGAGACTTACAAAGCTAAACGTTAAAGATGTTTGTGAAGCAATAGCCCTTCAATATAGAAGCACTGTTACAAAAGGCCTACATAGAATTAACACAAAAGTGGAAGATAACAACACAATTATTATTAGCGATCAGAATTTGCTTAATCAAATATTAAGTAATCTGGTTTTCAATTCAATCAAGTATTCACCCGAAGGTGGAGATATTGATATCATTGTGACTGAAGGCAAACATAGTATTGCTTTTTCTGTCAAAGATCAAGGCATAGGCATTCCCCAAGAAGATATAAGCAAACTATCGTTACCTTTCCAACGAGGTGGCAATGTAAAAGATATTGCTGGCACTGGGTTAGGGCTTTCAATTGTGAAAGCATGGACCGAAATACTTGATGGTGAAATTAAAATTGAAAGTAAATTGGGCAAAGGTACAATCTTTACTGTTATTTTACCACGTAATTATAAAAATATTTAAATGGCAAATATATTTGAATTTGAAGGATTTATTCCTGTAATTCACGAAAGCTCTTTCGTTCATCCAAATGCTACTATTACTGGCAATGTAATAATTGGCAAGAATGTTTATGTAGGTCCTGGAGCTGCCATTCGTGGCGATTGGGGTGCAGTGGAAATTTCCGATGGTTGCAATATTCAAGAAAATTGTACTATCCACATGTTTCCTGGAGTTACTGTTCGCTTAGCTGAATCCGTTCATATTGGGCATGGAGCAATTATCCACGGTGCATCGATTGGACGCAACTGCCTAATTGGAATGAACGCCGTTGTGATGGATAATGTGATAATTGAAGAAGAATGTATTATCGGTGCTTTGACTTTCGTACCTGCCGATATGCACATTCCTCGCAGAAAAGTAGTAGTAGGTAATCCTGCAAAGATAGTAAAAGATGTGTCGGAAGAAATGATTAATTGGAAAACAAAAGGTACAAAACTATATCAACAATTGCCGAGCGATTTATATCGTACCCTCAGAGCAGTTGAGCCACTAAGGGAAATACCAGCAAATCGTCCAGTCCAGAAAATTAATTACTTCACTTGGAATGAAAGCAAGAAATAGGGATTTTAGCTAACTATTTTTCTAGAAAGTGGGTTTTATAAGCTTCTTGAGCTTCGTTGTAATCGTCCAATCTACCTATATCAAGCCAATATTCTTTCATTAAATATCTACCAATTTTAGCATTTTGGGAAATCATTTCTTTTATTAGAGTATCTATTCCAAAATATGTATTATCTGGAATATATTTAAAAATAGCAGGCTTCATATAATATATACCAGCAACTATTTCGATAACCAAATCAGGCTTTTCTTGCACATCTACTATGAAATCATTTTCCACTTGCACACTGCCAAAATTAAATGGAGTGCGAATTTCTTTCGTAACCACAGTGAAATCAGCTCCTTTTTCAGAGCCAAATTCATATAGTTTGCCAAAATCAATTGTGCTGAGTATATCGCCATTCATCAATAAAAATGGCTCAGTAAGTTTATCTCGCAAAAGCGACAATGGTCCACAAGTGCCGAGCGGAATATCTTCATTGCTAAAAGTAACGTCCACACCGTATTTTTTGCCATCGCCAATAAAAGCTTCAATATATTCAGCTTTATAGTTAGTAGCAATAAATATCTCTTTGAATCCATATTTCGCCAAATTCTCTATTTGAATTTCAAGCATTGACTTTTCGCCAATTGGTAGCAATGGCTTTGGTATTGCTTGGGTGAATGGTTTAAGTCTGCTGCCCAGACCACCTGCTAAAATTACTGCTTTTTTCATTGATATTTATTTGCTTAGTTAAATTTAAATATTGCTGTATTTGTTATCGTTCGGATTGCTTATGAATCCCGAACTAAGTACTTTAATAATCTCCAATACTCCTTCTTCCACATTGGAAGTGATTTCAAAGCCAAGAGTATTTTTGATTTTGTCGAAATTCACTCTATAATCTCTTGGGTCTTCCGATTTTTGGACGTATTCTACTTCAGCTTCAGGGATATGTTTTGAAATCAAATCCACAAGCATTTTCTTTGTATAGTTTTCACTAGTGTCGCCCACATTGAAAACAGTTCTATTGATTTTTTCTTTGGGGCTTTCAAGCATTAGCATTGCCCCACGAGCCAAATCCCTAACGTGGCAATAAGGTCGCCAGAATTGTTCGCCAAAAACCACTAAATTATTGCCAACGAACAAATCTCGAGTAAATTCATTCACAGTCAAATCAAATCGCATACGTGTTGAATAGCCATAAACTGTAGAAAAACGCAAAGCAGTTGCAGTTAAATCTTCTCTATAATCCGATTCCATCAAATATTGCTCAAATTTAACTTTCAATCTGGCATATAAAGAAACTGGAGTAAGTTCCGATTCTTCATTCACATAGCCATCGCCTTTCATTTTGCCATAATTGCTACAAGTAGATGAAAACACAAAATTCTTGACAGATTTAGTTTCTCTCACCAAATCGAATAGCTGCACAGCCGCATCCCAATTGATTGATTCCGCTTTCTCTGGCTCTTTAGCACAAGCAGGGTCGCCCACTATTGCAGCCAAATGAACTACGCCATCTATTCCATTGAGTGCTTTTGTAAGCTTTTCTTTATCTCTTATGTCCGCATTCACCAATTCAAAATTTGGATTAGTTGCCAAATGCGATAGTGACTCGCCGCCAAACACCAAATAATCAATCGCACGCACCGCATAGCCACTATTTATAAGCAAAGTGCAAAGTGTAGAGCCAATGTATCCAGCTCCCCCTGTAACCAAAATTCTTTTCATTTTTCTTTTTTTGTTCGTTTTTCAATTTCAATATACTTAATCTAAATGTTTACTTTTTGAAAATTATTCCCAAATATTCTACTTTTTTGCAGATAATTGAGAATTTGTGTTTTATACAATTATTCAAAATCGTATCTTTGAAATTGATTAGAAATCAATTCTTTATACTTTATTTCAAAAGTGAATCGGCAAAATAATGGCAAACAACGTAAATCAGAGTGTTTTCACCGTTAAGGGCTTTAAGGAGTCATTCTCGAAAGTAGAATATATCTTCCTTTATTTGGGGATTTTATTCGGATTACTTTTCGTTTTTTATAATCCTCCATTCCAAACTAATGATGAGGATAGGCACTTTTACTTAGCATGGCAAGTTTCTAACTTCCAATTTTTTGCAAAGGCAAACGAAGCCGAGCAGAAAGTTGGCTGCGAAATTCCAAAAAATCTATACGGCACAGTGAATAATTTTCAAGGGATCTCTTTTGCAAGCAAGCAAAAGATTACAAAGGATATGATGGAGAATGCAAAAGCTGTTCCGCTCAATTCCGATGATAAAATGTTTATCAATCACTTCCACCCAGCCACAACTCCTTTTGGATTTATTCCTGCGGCAATAGGAATAGACTTCGCTAGAATCTTTAGCTGTGGTCCAATTTGGATTGGTTGGTGGGCTAGGATATTTGCATTGGCTTCGTATTTGGCAATTATATTTTTTGCAATTCGGATTACTCCAATTATGAAAGTTGGCTTTATGCTTTATGCATTAACTCCAATGGCACTTTTCCAAGGGGCATCTGTAACTTATGACACAATCAGCAATGCTTCATCGCTTTTGCTTGTAGCTTATATGCTGTACTTCGCATTCGACAAAAAGTCAGAGCTTGGCAATAGAGAATTTCTGTTTATGTTACTTTTAATATTTCTCCACGAATTTGCGAAACACGGTTATTTATTTATTGCTTTTATGTTTCTTTTAATTCCCTATGAAAGAATTAAAATTACATATTTTAATCAGAAAGTATTCACTGGTTTAATGTTTGTTTATGCAGCAGTGGTTTATAAATTAGCGGACTTTATGTTCTCTGCTTTAGTGCCTGATTTCAGCCATATAAAACAACCAGTTTTCCAAAATGACTTTTATTTTTCTGTGGCAGAAAACACTAGTTATTGGTTAACAAGACCAATTGAATTAGTAGCTATTTTAATTAAGAACTTCCTTAATTTCCGCCACGAATGGATAGGTGGAGTGATTGGTAGATTTGGTTATTCCTATACCGCACTACCGAAAGAATATTACTTTATGCACGGCTTAGTGCTTATATCTGTAGCATTTATGGACAACCGCAAGGATATAAAAATAGCTACTTGGCAAAAAGCAATTCTGTTTTTCATTGTGCTTTTCGATGCTGGAGCTTTAATATTCCAATTCTTACTTACTTCGCCTGTGGGTGCACAAATGATATTTGGTTTCCAAGGCAGATACCTTGTGCAGTTAGTGCCAGTGCTGATGTTACTTTTCTACCAAAACAAAATTTCTATCCAAGAATGGGATAAAAACAAGTTAATGGTGGTAGCAGTTTATATCATCTTCGCACTAATTTATGCAGTCACTTGGATGGACGAAAGATTCTTTACACTATAAATTAACCCATTAACCCTACTTAATTATAAACTTCACTATTGAAAAATAGTGAAGTTTTTTTTGTTGTATATTACTATATTCTAAATGGTGTAATTTGTAACTATAAAGATTATAATTAGGTTAATATTCCAATACAAAAAAAAAGAACTACAAACATTCGCTTGTAGCTCTCTTTAATTTTTGCTTTACTTTTTAATTATAAAGGTTTCAAGATTGCCATTACTTCTACATTGAATATTAAATCTTCACCAGCTAAAGGTGGATTTGCATCAAGTGTGATTGTGTTTTCGTCGAAATCCTTCACAATAACAGTTATAGGATGTGCGTTTGGATCGCCAGGGTTGCTCATAGAAAGTTGCATTCCTTTTTCTGGAATTAAATCTGATGGCAAATTATTTCTATCTACAGGAAAAACATATTCTTCATTGTGAAAGCCATAAGCTTTATCCATAGGGATATTTAGAACCTTTGTTTCACCAACTGCCATTCCTATAATTCCTTGGTCGAATCCTTCTATCATAGCCCCAGAGCCAATAGTAAACTCGAGTGGGTTTGAATCGTAAGAGCTATCGAAAGTCTCACCAGTAGTTAGAGTGCCTACATAGTGCACTTTTACCACATCACCGAAATTTGCTGTTTCCATAAGTAAATCTTTATATTGATTGTAAATTTCTAATTCTTTTTAGTTTTAGGTTGGAGAATAATTGAAACAACAATTAACGCCAAACCAAAAACTGTATAAATGCTAATCGCTTCATTTGTTATCAAATTTAACAAAAGTAAAGATAGCAAAGGCGACAAATAAATTAAGTTTGCTGTTTTCGCTGTATTGCTTGTGTAATCAAGTGCTTTATTCCAAAGAATAAAAGTAATTCCCATTTCAAATACACCAACATAAACAGCAGCAAAGAACGATTTATAATTCAGACTAAAATTATTTTGAGAATATAAGCAATAAATTATTAACAATATAGTAGATATTAGAAAAGAATGAAAAAATCTAACTTCAACTTTTCTGCTATCTCGCTTGCTAAGTATCCAATAAGCAGCCCAAACTACTGCACTTGTTATAACACAAATTATGCCAAACATTGAATTGGTCTGAAAACCAGCAATACTACCCTTGCTAGCGATAAGTAAAACTCCTATCAGTCCTAATAAGAGAAGTAAATAGTTCTGCAAAGTAAACTTTTCTTTAAAAAAAATTGCTGTGAATAGCACAACAAAACCTGTCCAAGTATAATTCAAAACGAGTGCTATTTGCCCTGGCAATTGCGAATATGCCGTGAATAGCAACATATAATAGATAGTGGGATTGAGCAAACTCACCGCCAAGTCTGATTTTGCAGATTTCAGATTGATTTTAAATGCAGTGCTCAATTCTTTTTTGGCAATAAGAATAGTTGTATATATGATAAGCGAAGTAGCAGATGCTATCAATAGCAATTGACTTGGAAGTAAAGAACTTAATGCTATCTTGAATGCACTTGCTACTGTTGCCCAAGCAGCCACAGAAAGCAAAGCGAATATGTTAGATTTGGTGTTGTTTTGCAAAAGATTTGAACCAAAAAGCTGATAGAATCGTATTTTTGTAAACGCAAACTATGAAACTACAAGAAACTATACAAGTAATTGGCAAAATAATTCTTTTGTTGATTCTACTTTCTTCTACAGCTAATGCCAAAGAATGGCATTTAAAAGGCACTATAACAGATGCTGAGACTAAAGAATTGTTGCCCGAAGTGCACATATTAATTAAAAAACAAAAAGAAGTAATTGGCGAAACTATCACTAATCAAAACGGCAGCTTCAACATATTGCTTTCCTTCGAGCCAACGAATATTGATTTATTCAAGCTTGGCTATTTGAAAACCCATAAAAAGATTAAAGTTACTGGTGATACATTAATAGTGAATATTAGTTTGGTAACATTGAGAAGTATTGGCAATACTCTCATAGTTACTGCCGATAAAATTGATTCCAAACTTTCGGAATATAACGAACATAGCCACATACTCGAAGGGCAAGAGCTGATGAAAGAAATGGGTCAAACACTAGCATCCACTTTGAAAAACGAAACTGGTTTGGCAATGCGTTCTATGGGGCCAGCCCCTGCTCGTCCAGTAATTCGTGGTTTGAGTGGGAATAGAGTGCAAATAAATGAGGACGACAATCCAATTGTAGATATGTCTGCTACATCTCCCGACCATGCTGTGGCAACCGATCCATTTATGGCGGAACAGCTTAATGTGCAGCGAGGGGCAAAAGTATTGCTAAGCTCCCAAACTCCTTTTGGAGGTGTTATCAATGTGGTGAAGAATGATATTCCTATTAAACATTCCAAAGAGCTAAATGCAATGGTAAGTTATGGTTATGAATCTGCAAATTTGGGTTCTTCGGCTGGAGGTGTTTTCGATGCACCAATTGGGGATTTCACATTCAAAACGAATGGCACTTATAAAAACACTTATGATTTGCGTACGCCAATAGGTTTGGCAAAAAACACTTCATCAGAAAATTATAGTGCAAATTTTGGTGGAGCATACTTTGCAGAGGACTATAATATTGGAGCTTCTGCTAATAAATTCTATAGTAACTATGGAGTGCCGGGCGGAATTGTGGGTGCTCACCCAAATGGAGTGAACATTGAATTGGATAAAAATGCAATTAACTTCAAAACAGATTACCACAACCACGGCGAAATTATAGACGATATTAGTTTCAAACTTAGTCGCAATTATTATTTTCATACTGAATACGAAAAAGCTGGACAGATAGGTGCTCAATTCAATATATATAATTATAATGCAAATTTATCAATCACACAGCACGAAAGTGAGCTTTTCAAAAATGGTGAATTTGGTATGAATTTTAGAAATAATAGAATTGAGTTTGGCGGATATGTGTTTGTGCCAAACTCTACTAGTAATAATATTTCTGGATTTGTATTTGAAGAATTTAATTTAGATTTATTTGAATTGCAATTCTCAACTCGATTGAATTATTCCACTATATCGCCCGATAGAACCGAAATGCAGAAAATTGGATTTATTCGCAAAAGAGATTTTGCTTCTATATCCACAACTGTTTCCGCTACAAAAGAAATATTAGACAATATAACATTTGGCTTTAATCTTTCGCAGGCAATGAGACCACCTGCTGCCGAAGAACTATTCACCGAAGGGCCACACTTGGCTGCATATTCATTTGAAACTGGAAATCCCGAACTAAATCAAGAAACTGGAATTGGCGGAGAAGTATTTTCGTATTATAAAAGTGATAAAAGTTTCCTAATGGCTACATTCTATTATTACGATTATAGTAATTTTATCACACCTAGGAATACTGGCAATATAAACATACAAACTTTATTGCCAATTTATTCTCAATATGGAATTAAAGCATCAATAATTGGCTTCGAAGCAAAAGCAGAATATATATTTTCAGAAGCTTTCCGACTTGAGAGTGGTTTTTCTTATACAGAGGGTAGAAATAAAACTGATGGTTATTGGTTGCCAATGATTCCTCCAATAAAGCTAAATATGGAAGCAAACTATATATACAAGAATTTGAATATATATTCGAGAGTAGAGTATAATTCAGCCCAACAGAAGACAGACAAATTTGAATTGCCTACCAATAGCTATGTGATAGCTAATATTGGGCTTAATGTATCTACAGATTATTTTGGGAAATATTCAACAATATCAATAACATGCGATAATATCTTCAACAGAATATATCGCAATCACCTTTCTAGAATCAAACAAATATTGCCCGAACCAGGCAGAAATATTCGCTTGATTTATCGTTTGTTTATTTGAGCTTCCAATTCTAAATAAGCAGACCATACTTTAGCGAATTGAATATCTTGAACTTTCTTTTGTGGCTCTGCCATCACAATTTTGAATTGTGTATTAAATGGCGACCAATCATTTAAGTTATGACCATCACCATTATAAAGAGCCAGCAATGGAGTGCCACATAGCGATGCAAAATGCACAATTGCAGTATCGGGAGTGATTACCATTTCAGCATACTTTATTATACCAGCAATCTCAAATAAATCTTTAGTTTCTGGATATTGTTGCAACCTATTATTTGTGAATTTAGAGAGTAAAGTATTGGCAAATTCTTTTTCAGATGGAGTATTTACTATTATAATATTAGTGTTTGTTTCATTTAGTAATTTCTTGACTAATTCAATATATCCCACTTGAGTCCATTCGTTCTTCTTCTGTCCAGTAGATAGGTTTATCAAAGTATAGCTATCAAAGCCATACTTTACAATAAACCCCTTTACTATATTGTCAGCATTCTGAGCAATAGGGAAATTGATTGGCACTTGATCTATAGTTAAATCAGTTTCAAATATATCATAAATCAAAGAAAGCATTTTCTCTGTCATATTGTTATATGCAGTCTCAGAGCTGGGATACATATTGTAAAAATCAATCATCAGGTGTTGAGAGTATCTCATAGCTCTAATTGCGGTATCACCACTAATGAATTTATTTCGCATTAAGTTATTACTCATCTTTTGGCTTAAAGTATTAATCATTAAGTCCACATTTCTTTTAGCGAATAGGTGTTTGAAGTCAGCAAATATACTGCTTTTTTCAACTATAATTTCATCGGCATCGGGGCAATTCTGTGCTAAATATTTGTTGTATTCCGAACAGTACAGAATCAAATGAAAATTTGGATTTATCATTTTTAAATAGCGAAGCATAGGGAATGTTACCACCATGTCGCCAATTTTATCGTTGCGAAATATTACAATTGTTTTGATTGTATGCGGATTTAACTTTCCTTCAATTCTTTTACGATTGAAAAATAGTTTATAAGTATTATAAACTATTCGCTTATAGCCTAATTCTAACGATTTAAGAAATTTATAAAGGATACTACTTTTATCCATTATTGCTACCCAATGAATTAAGTAATCTTTCTTTTATTTTTGTGTAATTATATTGCTCAAAATAACTCAAATCTGGATTTGATTGTTTTGTATAAAATTCTTTATCATTATAGAGTTGATGAGTTAGCTCGGTGGCGTGGTCCAATGCGAAGCAATTCTCCACCATAAGTTCAGGAAATAAATGAGCTGCATGCTCTGTGTTCGAAGTAGAAATTATTGGCAAACCCAAAGCAGCACAGTCCAGCACATTGCGAGACCAAGTGTATCGTTCGTCTAAATTTAACGCCATATAGTGATTTGATAAATATTCCAAGAACGAAGCAAGCGATGCAGTATAAATATAATGTTCAATTTTTGTATTTAAGTAATTTTCGATAAGCTTTAAATAAACTGATTTATCCAAAGTTAGAGTTTTGTACTTTTTAGTAAGTGCCATCACATTTTTCAAGTTTCTTGAATACTTTGGAATTATCATTGTGTATGGGTAATTTGTTTTTGCAATTAATTGAAATTCGTTAGTTTGCTTTAAAGGGCTTGCCAAAAGCATAGTTCGATTATTTCTTTGCAATATTGGTTTTCTTAATTTTACTATTCTATCAATATTATAAGGAATACCAATTAACTCTATTTTTGTATCAGTCATAGAGCGTAAAAATGGCATACTGTGAGTATTAATACCAATTATTAAATCAGAATTATCCAAAAGGAATTTAATTTTGTGTTGTGATTTTAAGTAAACCAAAGCATCATTTTCTATTAAAGAGACCCACTTCACATTGGATTTCCGATTAATAATAATACTATGTGCTTGTTTCATATATGGAATTTTGTCGAAATTTAAATTGGAAATTATTAAATCATACTTGTTTATTAGTACAAGTGTAATTGCATTGCCACCAATATAATCGCCTTCCAAAGCAAAAGCCCAGTTTTCAACTCCGTTTATATCATAGTCAGAATTTTGCTTTTCTTTATAATTCCAAAATCCTTCATTGCCACCAATTACTAATGTTTTCATAGATATTATTTCACTTCAATAAAATTTTTATATTCGCCAATTCTTATTCCTGTGTTGTTTTCAATTGCATCAAGTATCTTAACCTTAATTGGCTTTAACCTAGGAACTATTTTAATTAACTCAATCCAATCCTTATCCTCATCTATTTTCTTCAGCATAAGCTTTGGGTGGCTGCCTGTGAATGTTGCTAAGCTGAAAGCTCCATCGTAAATAAAATCTTCAGCATCTGCCAATTCTGGATTGAATTCTTCTCCGCCATAGAATTTCATTGTTGTGCGGATTTTCATGAATTGATTTTTTGGCGGACGCACCCAACCATAGTGATAAATATTTGCTTCTGATTGCATTGCTTTCAATTTGCGGAAGCTATGCTCTCCATTTTCCACTCGAAAACCTTGAGCATCGCCCCAAGAAGTTACCCCTTTTATATTTCGGAAAGCACGAATCTCTCTTCTATACCACTGTCTGCCTATGCCAATTAAATTGTATTTGCCATAGAAATGAATATACCGGAATAGTAAAGCTTCAACTTCTTTATTTGAATTCGCTTTCTCTAAATCCAACTTGATTAAATCATAATCCATTTCGTGCAGAACCTCATCGGCTTGCAAATAGAAACACCAATCTCCACTACATTCTTTCAAAGATAAATTAGTTTGTTCTGCATAGATTCTTCCTCCAGATTTGGCTTTGGCATCCCAGTTTGTTTCAATGATTCTAATTTTGGGGTTATTGATTGAGCGTACAAGTTCTGTAGTGCCATCGTCCGAATCGCCACAGGCAATGATGTATTCGTCCACCAATGGCAATAGCGACTCTATTGACTCTCGCAAGGGATAGCCAAACTTAATTGCATTTTTAACAAAACTAAAGCCAGATATTTTCATTTTTTTGTGCTAATGGAAAAGCAAATTTAAGAATAATTCTTTGTTAAGCATTGTTTTTTCAAAATTTTGCGATACAAATTTCCACTCTATCTTTTAAATGCTTTCTAATTCTTGCGATTCGGATTCCTCATCTAAATCTTGGGTGAACCAAACATAAACACCATATATAATTTGTACTAAAAATAGCGTTAGTAATATTAGCATCAAAGTTATAGGTTGGAATAACCAAACAAATGGTATCAAACAAATTCCAAACAAACCTGCTCCAATTTTCAGATAAGGGCTAATTCTATAATGAGTTGGTTCAAGTTCGTGGTGAGCCAATGTCATTTCTATTAATCCCAAAAACACTAATGCAGAACTCAATGTTGCAGTCATAAACTCAAGTGAATTTAAAGATTGTGTAACATTCAATGCAATCACATTGCTCAATGCGGCTCCCGCTCCTATTAGCAACATTATGAATGGCAGATGTAGGTTTGTCCAAGTGATTGCTGCCAACATTCCTGGCTTAGGTGGCCTACGTGCTATAAAATCGAAATATACCCACCAAAGTGCAAAACAAATAGCTATTGCTACTACTGCTGCCCAAGCAACCCATGAAGTGATTAGTATATTCTTTTTAACACCTAATATTACATTAACTACCATTTCACCCAATGCTATAATCACTAACAAACCAAATCTTTCGGGTCTCTTACTATTACTCATTCGAGGTAATTTGTCTTGATTTTTTAAAGTAAACCAAGGGGTAATAGTTTCTAGTACCAATGCAATTGTCCAAAGTATAAATCTTTCTGGCGGTGGAATAAATATCGAAATTAGAAAAAGTAATAGTGAAGTACAAAAGCCAAACATATATACTATTCCTATTGGCCTAAATTCTTTCACGTGGTATGCAGCTCTGCCCCAAGCAAATACAATTATTCCTCTTGCCAATACATAAGACAAAGCAAATAATGCTCCCTGAGATGTTATGGCATCAGAAGAGAAAACCGACATACCTGCAAATGGGATTAATATCAAAAAGTAGAATAACCTCGTTTCTAAGCCACGAGTTTCAAATCTTTCATTATAAAAAGTAGTGCCTATCCATATCCACCAAATAGGTAAGAAAATTAAAACGAACTCTTGCAGATTATAAATTGTAATTGTTCCAGTCAGCTTTGCTGAGGTTTGCGAAATCATTACAACAAACATTAAATCGAAGAAAAGCTCCAACCAAGTTACTTTGCGTTCAATTCCATACTCTTCCTCATAGTGAAGAGCTGGCACTTCCCATATTTTACGTCTTGGCATAATTATTTTGTTTTGAATAGTAAATAGCAAGATAATCTATCTAACTTTTTATACTCACCGTTAGTTGTTAAACCATCTACTTTCAATTCTAAAGGAATTATCTTTAATTTTACTTTAGAGTCCTCATAAAAATAGCTTATATCTTGATCTGGTAAATAGCTAAGGTTAAAAAAATTATTATCTTTTTTGAGTTTCATCGTAATTTTTGTAAGTTTCAAATAATATTCTTTCAAATTTAATTTGACAGAATAATTTGAAGATTGCAAATTCAAACTCTCCCCATTCAAAGAATGAAATATTTTCAAAGTATTATTTACAAAATAATTAGTGTCAACACTTTTGTTGATGGTAGTGTCTGTTTCATCAGCTAAATCTATTTTCATTATATAGTTGTAATCTTTTATTTCGTATGACTTTTTTTCAAAATCAGTAATTATATAATCAAAGTTATTATCATGCTTATCAGACTTTATTTCAATCATTAGAGAAGAGTCT
>Ga0163149_10000357_pt1 | contig 60321 bp, 50 predicted proteins | sample OliLakLV19MP5G1_FD_148604 | JGI IMG/M metagenome (GOLD analysis project Ga0163149, IMG submission 148604) | Freshwater microbial mat bacterial communities from Lake Vanda, McMurdo Dry Valleys, Antarctica - Oligotrophic Lake LV.19.MP5.G1 | ecosystem: Environmental > Aquatic > Freshwater > Lake >...
CACATTTCCTAAATGATTTTTAGTTCATATTCTTTCTTGTCTAAAATACGGAAAAAATTTTGGTTTTTAACACAGATAGTGCAAAAAAAAAACAGTCCTTGCTGAAATTGCAAAGACTGTTTTTTATATCAAGTGATCACGCTGGGACTCGAACCCAGGGCCCCAACATTAAAAGTGTTGTGCTCTACCAGCTGAGCTACGTAATCGCCGGTTCGTCATTTAAAACGAATTCAAAATTAAGGAGATTTTGGTTAATTTCCAAATATTTTTTGTATTTATTTTAAAATTGTTAATAAATATTGACTTGATTGGCCACAAAATTTTTAACTGAATTTGCTATACCACTAGCATCTAAGCCCAGTTCCGCTAATAACTCTTCTTGAGTTCCGTGATCAATAATTTTATCGGGAAGTCCAAGTATTTTGAAGTTATTCTTGTACCCTTTTTCTGCAAAATATTCCAAAACAGCTGAACCAAAGCCAGCTTGTTTTTGATTTTCTTCCACAGTGATTATATAATCGTGTGTTAAGGCAATTTGATCAAGTAAGTCAGTATCAAGTGGCTTCACAAATCTTGCATTAACTACCGTAGCTTCTATATCGTTTGCAGTTAATTTTTCAGCTGCCGCCAACGATTCATTTACCATTTTGCCAATTGCAATAATAGCAACTTCACTACCTTGTCGCAGTATTTCGCCTTTACCAAGCGGAAGTGATTGGTAATCTCTTTTTGGTAAGCCAAGCGAAGCACCTCTAGGGAATCTAATTGCAATTGGACCTTTGTATTCATAAACTGCCGAATACATCATATCTCTAAGCTCTAACTCGTCCTTTGGTGCCATCAATATCATTCCTTGAATTGGTCGCAAGTATGATAAGTCTAAAACACCGTGGTGTGTTGGTCCATCAGCTCCAACTAATCCAGCTCTATCCAATGCAAATACCACGTGGAGCTTTTGTAAAGCAACATCGTGAATTAAATGGTCAATAGCTCTCTGCATAAATGTGGAATAAATCGCAACTATTGGCACAATTCCTTCGCAAGCAAGTCCAGCAGCAAATGTTACAGCGTGTCCTTCAGCAATTCCTACATCATAAACTCTTTCAGGCATTTCTTTCTGCACTATGTTCAGTCCAGTGCCATCGGGCATACCTGCTGTAATAGCACAGATATTCTTACTTTTCTTACAAAAATCTAATACTGTTTCCCCAAACACATCTTGATAGTTTGGTGGTGGAGCGATATCTGGCTTTTTAGCCAAGGACTTCCCTGTTACTTTATCTATTTTTCCAATTGCATGTAAGAATTGTTTGTCAGAAACTGCTGGCTTATAGCCATACCCTTTTTGAGAAACAACATGAAGCAAAACTGGCCCTTTAAAATCTTTAATAGAGCTTAATATTTTCACTAACTTATGTACATTATTACCATTTACTGGGCCTATATAGTTAAAGCCAAGTGCTTCAAACATCACACCAGGAGTGATAATAGCTTTTACGCCGTCTTCTAATCTGTGAGCAATTTTTCTTAATCTATCGCCTACTTCATTATCTAATTTATTAGATAAATCCCAAATGTTTTCTCGCATTCTCTGTAAAGTATTGCTTGCAAATAATTCATTGAAATAATTAGACATAGCCGATACATTTGGTGCTATTGACATATTGTTATCATTGAGAACAACTGTAATGTCTTTTTTCAAAAAACCAGCATTGTTTAAAGCTTCAAAAGCAAGACCACCAGTCAATGCTCCATCGCCAATTACAGCAATTACTTTATAATCTTCTCCATTCATATCTCTAGCTGTAGCAAGTCCTAATGCAGCTGAAATACTTGTAGAGGCGTGACCTGCACCAAATGCATCATATTCGCTTTCAGTACGTTTTAAAAAACCAGATATCCCACCTTTTTGTCGAATAGTTTTCAAGCTATCACGTCTGCCAGTTAATATCTTATGTGGGTAACCTTGATGACCTGTATCAATTACAATTTTATCTTTAGGAGTGTTATAAACATAGTGCAGAGCAGTAGTCAATTCCACAACTCCAAGCCCAGCGCCAAAGTGTCCACCAATTGAAGTGATAGTGTCAACTAAAAATTCACGAACTTCATCGCAAACTTTTGGCAAAGCAGACACAGGTAATTTTCTTAAATCAGCTGGTGAATCAATATCTAAAAGATATTTATAATCAAATTTATCGTTCATTCTTTATTAATTTGTTTTTGGTGTAATTATCTCAACTTGTACTGTGCGAGATAGGTTTCTACCAATTGGTGAATTATTATCAAAAAGCTGTATCCTTTCTCCTAAGCCAAACACTTCAAATTTGTTTGCTTTAGTTTTCGATGCAATATATTGCTTTACACTTTCGGCTCTAGCCAATGCAAGTTTAGAGTTGTATTTGTCATCTCCAATTCTGTCTGTATAGCCAAACACTTGTACGATTGAATTAAATTTAATTGCTGGAATAATGAATTTATCCACCACTTCTTTGTCTTGCTCTGAAATATTTGGACTATCGAAATCGAATACTACAAGTGAGAATTTTGAAATAGTTTTATCAGGCAAATCCTCTGTTTTTTTCTTAGAAATAGAAATAAACTCTGTTTTCAAAGTACCAGATTTTTTATTTGAACCACCTTTGGAATTTTTCACAGCCAAGTTATAATAAATCGGAATTTCACCTTGAGCTACGTCATTTGGTAGTATGTTCCATTTTATTACATCTGGTTTGCCAGTTCCGGTGATAGTTTTCACTTGTCTGTCGGTTTGAGTTATTTCAAATTCCCAAGTTAAGTTTGAATCTGCCGATTGTACATCAGTTTCAAATTCAATATAATTAGGGTCAGCAATTGCTTGTTTCTCTTTTTCGATCACAATTGGTTGTAAAATCTCTTTAATGTTTGAGCTAATTTCCACTCTTCTATTTTCGGCAATTCCATCTTTGTCTTTCTGTGCAGATGGTTTGCTTGGCAAGCCCTGAGCAACTACTGTAATTCTTGTTGGGTCTATTGAATAACTTACAACAAGATAGTTTTTAACGAATTCAGCTCTACCTGTCGAAATATCATTCATTCCTTTTTCTGTAGTATTATCGTTAGTGCCAGTCAAAGTAAGTGTTGCATTTGGATATTTCTGCATTCTAGCTCCAATAATATCAAGGATAGATTTATTGATTTGCAAAGAATTTGGCTCAAGTGCTTCCAAATTGAACTTACCTGTTTGATTGTCGGCAGTCATTTCAATTAGGTTTTTGTTTGGTTTGTCGGATTTCTCATCGAAGAAAAGATATGGCAATATTGGAAATAGTTCCACATACTGCAATTCTTCTACTTTAATTCTTTCAACAGGTTGTGGGTTACCATTTTTATCGAAAGTACGAATTTGTTTGAAGTCAACTTGAATAGAATTGTCGGCTTTTGCTTCTTCAATTGGTTTATCGTTGTTAGACAAATTGAAAGTTAGGTTCACACCTAAACGAATTTGAGGAACGTCCCACGAAGTATAACCTGAGTTGGCAGAAACTTGAGAGAAAGGAATTCTGAAGCTAAGCTCTGGGCTCACTGCAAATTTATTACTTACTGCATAATCATAGCCCAAGCCCAGTGCAAGGGCAATTCTGGAATTCACTTCTGGAATGTCTTCATTTTTAAATGTTTGAGTTAGTGGGATTCCAAATTCTAAACCACCAAGGAAATAAAGGTTATCTACGGGAATCAAATCATACACTTGGACAGTCGGTGTGAATTCTAAGTAGGATAATGACACGGGAGCGGTGCCAATAGTGCCAGAATTGAATTCAGTATTCAAAGAATGATGCCCAATTCTGCCTGAGAATTCGAACATCTTACTAATCTTGTAATTTAAAAGTATATTTGTGTAAAACCCCAAACTTGATTGTGCCTCGTTAACTGGGAAGGTACTGCTATTGGCGAAATTTGGAGAATGCAAATTTAAGTTGCCTCCAAGCCCAAAACCTATCTTAAAATCGCCTTTTTCAGCTGCAGACAAAAAAGTCGCAACAATCATAAACAAACTGATGAGTCTAAACATTTAGGTTCAAATAATAAAAAGTTAACAAAATTTAGTGTTCAACCAAATTCACATTTGAATTTTTTGGTTGAACTACAACATTCTAATGGAGTACATCTCATGAATGATTTAATACGCAAAATTAGCGTTTTAATTGTAATTATCCTCACATCTTCCACTGCAACATTTGCACAATTGACAATTGGTTTGAAAACTGGTCTGTCTCTTCCAGGAGATGACTATGCAAAATCTTATACAAAAGTTAAAGATAGCGTAGGAAACAGTACTGATTTGCCCACGACTATCTCCAATTTAGGTGAAAGTGGATTTCACTTAATAGGTACTGTCTATATAGACTTAGGAGATAACTTAGATCTTACGCTATCTTTGGGTTACAACAGATTTAATACTACAAATTTGGAAGTAAAAGATTTGAGTAATAATGTAATTGCTAAGGTATCAGTTACTAAGAACATTATACCATTGGAAATTGGTTTCAAATATAAAATTGTGGAACTTGGATTTCTTTCTCTTTATGGTGTAGGTAATACTGGATATTACTTTTCTAACACTTCTTCGGATGTCGAATACACAGTCGGAAACAGCACTTATAATTACAACTTAGAAACTTCTGAAACAACAAGCAGAGTAGGTTATGGTTTTGGTGCAGGTGTACAATTTGATTTAGGTTCAATCAAACCATTTTTTGAATTAAAAGCTAATGGTGCAAACTTTATTGGCAAAGCTGACAACGAAGCTACTAAGAACTTTTACACTGCCAGCATTGGTATAATTTTGTAAATCAAAGAACTGATTAATCTTTTAAGTAATTGGCTTTGTAATTAGAGCTAATTACTTTTGAGTTTAAACGCAAAAGCTTACAAAAAGTTTCTTACTTCTTATTTATACACTCAATTTGTCAATCTCAAAATTATTAAATATTTCAGTGGAATTGGAAATCAATTCAAATTCAGTTATTTTTGTTTTTTTTAAAACGTATAACTTGAATTATGAAACATTTCAGTCGAAATTTCCTGCTTATCTTGTTACTAACACTAATCACAACTCCAAGTTACTCCCAATTGAAAATGGGTGTGAAGTTTGGTTTGTCGGTGCCAAATGAAAATTTAAGTAAAATTTCAACTAATATTCAAGATAGTGTAGGCAACAAAAAAAATGTAAGTCAAACTTTTTTAGATGAGAGTAGAAGTGGCTATCATTTGATTGCAACTGCTTATATTGATTTGGGTACAGATTTTGATTTGATTTGCTCAATTGGAATAAACAGATTCACAGAAAGCAAAACTGAACTTAGAGATTCCCCCGATACAACAAGAATAATAGCAACTCTTTTAAATTCCAGAAATATAATTCCAATTGAAATTGGTGCAAAATATAAAATTGTAGAAATTGGTTTTGTTTCACTTTACACAATAGGCAATATTAGTTACAACTATATTAGTACTTCTACAGATGTAGATTATAACGTAGGTTTCACATCTTTCGGCTACCCAATTCAAACATCGCAAACTGATAGAAGAATTGGATATGGGATAGGTGCTGGCTTGCAGTTAGATTTCAAACTAATAAAAGGATTTCTTGAATTCAAAACAAATGGTGCGAATTTAATCGGCAAATCTGATGGCGAATCATTTAAGAACTTTTATACAATCAGTGCTGGTGTAATTCTATAATTTATAGAAATAACCTGCTTTGAATGCTTTGAAAACTGTTTTTAAATTTTCCATATTTTGTGAAAGTCGGAGCCAAACTACAAGTGTGCGGAATGGTCTAATGAATCGAACTAATAAATTCCCGTGGAGAACATCTAATGCAATTAAATTTCGAATGATATAGAAATGTTTCCAATCGAACTGCAATTGGAAATCGGCAAAAGGAAGTAGTCTATCAAGTACGGCACTAAGCACTAATTTCTGATTGAATCCTGATTTATATGCTCTAATGAAATATTCCGTGTCATCTCCATAGATGAAAAAGTCATAAGCTGGCAAACCAACTTTTTCCACAAGTAATCTATTAAACATTACACATTCAAATGTAAGTGCTTCCACTAGAACTGTACCCTCTGTTTCAGCAAGTTTTGTATGAGGAATTAGTTCTTTCCATATACCCTTTAAAGGGTTTGTCAAATTCAATTTCATAGTGTCGCACTGAGGAATTGATTTATCTTGGATTACAATTTTCTTTGCACCAACAATTGACTTTTCATTATCAATATTTTTGATAAACTCTTCCAAACAATTAATTTTTGGAGCAACATCATCATCCATTGTCCAAATCCAATCAGCACCCATTTCATAAGCGGTATTGATACCTCTATGCTGACCACCACTACTGCCTACATTTTCCTGATTGACAACCAATATATTACTTTGGTTTGCCAACCATTCAGAAGTGCCGTCGCTACTGCCATTATTGACAACAATGATTTGCCCTACTTTGACAGTTTGTTTTTGTACACTTTCTAAGACCTGTTTGAACAATTCCAATCTATTGAAAGTTACTATTATTGCAGTGATTTTTTCTGTATTGATTTTCATTTGGAATTATATTTTCTTTAAAAATACTTTTTTATTTTCAGAGTGGAGAATGAAATCTCTGAAATACATTGTACCTTCTTTATGAGAAGGTAAAGCTAAAAGCGAAACACATTCATCGAAATTTGCCCACTTAAAGTCAGTATGTTCTTCGGATATAATTACTTCATCATTTATTTCAGCTATCATTCCGAAAACAGGAGCCATTTGGATAGCGTCATACATGAAATCATAGAAACTTGTAACAAAAGGGATTGCATAAATTTCTGCAAAGTTAAGGTTAGTTTCTTCTTTCACTTCTCTTTGTGCAGTACGAATTGAATTTTCATTTTCCTCAATTGTGCCAGTAACCGCTTGCCATATTCCAGGATAGAGCCGTTCATTCTCATTTCTTTTTAGTATTAGATATTCAAAACAATCAAGTTCTTTGTTAAATCTAGCTATGTGAACTTGTATAGTTTTTACGATAATTTTATTCATTGACTAATTTGTTTTGCTTTAAATAATCTAATAGTCTGATTTTTTCATTTTCCAAACTATACTTTTCGGTGAAAAGTTGAATTGCATTTTTTGAAAAGCTTTTGTAATCAATAGCATTCAAATCTTTTATTGCTTCTGTAATTGAATTGATTTCTTCGCAATTTCTGCAAAGTCCAATTTGATTTTCACTAAATATTCTTTTGAAAGGCAAAGTCTCGGAAGCAAGTATTGGTTTGCCTTTGGCAATAAAATCAAAGAATTTATTATGGATAGTATAGTTGTTAAAATCATTTGGAGAATATGGAATTATACCAAAATCATAATCTTCGATTATCTTATCCAATTGGCTGAACTGATAGTTACCAAAAAACTTAATATAATCTTGCATATTTAAAGAATTTGTTAACTGCTCTAATTCTTTTCTGCTTTCGCCATCGCCATGCAAATGCAGTCTGTAATTTGCGCCATTACGCTCTATTGATTTTGCAAATCCAACAATGAATTTATCTAAGTTTTTATCTGCTGAAAGATAGCCGTGATGACCCAATATTGCGATTTCATTCTTTTCACTTATTTTATTGCTAGCAAATGACTTATGTGGCGTATTATAAATAGAAATTGAATTACTCTTTCTGTAATTATATTGATTTGCCAATCTTTCATTTTGTTCTTCGCAAACTGTGATTATATTATCAGCAATTTCTACAGCTCTTTGCTCAACTATATCTGGAAGTTTTAATGTTTGTACAGCAAATTTTCTAAAATAGGAATCATTATATTTCTTCCAAGCTTTCATAGCTGCTGGATAGTTCTCAGCCATATCTATTACACATTTAATGTTATGTTTATGCGATAATTTTGCAGAAATTTCAGCAAGCATAATTTCACGTACTACAACTAATTTTGGCTTAAGTATTTGAATTGCATTTTCTATTTCTCTTTTCCATAATTGATTGAATGGATAGGGAGAAGAATTAAATGATTTTTGATTAAAACCTACACGTTTGATACTGAATCTGCCAATTATTTCATTTTCAAACTTTTCGCCACTCCAACGAGCTAAAATTGTAACATTTGCAATTTCGCTTAGTATTTCGCAAATTCTTTCAACTCTAACATCCCAAGGGTAAGCACCTTTCCAAATGTATAGTATGTTATTATCTTTGTTCAGCTTTTTTTCTAAAAATAGATTTACTTAATTCAATTAAAATAGGTAGTACAGAAATGACTATTATACCAATTACTACAAATTTGAAATTATTTTTCACAATTGGAATATTACCAAAGTAGTAACCAGCATAAACAAATATTCCAGCCCAAAGTATTGCTCCAACAACATTATAAACTAAGAAATTTCTATAATTCATTTTTGCAGTGCCGGCCACAAATGGAGCAAATGTTCTAACAATTGGAATAAAGCGAGCAAGAATAATTGTTTTCCCACCGTGCTTTTCGTAGAATTTATTTGTTTTCTCAATGTTTTCTTTTTTGATAAATCTTGAATTTTTAGCCAAGATTTTATCTCCAGAGAATTTGCCAATACTATAATTCACAAAATCGCCGATAATTGCAGCAATTGTAATTAGTAAAAACAGCAAATGTGGATTTAACGAGCCAAGAGCAGCAAGCGAGCCAGCAGCAAAAAGTAATGAATCGCCAGGCAAAAATGGTGCGACTATTAAACCTGTTTCACAAAATATGATTAAAAAGATTATTGCATAAGTGCCAGTGCCATAAGTAGCAACAAATTCAGCAATATGCTTATCTATATGTAGAATGAAATCCATAGTGTCTAATTACTCCGTCCAAACGCCCATTTTCATAAATTTATTAGTTCTTTCAGTCATCATATCAGACTTTTTAGTTTTTTTCAATTTTGTTAATTCTTCAATTAGAATTGCTTTAAGAGTATCAATCATTTCTTGGTGATTTGTGTGTGCTCCTCCAACTGGCTCTTGCACTATCCTATCGACTATTCCTTGAGTAATTAAGTCTGTGGCAGAAAGTTTTAATGATTCTGCTGCTTGCTCTTTGAAATCCCAACTTTTATATAAAATACTTGAGCAAGATTCAGGAGAAATCACTGAGTACCATGCATTTTCAAGCATTAAAATTCTATCGCCAATTCCAATTCCAATTGCACCACCTGAAGCACCTTCGCCAATAATTACAACAATAATTGGCACTTTCAAATTAGCCATAATCTTCAAATTGTTTGCAATTGCTTCGGCTTGTCCTCGTTCTTCGGCTTCAAGCCCTGGGAAAGCACCAGGAGTATCCAGCAAAGTAATTATTGGATTGCCAAATTTTTCTGCCATTTTGAAAAGACGTTCTGCTTTTCTATAGCCCTCTGGATTGGGCATACCAAAATTTCTATATAGATTTGATTTTGTATCTCTACCCTTTTGGTGTCCAACCACCATCACGTTCACACCATTTAGCTTTGCCATACCACCAATAATAGCATGGTCATCTTTGAATTTCCTGTCGCCGTGAAGTTCTGTGAAATCTTCAAAGATACCGTTGAGATAATCTTGGGTGATTGGTCTTTCTGGGTGGCGTGCAATTTGCACTCTCTGCCAACGAGTTAAGTTTTTATAGATAGAGAGTCTTAATTCATCCACTTTACTTTCTAAAATTACTATTTGATCGCCCAAATCGAGAGATTCATCTAACTTTCTCATTTCTTCGATTTTCTTTTCAAGCTCAATGACTGGCTTTTCAAAATCTAATACAAACTTTGCCATTTTAATTCTTTATTGTTTATGAAACAAATATTGGAAAATGATTCTTAAATCAAGTGCCAAAGAATAATTATTTAAATAGTATTCATTTACTTGGAAAATATTTTCACTATTAAACTCAATTCCATCTAACTTGCTCATTCCAGCAAGTGATAAAATTCCATATTTCCCAAAGTCGTAATTGGTGTTTTCCAAATTTGAAAGCCCCACAATGGACAATTTACCAATAAAAACTCGAAAAAGCTTGTTGATTGTGAACATTTTGCCTTTATTAATGAATGGCAAGATAGGAAGTCCAATTGTTAAAAGTATGAAACTAAAGACTATATCTATGATTCTCTTGCCTATCAATACTCGTGGGATGGTAATCTTATACTTATATTTTGTTTCTTCAGATGTAAGCTTATTTATCATTTGCGAAGTAATAAGCTCTTCATAGCTATTGGCTATATGAAATTTTGTGTGTCTTGCATTTTGCTCAGAAAGCAACTTCAAAAGATCTATTTGATTTAGCTTTCTATCAGCAATTATAATTTCATTGGGTTTATAGAAATGCACTATATTTTTAAAATTCTCCAATCCACCCAGAATAGATATGTTTTGATTATCTATATAATTAGAATCAACATTGAAATACCCTAACAAATCAATTTTTTTATTGTGTTCTAATATTTTCTCACCCATATTTACTGAGTTTGCGTTTATGCCAACAATTGCAACTTTATATTTTTCCTTTGCCTGCCTTCTATTGAAAATAAATGAGAAAATCAATCTTGAGCAAGCAAACACAAGCATTGCAATACCTATTGTAAGGAGCAATATACCTCTTCCAAAGGCGTAATCTTTAAAAAAGTAAGTTAGTATTGTTAGCACAAAGAAAGATCCTAGCAACCCAATACTAGATTTACCAACTTTAGGCTTGTCTTCGAAATATTCACCTACAAAAAAGAAAGAGAGAAAGTTCACAAGAGTAAGTACAAAGAATACAAGTGGGTACGCATAATCTGGGAAATGGAAGTAGTTACCTTTATTCAATTTAGTAGCTAAAAGCAAACAAGCATTTATAGATATTGCATCAATCACAATGAAAATAAATGTTGCTAAATGCAGTTGGATTAGCGATAGATATCTTTTTAGATTAATACCAAGTTTCAAGAATAATAGAAAAGTAGATGATTCTGAATGATGCTTATGAACATAAATCTTCATTGCATCATAAAAGTGTTTCAGCTCATTTATTTGGCTTCGCTTAGTGCTTTCACCTTTAAAATGTACTATTGTGGTTTCGTGGAAATAATAAATCTCATAGCCAAGTTTCTTAGCTCTTAAGCATAAATCAATATCTTCGCCATACATAAAGAAGTCTTCGTCGAATCCTGCTAATTGTTTTATTAAGTCTGTTTGGCAAAACATAAATGCTCCAATCACAGAATCAACAGGATAAGTTTTATTTATATCTTTATAAGTAAGATTATATCCAGAGAAAATTTTTAAACTTGGGAAAGTATCTTGCAAACCAAACAATTTGCAAAATGAATTCCAAGGCGTTGGGAAACCTCTTCGGCAAGCTAACTGGAATGTCGAATCATCATTGAGCACTTTGCAGCCACTAATAACTATTGAAGCATTTTTCTGCATAAAGTCAAATTGCTTTTGTAGGGTATCAACCGAAATTAAGGTGTCGGGATTGAGAAATAGTAAATACTTCCCTTTTGAAGATTCCAATCCTATATTATTGGCTTTGCCAAAACCTAAATTGGAATTTAACTTAATGAAATTGACATCTGGGTAGATTGGAGTAAGATACTCAACTGAATTATCTTGAGAAAAATTATCTACTACAATTACTTCAAATTTTAATTTTGTTTGACTTTTAAAAATTGATTCTAAGCACTTATTAAGAAAGTCTTTAACATTATAGTTTACAATAATAATTGATATATCAATTGTAGTTAACAATTTATAATCCTTTTATTTTTTGTAGAAACCAAGCTTTAGCTTCCAAACCAAGAAAATTGCTTCATAAATGATAGATTTATTCATTTTGGAAACCCCATTCATTCTATCAATAAATATAATCGGAATTTCTTTTATTCTTGCTCCCTTCTTCCAAAGTCTATAAGTCATTTCAATTTGAAAACCATATCCATTGGATTTAATTGAAGTCAAATCTATTTTTCTAAGTAAATCAGCTCGGAAACATTTAAACCCGCCAGTTGCATCTTTTACTGGCAACCCTGTGATTACTTGTGTGTATAAGTTAGCGAAATAGCTCAATAGCAATCTTTGAAGTGGCCAATTCACAACATTCACACCTTTTATGTATCGTGAACCAAGCACTAAATCATATTCTTTTATAGATTCTAAAAAGTTTGGCAGTTCTTTTGGGTCGTGAGAAAAGTCGGCATCCATTTCAAAAATATAATCAAACCCTTTATTCAAAGCATATTGAAAACCTTCGCAATAAGCTGTGCCAAGACCCATTTTTCCAGCTCTTTCAATCAAATGAATATTGGAATGTTCAGTTTGCAATTCTTTTATTTTCTTTGCAGTACCATCGGGAGAATTATCATCTACTACAAGAATACTAATTTCTGGCAGTACATTAAAGATAGCTTGAATCATTCTTTCAATATTATCTATTTCGTTATATGTTGGTATAACAACTATTGCATTCATCTTATGTTTGTCCATGTCCTTTAAAAACACACCATACAGTTCTAATAATTATTTCTAAATCGAATTTAAGCGACATATTTTCGATGTAATAGAAATCGTCTTTTAATCTATTTTCAATTTCCTGCAAACTGAAAACATGAGGTTCATATTTAACTTGCCACCACCCTGTTATGCCAGGGCGAACCACTAATCTTCTTGTGTAGTATGGTACATCTTTGGCAATATCTTGAGTGATTAAATCAGTTTCGGGTCTTGGCCCGACAACACTCATATCGCCAATAAGTACATTATAGAATTGTGGAATTTCATCTAAATGAGATTTTCGAAGTATATAACCAAATTTTGTTACTCTTTTATCATTCATTTCTGTCCAGCCAACTTTCTTTTCAGCTCCAGAAACCATAGAACGGAATTTATACATTTTGAATGGTTTATTATTTTTTCCCATTCTCATTTGCTTAAATATAACGTTTCCTTTTGATTCAAGTTTTATGATAACGGCAATAAACAACCAAAGTGGTGAACCAATTATGATGACTAAAGAAGAGAAAATTATATCAAATATTCTTTTACTTAGCTCTTGCCAAGGCTTGAGTAGCTGAGGGCTAATTTCTATAAAAGGAATGCCATATATATTGTGTGTCTTAGTTTGCCCAGTGAATATATGGTATAAATCTGGTTGGATTTTTACTCGGATATTCATCATAGAAAGCAAGTTAACTATCTCTAATAACAACTTACTATTTTCTATACCTTGCGACAATATAACTGTTTCTATATGGTAATTAGAGTGGAATAATTCAATTTCATTCTTCAATGTTTGATAATCTTTATTAGCACTTAAACCAATACTTCCAAAAACTTCATAGCCCCAATCGGTGTGAGTAGTTAACTTATCAATAAGTTCAATATTTTCATTTTCAATACCAATCACAAGAGTACGCAATGAGATTACTTTCATTCTGCGAAGCTTCCTTTGCAATCTGCGAACAATTGTGCGAAAAATAAACAAAGTACAAGTTAGAAAAAAGAAATGGAAAAGAAAATACATTCTCGGATTTGTCTTATCCAAAAGCAACAAACCTACAAAAAGACAAGTCCCAATGAAGGTTACTTTAATAATTGTAAATATTTCTTCAAATGGAGAGCGTTCAAACCAATTCTTATATAGACCTGAAAAATAGAATAAAAGTATCCAATAAGCAACAAGCATTAAATATACAGGGAAATAATGCATAATAGGATTATCATTCAGCTTTATTTTCAGACCTTCGCTCATTGTATTTGTGGCATAGAGAAATGCTATTTGAAAAATAAGAGAAAAGGATATTGCCAACACATCGCCAATAAACTGAAGGAAAACTGGCAATGAGTTTTTAAAATATTTTTTAAATTCTAATAAGTAATTAGAATCTGTATTGATATCTCTATTTGACACTAAAACTTTTATATGAAAACCTATTTACTTGTGTGAGACCATTTCGATGAAAAATTACCTGAAACGAATTTTTGGAAACCTAATACATATCCAATCATTAAAGTCAAGAAAAATAGCGGTGCTTGAAAAATAAAACTATATATTTTAAATTTGGATAAAACAAATCCTATAAATGCAAAAGAGAAAAAAAGCACCAAAGAATAAATTGTGAAAGCTCCAATAAATGTAGACTTACTCAAAACAAATGAAAGCATAATCAACATAATTATTAGTACTGGTGCGAAATAACGGAATAATTTATGAGAAAACACAAAAAAAGAAAACCAATCTTTGGGCACTTTATAAATCAAATCCATAAAGTACAATGTGGAAAAACCGCCACTAAAAGTTCTCTCTCTTCTGAACATTTCGTCTTTTAAAGTTTTATCTCTTACCTCATAAATCAAAATATTTTTTACAAATATAACTCTTTTACCTTTTTTCCCAACATTGAGAATATTAAATGAGTCATCTGCAAGTTTGGAATTATGAATTGGATCTAACAAATTTCTTCTTATGCAGTATGTCCCCATTGCATTAACAACTGTTCCTATTTCACTTTCTTTATCTCGCAGGAAATCTTCGTAAAGTTGGTAAAAAGTCTCTCCACGTGAGCCAGTGTTTTGCTGCATTGATTTCTGACCATATTTGAATGGCACCATAGTGGCACCAACTTCATCATTCACAAAGTACTTTAATGTTTCTATGAATACATTCTCTGAAAATCTATGGTCGGCATCAAGAAAAAATATCAAATCAGTTTTAACTTCTTTCACTAAATTATTTATTACTGAGTTTTTCCCAACTCTATCATAAATGAAATAGTCAAGGTTAATCTTGTTTTCTGTTTTAAATTGCTCTAAAATTGCATTAGTTCTATCAGTTGAGCCATCGGAACCAACTAATACTCTAATTTTATTTTTGGGATAATCAAGATTGATTATAGAATTTATACAATCAATTATATAATCTTCTTCATTATGAGCTGCAATTAAAACACTAACTTCTGGTTGGTATTCATAATCATACCAAAGAGGTTTGGCAAAAAGAAAAGAAGATACAGCAAGCACTATTGGATATATCGCAAAGGGATAAACCAATAAGAAAATTAAAACTATTGCAATGAAATCTATCAAAATTAAAAATCTTCAAAGGAAATTGCTAATCTACTATTTATTTGTTGCTTTCCATTTCTATTGTTTACTCCAATCAGAGCTAATAAGTTAAAGCCACGCACTAATTCTGTTTGCCAACTTAAATTCAGTGTGAATAGTTTCATTAAGTTACCATCTAAGAATGTAACATTGTATGAATCAATGCCAAATCTAATTGTTTGGTCAATACTGCCACCAACATTTTTAACCAGTTGTCCTTGACTGTCGTAAACATTATCGCCGTGTCTCATATATTGCATTTGTAAATTTAGTGGATAGCGACTGCCTAACCAAAAATTCATATTCAACATCCATAATTCAGAGTTTGGCTGCAAAAAGCTACCAAATGGTCTGTTGTCGTGAGTGTAGGCATTCACTGGATTGAAGTGAGAAAATGTATATGGTTCTAATCGAGTATATTCTGCCCCAATATCGAAACCTAAATTTGAAGAATACTCAGCTCCAAGATTCATTGCAGCTTTATTGCTCCAATATCCAGTACCAATAAATCCAAAAATAATATCATCAAGAATATACGAACCACGAATAGAAAGACCCTTAACTGGTCTTACATTAAAATCCCAGCCAACCAAGGAGTTATCTCTATCACGCAGTGCATGCTCGAGCGATTTGAAGAAACTTAATGGGTTTAGATAACCCAATTCAATAAATCTATCGCTAAAAACTATGCTTTCCCAAAATCCAATTTCACCCCATTCTGGTCTGATAGAAAATCTGTGAGTTACTATAAATTTTGGTGGTAATTTCAATAAGTAACCAGTTTTTCCAAGTGAATCGGAATTTGCTAATACGCTTGCAAAAGTGAAATAATAATGAAAGCCAGTAAATTTTGCACCAATTTCAAGTGCATCGCTTGAAGGAGCAAATGCAGATTGATAAATTTTAGTACCAATTCCATTTCCAAGAAGTCTATTCTCTCGACCTATTGATAAATTGAACCATTTTTTTTCATAATGTATGTGCGATTCTGTAAAGTCAATATCGCTATTATAAGCAGTGAATTTGATATTTTCATTGATTCTGGAATCTTCTAAGGTATATGCTTTACTTCCAGCAAACTGCGATCCATTTGTTGCTTGCAAGTAATAACCAAATGAATTATCCAGATTTCCATATAATCTGAAGCCCATAGTGCCAAGTAGAGATTGTCGAGCACTATCGTTCAATTCTTTTCTAATTTCCATTCTTGCAAGTGGACGAAGCGAAACAGTTTTTTCAGAATCAGTAAGTCTATAAAGATACTTTTCATTTTCGCTAAATAGCTTATCTGAAATTAGTTGAATAGTGTCAGAATTGCTGAAAATCAAAGTATTATCTTCTACATTTACTAAATGGAATTCACGCAAATATTTATTCAAAGTAGCTTTATCAAAACTATTGAGTTCGCTTTCATTATTTTTAATTTGAATTAAAAGTTTTGAAACTTCTTTTCTTTGCATTGGTAGTTTTGCCAAAGAACTTTTATAGGTCAATCCCATATTTTCCGAACGCTGTAAAAATTTATAAACAGGGTTCTCAATAGGAACATGCTCTACTTGATTTTCGATTTGCTCTATATTGGAAAAAGTCTTTTCATAAATAAATATAAAAAGTAGTCCCACTATCGCTATGTTCAAAAATGTTGTTTTCAAATTAACAGATTATTTTTTTGCAAAAATAGTGTTGATTAATAGAAAGATTACACTGGCTGAAGCACCAATGATACCCGCTACCATACCATATTTAGCATCAGCAACTTGCTGAGGAACATCTGGAGCAGGCACATAAATTCTATCTCCATCAAATATCATTACTTCTTCCTCTGGCTTAATCCAAACATTACTAGCTCCTCGAATGATTCTAGTACGTTTGGGGTCTGCATTCTTTGAAAAGCCACCAGCTTTATTTATGTAGTAATCAATATTTTGATTTTCGGTATATTCTAAGTAACCTGGTTTTAGCACTCTTCCAAAAATATAAACTCTAAATTGCTTTTTAGGAATCACAATGAAATCGCCATCTTGCAATTTAACATTATCCGAGCTGCCAGTATTTTTAACAGCATTTTTTAAATTACTAGAAACAAAGAAATTATTATTCTGAATATCAATTGCATAACGCATTGTATCTTCAAGTGTTAAGTCAAAATTTTCCATACTTTCCGATAAAGGACGAGATTGGAAATCCTCACTTAAATTTGGGTTTTTTCTAATAATATATGCTTGTTCAAGCAATGCCTCATCTCTTAACCCACCTGCCATTTCCAGAATTTCAACTAATTTGGTTTTATTATTCATTATAGGAAAAGTACCCTCATTGACCACTTCACCCCTAATGCCAACAATTCCACTATTGAAAGAATTTCTTCTTGGCATACTTCCGAAAAGTATGTTTGAACCTGGCGTAACTTCAATATCGGTCGATTTCAAATTCAACTGTTCATCTATTTCTATTATAGTTTGATTGCCTTCTGCATCAATTAATTTCACATTGCTAATATCTGAATTATCAGTAAGAGCAACTCCAAATTTCAAAAGTTGTGAAAGTTTATCGCCTTTTTTAAATGCCACAGTAACAGGTCTTGCTATAGCACCAGTTATACCAATTTTAGGATAGAATTTCTCTTCGAAAGGAACAATAAGCTTGTCTCCCTCTCTTATATATGGATCATTCAAATGGTCTTTAGTATAAATTGCTTTTTCAACATCAAGTACTTTTGAATTACCATTGTCGTTAATTAAAACAATATTTCTATTGCTATAAATAGTTTTTAATCCAATACCTGATTGAGCAAACTTTCTCTCATAATCCCTTACTTGCTCTTGATTTCTAATTGTTAATTCAGTAGTAGAAGCACTTTTTGAATTGCTCTGACCTACTTGAGAAAGATAATTCAAAACTGTAGAAACTTTATAAGAAGCTGGGAATGCAAAAGAACCTGGCAATTGCACATTGCCTGATATATTTACCAAGCAATTCCGAGCTTTAGTTAAATATAGAGATACAATAGATTTTGGATTAATTTTAGTAACAATTTCTGAAACTAATTGTTGAGCTTCAAAAAGAGTTTTATCTTTAATATCTATTTCTCCCAAAGCTCTTGGCAGAATCAACTTGCCGTCTGGAGTAATCTCGCAGATTGATGCATTAATTGATTGAGGTATGATTTTGATTGAAATTAAGTCTCCAGCACCCAAGAAATAATATTTCGGGTCTACTGCATTGCCCACAGGCATTGACTCTCTAGTAAGCAACTTATCATTACTAAGTTTGCTTTCCATATCGTCCTTCATTATGTCTTTAAATTCTCCACCTGTTACTTGGGCAGATGCATTCAAAACCATTAAAAGTAAAAATAATTTTACTGATATTATTGTTTTAAACTTCATTTTTTAAAATTTGGTGTGTAATAATTTTAGAAATTCTTTCGGAAGCTTTGCCGTCCCAAAGGTATGGAATAGTTCCTTTTTTTGTATTTCCAGCGAAAATTTTATCTAGTTCAATTTTGATATTGTCGAAATTGGGGTCTATAAGAATATTAGTTCCTATGGAGCAAGTAATTGGTCTTTCTGTACTTGTTCTCAGAGTAATACAACTTATTGATAAAAAAGTAGTTTCTTCTTGAAGCCCACCCGAGTCAGTAATCACAAAACTGCTGTTTTGCATTACTTTCTGAAATTCTATATAACCCAATGGCTCTGTAATTACAACGTTTTTTTGAATGTAATTAGATAGACCAAAGTTCTCTATATTTTTAAGAGTTCTAGGATGAATTGGGAAAACAACTTTTTTCTTCTCTGCAATGTATGCAATCACTTTACAAAGCATTTCCAACTGAGTTCTATCGTCCACATTGCTTGGTCTATGCAATGTAACTAATGCATATTCATCTTTTTTGATTTCAAGCTTTTCAAGTATTGCAGATTTTTGCACTTTTTCTTTTGCAAACACAAGTGAGTCAATCATTGTGTTGCCAACAAAAAAGATATTCTCTTTTGGGAAATTCTCTTTTGCTAAATTAAAAATAGCATCTTCTTCTGTGATGAAGCAGTAATCACATATAGAATCTGTTACAATTCTATTTAATTCTTCTGGCATTCCCCTATCGAAACTGCGAAGTCCACCTTCAATATGAGCAACTGGAATATTCATTTTCTTTGCAGTAAGAGTGGCTGCCAATGTAGAATTAACATCTCCAACCACTAACACCAAATCTGGCTTCAACTCATTAAGTATTTCTTCAAATCCAGTCATTATTTTTGCTGTTTGAACTGCGTGTGAAGCAGAGCCAACATTCAAAAAGTAGTTTGGGTAAGGTAATTCCAAATCATTGAAAAATGCATCACTCATTTTTGAATCATAATGCTGACCAGTATGGCAAATCAAGAAATCTACCGTATCTGAATATTTCTGAAAAGCTCTATAAATAGGAGCAATTTTCATAAAGTTTGGTCTAGCACCAACTACTGAAAGAACTTTTTTCTTATTCACTTCTTTCCTTATATTGAGTAGCATAGTAAGTTTGATATTCGCCAGTAATGATGTTTTTACACCAGTCTAGGTTTTGCAAGTACCAATCAATAGTTTTATTAATGGCATCTTCAAATTTATGCTGCGGTTGCCAATTCAAATCTGTTTTAATTTTAGTGTTATCAATAGCATAACGTTTGTCATGTCCAGGTCTATCTTTTACATAAGTGATTAGACTTTCATCTTTACCTAATTTAGCAAGAATAAGTTTCACTATTTCGATATTTTCTTTTTCACAATTGCCACCAACATTATAAACTTCACCAGAATGACCATCATTGAAAACCTTCCAAATAGCACTACAATGGTCTTCCACATAAATCCAATCTCTAACGTTCTTGCCATCACCATAAACTGGTAAATTTTTACCTTCTAAAGCATTGAGAATCATTAAAGGAATTAGTTTTTCAGGAAATTGATATGCACCATAGTTATTACTGCATCGAGTTGTAACAGTTTCAAGACCAAAAGTGTGATTATACGCCCTAACGAGCAAATCGGCTGAAGCTTTTGATGCAGAGTATGGTGAATTAGCAGCCAAAGGTGTATTTTCAGTAAAGTAACCTGTTGCCCCAAGCGAACCATATACTTCATCGGTAGAAACTTGAAGGAATCTTTTTACATTGTGTTTTTTTGCATTGTCAAGCAAATTCAAAGTACCATTGATATTAGTATCCACAAAAGGTTTTGAATTCAATATAGATCTATCTACGTGGCTTTCTGCTGCAAAGTTAATTATACCTTCAATTTTGTTTTCTTCAATGATATTAGAAACTAATTCAGCATCTTGTATATCACCTTGTATAAAAGTGTAATTAGGTTTAGTTTCTATTTCAGTCAAATTTGTAAGATTTCCTGCATAAGTCAGTAAATCTAAATTAATAATTTTCGCGTCTGAGGAGTTAAGTAGTAATTTTATGAAATTACTTCCAATAAAACCAGCACCACCTGTAACTAACAAATTCAAATTCAATTCCTTGAAAAATATAATCTACAAAATTACTCTTTTTATAGCTTTATTCAAACTAAAGAAGTACATAAAGCAAAAGTCCACTATAAATAGTGGACTTTTTTGCTCAAAAATGTCAATTTATTTAGCTTGTTTTGCTTGAAGCACTGAGTGTTTTCTACTATAGAAGAAATAAATCAAAGTTCCCAATGCTAACCAAAAGAATAATCTCTCCCAGTTATGTTTGCCTAAGCTCACCATCATTGCAACATTGAAAAATATCCCCATAGTAGCAACAAAAGGAAGCCAAGGTGTGCGGAATGGTCTTTCTCTTTCAGGGTCTTTAATTCGCATAAGCCAAACTGCACCGCAAACCATTGAAAATGCTAATAAAGTTCCAATATTAACTAGTTCTGCAATAATATTTATTGGAGTTGCTGCAGCTACTATCGAAACTAATAAACCAGTTAAAAGTGAAGTTTTATAAGGTGTTCTAAATTTTGGGTGCAAAACGCCAAATGGATTTTTAGGTAATAGTCCATCTTTACTCATTGCATAAAATACTCTAGATTGACCCAAAAGCATTACTATCAAAACAGAAGTCAAACCAGCAACGGCGGCTATTGATATTATCAAAACAGCATAAGTCAATCCTACATTGGAAAAGGCATTTGCAATTGGTGCATTCAAATCTATATCTTTATAGTTTACCATACCAGTTAGTACTAAGGCCACTAAAATGTAAAGTATAGTACAAACAATTAATGAAACTATAATACCAAATGGTACATCTTTTTGTGGGTTCTTAGCTTCTCCAGCCGAGGTGGAAACAGTATCGAAACCAATATAAGCAAAGAAAATATATGCAGCACCAGATAGAATTCCCATTACTCCAAACGTTTCAAATGAACGACCTGCTGGGTCAGTTATTATTGCTCTTTCTGGAATAAATGGAGTCCAATTTGCAATATTTATATGTTGTGCTCCAACTATGATAATGAATAAAACAACTGCAACTTTCAATATTACCATAACAGTATTTGTGCTAGCCGCTTCTTTTATTCCTTTCACTAAAATTAATGTTACCAACCAAATTATTAAAAATGCTGGCAAATTTATAGCAAATGGAATTCCAAGGAATGAAGGAATGTCTATAGTTGAATAGTGTTTAAGCAAATCAACAGTAGAACCTACTTTTGAAGGGTCAGTAATTTTTTGTGCTTCACTTATTAGAGTGCTAGCTGAATAATAATCATTGGTGAGCCACAATGGCATTTTGATACCAAAAAGCAATAACAATTTACTTAAATAGCCAGACCAACCAGCAGCAACCGCAGCTGAAGCCATTGCATACTCAAGAATCAAATCCCAACCAATTATCCAAGCAAAAAATTCGCCCATAGTGGCATAGGAATAAGCATAAGCAGAACCCTCAACTGGAAGCATAGATGCAAATTCTGCATAGCAAAGAGCAGCAAAAGTACAGCCAATTCCAGCTACAACAAAAGATAACGAAAGAGCTGGCCCAGCATAAAGTTTAGCTCCGACTCCTGTCATCACAAATATACCAGCACCAATAATAGCACCTACTCCCATTGCCGTAAGTCCAGATCTGCCAAGTACTCTGTGTAGTTTAGATTCTTTCATTTCCGCGTGGAAATCTTCTACTGGTTTGCGGATACCAATACTTTTTCTATATTTCAAATACGGCCCAAGGACCACAAGTAACATCACTAAAGTGATTATTATAACAAGATAATCAAGCATTTTTATTAAAGTTTATTGCAGATGAAAAATAATTATTAATTAAATTACATCTATGGATTGACTTTTCAAACAATAAAGTTTCAAAAATGCTAAATACTATTTTAAAGGGTAAATCAATTATTTTGGGTGTAAGTGGCTCTATCAGTGCCTATAAAGCACCTTTGCTAGTGCGTGAGCTTATAAAAGCTGGTGCAAAAGTAAATGTAGTTTTGACTAATTCTGCTCAAAAATTCGTAACTAAAGACACTTTATCGAACCTGAGTAGAAACAAAGTTATTACAGAAATGTTTGATTCTGACTTAACCGATGAGGGTGCTTGGCATATTTCTTTGGCTCATAAAGCCGATTTATTGGTAATTGCTCCAAGTTCTGCCACTACCCTTTCTAAATTGGCAAATGGAAATTGCGATAATGCTTTGATTGCTCTTGCAATTGCTTTACCTCAAAATGTACCCGTACTTGTTTTCCCTGCAATGGACTTCACAATGTATGAAAGCAAACAAGTCCAGCGCAATATTCAAATCCTTAGAGAATTTGGATATAAGGTTATAGAACCAGAATATGGGGAACTTAGCTCTGGATTGGTTGGCAAAGGACGTTTGCCAGAAATTGAAAACATTGTGAAAGAAATACAAAATGTCTTTTCAAATAATTCAAATACTCAAGCAAAAGATAATTATCTAGATATTGAAGTAAAAAAACACTTAGAAGAAAAAGAAAATATAAAGCTTAAAGCAGAAATTGAACTTGAAACTTTGAAAAAAGAAAATTCTAAAACAAAACCATTAGCTGGAAAAAATATTCTAATAACAGCTGGCCCAACTCAAGAAAAGATAGATGATGTTCGATATATCTCAAATTTTTCAACAGGGAAAATGGGTTATGAATTAGTAGATGAAGCATTGAATTTAGGTGCAAATGTATTCTTGGTTTCTGGACCAGTTAATTTAGTAGCTAATCCAAATGTAAAACTTAGCACTGTGCATACAGCATTAGAAATGAATGATGCATCTTTGAATATATTTGAAAATAATCATATTGACATATCAATAATGACAGCAGCAGTTGCCGATTATAGACCAGTAAGCCAATTTGATGGTAAAATCAAAAAGAATGTGGATGACTTTGAAATAAAGCTTGTCAAGAATCCTGATATACTTGAAAATATTGGAAAATTGAAGAAAGCTAATCAAATAGTTGTGGGATTTGCACTTGAATCGCAAAATGCAATCGAAAATGCGAAAACAAAATTATCTGCTAAAAATTGTGATATGATAGTGTTAAACTATGCAAACCAAGAAAATTCTGGATTTGGTGGTGATTTAAACACTGCTTTAATTATTACAAATTCTGGTAAAGAAATTTCAACAGGTACAATTAGCAAGAAAGAATTAGCAAAGAAAATTTTGGAAGAAATTATAAAATTGCACTGATTAACTTAGAATCAACTCCGAATTTGCCAAAGTTAGCTTCATCATATTCTCTAGTTCCGTGGTAATCTGAACCACCAGTTTCCATTAGCCAGAATTGATGAGTGATATTTCTCATATAAACTTGAATATCCAAAGAGTTCGATGGGTGCATAACTTCTATGCCATCAACTCCAAATTCAATAAATTTTGTAACTTGATATGGAGAAACAAAATGCGAAGGGTGGGCAATTATAGATTTTCCACCAGCTCTTTTTACCATTTCAATGGCTTCTTTAATGTTGAAATCTTCTTTTTTTACAAAAGCAGGTCTGCCTTTCATTAAGAATCTATTGAAAGCATCTTTAAAGTTATGAGCAAATCCCCTATCAATAAGCACCTGAGCTACGTGAGGTCTTGTGATAGAAGCTTCATTGGCTTTTTCTTCAATTTCTTCGTAAGTAATTGATTTGCCAATTTTATTTAATTTCTCAACTATTTTCTTTCCTCGATTGACTCTATCTAATTTAAGTTTGTCCAACTGTGTATTCAATTCATCGGAATTCAAATCAAAATTATATGCCAATAAGTGGAATTCTGAATTGGCAAAAGTACAAGAAAGCTCAATTCCATTAATTAATTTAATCCCAATTTCTTGCTCGTAATTCTTAGCTACTTTAAGCCCTTCCAAAGTGTCATGGTCTGTGATAGAAAGTATATCTATCCCCTTTTCTTTGGCTTTTAGCATCAATTCTTTGGGAGTAAGTATTCCATCGGAAAAATTTGTATGTGTATGTAAATCTGCAAATGGCATTAGTTAGCTCTGAAATATTCGTTTACTTTAGCAACTAATTCATTTACTGAAATAATCATCCTTTCGCCAGTTTTTCTCATTTTTAGCTCAACATTTCCATCGGCCAAATTCTTACTGCCAATGATAATTTGCAATGGCAAACCAATTAAATCAGCATCATTGAATTTAACACCTGGTCTTTCTTTTCTATCATCGAAAAGTACTTCATAGCCAAGTTTTTTTAATTCAGTATATAAATTTTCGCAAGCGGTTCTCACTTCTTCGCTTTTTTCTATCATAACCCCAATTAAATGCAAATCAAATGGAGCAAGAGCTTTATTCCAAATTATTCCATTCTCATCGTGGTTTTGTTCTATATAGCAAGCCATAACTCTTTCAACACCAATACCATAGCTTCCCATAATTATTGGTTTGTCTTTACCATTCTCATCAAGGAAGTGTGCTTTCATAGCCGAAGAATAACGAGTGCCAAGTTTGAAAATATGACCCAATTCAATTGCTTTAGCTTCTCTTATTGGACTTCCATCAATTACATCTGGCTCGCCAACTTTAACTGTTCTTAAATCGAAATAAGAATCAATTTTTGCATCTCTTGTTAAGTCAATGTTTCTATAATGGAAACCATCTTGATTGGCACCAGATATGAGACCATTGGCATCTTTTAGCAAATTATCGGCAATAATTTTAATATCAGTTTTTAGTTTCACAGGTCCAATAGATCCAGCATTGGCACCAGTCAAATCCAACAATTCTTCTGGTAAAGCAGGTCTGAAATTATTTGAGCCAACTATTGCTTGGAGTTTATTTTCGTTAAGCTCATCATTTCCTCTCATCAAAATCAATAGTGGCTTACTTTCAACAAAGTAAACAACAGATTTTGCTAATTGATTTTCGTTTAAATCAAAGTCTTTTAGCAATTCATCAATAGTGCGAGAGTTTGGAGTAGCGAATAATTCTATTTCTGGATTGTTCTCAATTCTTCCCACAGCAGCGACATTGGAAGTAGCAACTTCAAAATTGGCAGAATAACCCGAATCCGAAATAGCACAAGTATCTTCGCCGTGGTATGCTTCCACCATAAATTCTTGGGACTTGCTTCCTCCCATGGCTCCACTAGAAGCACCTACAACAAAAAACTTAATACCACATCTGTCAAAGATACTGCAATAAGCATCGTAATGTTTTTGATAGCTTTTGTCCAATCCTTCCATAGAAGAATCTAAACTATAAGAGTCTTTCATAAAGAACTGGCGACCACGAAGCACTCCCGAACGAGGGCGTGGTTCGTTTCTGAATTTACTTTGAATTTGATACCAAATCTGAGGCATCTCTTTATATGACTGAATTGATTGTCTAGCGTGGTAAGTTATTATTTCTTCATGAGTTGGAGCGAGAACTAATCCTTCTCTATTTCCAATTTGGAATAAGACATCTCCCATAGCTTCCACTCTGCCTGTTTCTTCCCAAATTTCAATTGGATTAAGTGCTGGCATTTGGAATTCTTGTCCACCAATAGCGTCCATTTCTTCTCTAAGGATATTCATTACTTTTTTAAGTACTTTGTATCCCAATGGAAGCCATGAAAAAACACCAGCAGCCAATGGTCGCATTAGCCCAGATTTTAACATTAATTGATGAGAAGGAATTTGAGCTTCGTTGTTAAGCTCTCTAAGAGTAGGAATGAAATATTCGGATTGTCTCATTGCAAAAAATTACGAATTAATAATAATTAATCTGCAATTTAGGTAATTTCAAAGTTTATATCTCTATTGTGTTAACAATTCTTATTAATCTAAACTTTTTAAAACTTTATAAATTTTTTCAGTGATTACCTTAGAATCACTTCTTTTTTCTATAAAATCAGAAATTTTTAATTTCACAAGTCTAACAACTAAATCTACTGAAGATAGAGAAGTGCAAACTATGACAGGTAAATTTTCGTATTTAGGGTTTTCTCTCAAATGCCTTAAGAAAGTGTAACCATCCATTTTAGGCATTTCCATATCAAGTAGCATAACAGTAAATTCATTATTCTTCATCCAATCAATAGCTTCTTGGGGGTCACGTACATCGTGTACACTACACCTGAAAGTCTTGATCATTATTTTTTCCAAGAATTTTCTATAGAGGTCATTATCCTCTACTATTAATACTTTATGTTTGGAGAAGTCGTACATATTGATGCAATTAATTTATATTTGAAAACAAAAATAATAAATTTTTTTTAATAAATAACTTTAATTAGAACATTTTGAATATTTAGAGCAATATTCCCTTGGCTAGATTTGATTCTTTCGTCAGCATCTGCAAGAAGTTCCAAAGCTAGTCTAATTTTCTCATCACCTATTAAACGGTATGCCTCTTTGTATTCTCTTAAAAATGAAGAATATACTCCCAAAGCTTTACCCAAATCGAAATCAGTGATACCTGTAGATTTAAGTTCGCCGTATTTATAAAGCTTTATGAAATAATTAAAAAGCTGAGTTATAACTGGTCTTAAACTATCTTTATTCTCAGACATTCTCTGAATTATTTTCAGTGCTTGCGGCAAATCTTTTTGACTAAGTGTTTTGGTTAATTCAAAAATATTAAAATTCTTTTCTACACCCATCAAATCACTAACTTCATCTATCTCAATTTTGGATTTATCTTTTGCAAAATCAATCAGTTTTTGAATTTCAGAAGCTATTACTTGTAGATTATCGTCAGCATTGGAACGAATATAAAATGCTACTTCTGAGCTAATCTCTTTGCCAAATCTTTTAAACTCATATTTTACAAAGTTTTCAATGCTTTCTGGCTTTAGTAAAGGAAAGTGGAAAGATTTTGAAGCACTCACCAAACTTTCATAAACTTGTTTTAATTTCAGTGGTTTACCAAAACTTGTCTCATTCACATATTTACAAATAAGAATTACATCTTGATTTGGATTTTTCAAATAAGACTGAAATATTTCAAGTGCGGGATTCTTCTTAGCTTTTGAAGTGAAGAATAAATCTAAATTAGCAACTGAAATAATTCTTTTACCACCGAACATTGAGTTTGATTTTAAAGCATCTATAAAATTTGTGAAGTCGTAATCGCCTTTTCTTTCTTTGATATTGGCAATATTCAAATGCTCATAGTTAAACTTGTCATTTTCTGTGCGAACAATTGCCGAGATTAGATTCTTAAAAGCTGTATCAACTAAATACTCTTCCTCCCCATAAATAAAAATTACAGGGGGAAAATCATTACTTTCAATCAATTTGTTAAGTTCTTTAAGCAAAGTTTATTTCTTGTTATTCTCTGGTTCTGGGTCTGCCAACACAAGTACTTTATGCGGAATTTCACCAGTTTCGGCAAATCTAACTAATGCTTTTACGTGGTCGGCAGTAGCTTCTGCACCAGAAGCAGCGATCAATAATCCAAAAGAAGTATAGTAGCTTTCCACAAATACCATTCCTGGACGAATTTGATTGACTGGCACTCGCTGAACAATCTTGCCACCCATTTTCTTCCTGTCCATTTCCACAACAGCAATGAAAGAATCTACAACTTTTTTATCGTAAAGAATACCTTTTTTGGTATGCAAAAAGCTCAAAGTCGAAGCGTGTTTATCTTTTGAAGTTCCAAGATAACTTTGTGTGTTCACAATTCTATTGTCAACACCATCATTTCTATCCCTCTTTGTTTTAAATACCGCATTGTGATAATAATCAACAACACCAATAATCAATGCACCAGGGTGGATATTGTTGCCTTTTAAGTTATTAGGAAAACCAGAGCCATCAAGTTTTTCGTGGTGCTGATAAACTATATCAGCAATTTTAGAAAATCCATTGTGGTTTTTAAGAATTTCTCTACCTAATTCAGGATGAAGTGCATATTGTTTATATTCGTTTGGTCGCATTTCGTGTGGGAATCTATGCAAAGCAGAGTCAATAAATCCCACTTTCCCAATATCGTGGAGCAAACCAGCTATCTTAATTTCAAAAACTTGTTCACTATTCAAACCAAGTAAACGAGCTAATTCAGCACTTTTTTCAGATACAAATCTGAAATGAGCACCTTCATAGAATCTTTCAGTGAAGTTAATCATTGTTGACAACACTTGAATTGTCTGAAAAAAGTTTTCAGCCAAATCATTTGAAAGTCTAGATACTAATCTTTCTAATTCTTGTATAGTATTGCGATCCATAATAACTTACAATGTAATGAAATATTTATTCTTTTTGTAAAACTAGAAGAATACAAATATAAATAAGTATAAATTTATATTTGCAAAAACTTGCAAAATATTTCGAACTAAAAAATCGTATTCAAAATAATAATATTCCGAATACGTGAAAACTTGTTGATTTGTTTAGTTATTTTCGACAAAAACAAACTTTACTTTAAAAAAAAAGAAAATGAAATTTAAAGACTATTACAAAATTCTTGGTGTTGAAAAAACTTCAACTGTTGAAGAAATTAAAAAAGCATACAGAGCCAAAGCTAGGAAGTATCACCCCGATAAAAATCCTGGAAGTAAAGAGTCTGAAGATATGTTTAAAGACATTAGTGAAGCTTATGAAGTGCTTGGCGACAAAGATAAAAAAGCTAAATATGATAATTTAGGTAGTTCTTATAATAATTTTAAGAGTACTGGCGGTGGAAACGACCAATTCGATTGGTCTAAGTGGGCTGCCAATAATTCTGGTAGCTCTGGTGGACGCAAACAAACTTTTGGCGATTATGTAAATACTGGTGGTGGAATTTCAGATTTCTTTGATAATATATTTGGCGGAAACGGAGGCGGACAAAGAGCTGATAGCTTCCAACAAAGAAAGAATGTTCCCAAAAAGGGTGAAGATTTTAGAACTGAAATGGATCTCACTTTAGAAGAATGTTTTGCAGGAGTTAGCAAAAGATTCAAAGTCAATGATGAGTCAATTGAAATAAAATTCCTACCTGGAATTGCCGATAAACAAGAGCTTCGAATTCCCAAAAAAGGATATACTGGTAAGTTTGGAGGTGCAAATGGCGATTTGATAATAACAATTAAGGTGATTGAACACCCAACTTTAAAAAGAGAAGGAAATGATATTCACGAAGATTTGAATGTAGATTTATTTACTTCTATTCTTGGTGGGAAAGTGAAATACAAATCTTTAATTGGAACAATTGAAGTAAATATTCCCTCAGAAAGCCAAAATGGTAAATTGTTGAAATTAAAAAAATTAGGCATACCAGTTTACAAAAATCCAACTGAAAAAGGCGACTTGATTTTGAAACTAAATATTTTAATCCCAATAAATCTGACAGAAAAAGAAAAAGAATTGTTTAATGAAATTAAGCAATTAAATGGAAAAGTAATAGCAGAAAAAGTGTAATATTTTTATAACTTTTACAAATATATTGCTGTGTTTTCATTTGCCGATGTATATAGTGCATCTAAGACTTTCATTGATATATACGATTCTTCAATTGTTGAAATCACAGGCACTAAACCAGCAACTGAATTAACAAAATGTTTTAGCTCTGTTTCGTAGGACTTCTGGTGAATTTGCAAATTCGTAATTTTGTTTGAATTAGTCTGTGGTTGAAGCAAATCTCCATTTTTCTTAAATAGTTGCAATGGGTTAATCATTGCACTGCCTTCTTTGCCATAGACATTGAAATAGAAATTAGATATTTTTGAATAGAGTGACCAGCTACATTCAAGAGTGGCAATTGCTCCATTCTTAAACTTAATCGTACCTACAGATATATCTTCTGCAATTGATACAGTTCGAGAAAAATTATTAGCTAATACAGATTCAACTTCTGCAAAATCAAACATCCATAGAATTGAATCTATTAGCGACAAACCCAAATCCATTAGCACACCACCGCCAGATTTGGAAACATCTTCTTTCCAGCCCTGTCTTTGTTTTTTTTGAAGCCAACCAGATTTGATATAGAAAACTTCTCCTAATTCACCATTATTAATGAAAGATTTCAAAACTCTAGCATCTTGGCGAAATCTTTGGCTCATTCCTACCATAACTTTAGAATTGTTATGCAATGTAGCATTGCGAATAAGCTCAGTTTCGTGAAGGTTTTTAGCTATTGGTTTTTCAATAAATACACTTTTATTGCTTTCAATTGCGGCTATTGCAAATTCAGTATGCAAATCAGTTGGAGCCATAATCATAACTCCATCTAAATCATCGAGAGAAAGCATTTCTTCGACACTATTACAAATAAATGGGATTTCAAATTTATTAGCAATGCTTTCTGCTTTAGAATGAATTCTATCACATATTGCTAATAAGTTGACATTAGGTATATTTTTTAGTATTGGTAAGTGGAAATTTTGAGCAATTTCTCCTGCTCCAATGATTCCTATTCCGATTTGTTTCATTTGATTGCCATTTATTTTTTATCAAACTTACTGAAAAGTGATTAATTGAGAAAATTAATTTATTAAACTTATTGCACTATCCACAATCATTTTGGGCGAAATCAACATCATACAATTGAAATGTTTTTTGGGACACTTACTTTTACCTATATGACTGCAAGGACGGCACGATAAATTTACTTCTATCACTTTATGTGCCACTCTGAATGGAGCAAAGCCCAAATCTTGTGTTGTTGAACCAAAGATTGCTACAATTGGCACTTGCAAACCAGCTGCAATATGCATAAGAGCAGAATCATTTGAAATAAGCAATTTACTCTCAGCAATTTTATTTGCTGTTTCTTGTATTGTTAACATACCAATTAAGTTATCAATTTGCAAATCTTTGATTTTATTGGAATCAATATGTTCTAAATCTTCTTTGCCACCAAGAAAAGCAATTTCATAGCCAAGAGCTATTAGTTCTTTGCTAACTTCTAAATATTTCTCGAATGGGTATCTTTTAGTGAAATGTTTAGCTCCAATTGCAATTGAAATTAACTTATTGTTCTTAGTTTGGGGTTTTGCCAGGAAAAATTCCAATCCGAGTTTATCATCTTCTATGTTCAATTCTTTTGCAGTTTCAGCATATCTTATTGGAATTGGCGATATATTTTTGGGTTTGTATTTAGTGTAAACTATTCTTAACTTTTCAAGTCTATTCTTATTGTATTTGAACAACTTACCATTGAAACCAGATAAGATTTGCTTTGAGCGGTTATTGTTTTGCAAATCAATAACAAAATCAAAGTCATTAATTTTTAACTTGTTTCCTTCTTCTTTTTTGAATAACTTTATGTATTGATTTTGTTTACTTTTTACATAAACGTAAATATTATCAATGTTTGGATTGAATTCCAAGACTTCAGGGAAGCCTGTAAGAATAGAAATTTCTGCTTTGGGATATTGTTTTTTCAGTAATCTAGCTAAATAGCTAACTAAGATTACATCTCCTAAAGAAGATAATCTGATAATTAAAATTTTGTTTAAATTTTCCGTTTTCAATAAAAAATGAGATATACAGTAGAACATAGAGACAATATAGTGATTTTCACTATAAATAACGATAATATCACTGGAGAAATTTCTTCAACTTTAAAAGCAGAGATATTAATCGTTTGCCAACCCGATATTGATGCAATGATTTTAGACCTTACAAAAGTTGAATCTATTGATAGTGCAGGGCTAGGAGCTTTGCTATTGGCTCATAGACAATTGAAAGAACACAATATACCTACGTATTTAGTAGGAGTAAATGAACTTGTCCACACATTAATGTCAATTTCGCAAATAGATAATTTATTTGTGATTTATGCTAATGTAGATGAAGTTTTTGCAGATTTGCTAGAAGAAACAGAAGACGAAGAAGAATAACAAAAAACAGCTCTTTAAAATTTAAAGAGCTGTTTTGCTAATTTTAAATTCTGACAACTAATTTGCCAATGAAATTACCTTCATCCAAATCTTTATGGGCTTGCTGAATATCTTTCAAATCATATACTTTGTGAATAATTGGCTTCACTTCTCCAGCTATCACAAGTTGCATAAGATTATAGAAATCGTGCATTGCTCCAAGATAGAAGCCGCAAATTGAAATTTGTCTGAAATAGGTTTGTTGAATATTGAAAGTAACTTCTCTACCCGTAATCATTCCGCAAAGAATTATTTTACCACCTGTGGCAACTATTTGGAATGATTTATCGAATGTGGCAGGGCCAACATAGTCCAAAATCAAATCAATCCCTTTTGGAAATAAAGCTTTTACTTCTGTAACTATATCATCGGTTTCTCTATTGAAGACATAGTCTGCACCTAAATTTTTCAGAAACTCTACTTTCTCATCGCTATTACAAGTTGCTACTACAATTGCTCCGCTTGCTTTTGCTATTTGGATTGCCATAGTACCCATTCCACCAGAGCCACCCCATATCATAAAAGTTTCTTTCTCTTTAAGTCTTCCTACATTAACCAAACCACTATATGCAGTTAGTCCAGCAATAGGCAAGCAAGCAGCTTCTTCAAAAGATATTTCATTAGGAATACGAATGCAATTTTCAGCTGGAACTGCTACATATTCGCAATAAGAACCATTAATGTGCATACCAAAATATTTCCAGCCAGCATTCAAATGCTCTCTTCCTTTATATTTTGGGTCTTTTATTTCTGGAAGAACTATAGGATAGACAACTACCCTTGCATTTATAAGCTCTTCACTAACTCCTGCTCCAATTGCAAAGACTTCGCCAGCAATATCGCCACCAATTATATGAGGATAATTTAGCGACATTCCAGGATAGCCCTTTCTTAAAACAGTATCTACTTGATTTAATGAAGTTGCTTTAACTCTTATTAAAACTTCATTCTGTTTAATTTCAGGCATTGGGAATTTTTCGACATATTCCAATACTTCTGGACCGCCGTGATTATTCAATAGAACTGCTTTCATATCGCTTAAAATATCATTTATTGAAAATACATTAAACTGTGACTGGCAATATAACAAAAATTAATGTATCCCAAATAGCATGGGAAACTAATCCTGGAATAATTGACTTATATTTCATATACAAAAAGCCCCAATGAAGCCCTAATACAATTGCGGCAAGCATTAGCATAGGATTCAACGCCCAAATGTGTATAAGTGAATAAATTGCTGTTGTAATCAACCAACCTTTCTTATCTCCAAAAAATTCCATAAACTTATCTTGTACGTATCCACGCCAGAATATTTCTTCCGATGGACCAATTATGAAAAAAAGTAAAGGAGCTATAAGCATTGGTGACGCTTGTGCTTTTGTGGAGTAGATTGCTTGAAGCTGACCGCTAGCAAAACTAAAAAAATTTGTAATCACAAAAACACCCAATCTGGAGATACCATAAAGAATAATTGCGTGTATTATGCCGATGAGAATAAATTTTTTATTAATTTGGAAGATTGTTTTAAGTCTTTCTTTTTGATTTATTAGTGAATATGTGCTCAAAAAGATTGTAGCAAAAGTCATTGCATACCAAAAGTAATGATTATGAATTTGGAAAGCTATATCTGGAAAACTACTAAACATAAAAAACCAGAAAAAAGCACCGAGGAAAACACCAATTATTAATTTTTTCATAACTAAATTTAAAAAATGAACTCAATAATCAACAAAAAAATTGAAGATCCTTTATTTCAGACAGTGCTGACGATTATGTCCGATATTTCTGATTTACGCAGAATAAATGCTTTATTGGGTTGGGATCAGGAAACTTATATGCCCGATGGCTCTTGGGAAGCAAGGGCTAAACAATCGCAGACATTAGAAATTTTAGAACATAAACTTTTCATAAATGACGATACTAAAAAACTTGTTGACAAAATAAAAAACAACAAAGCTGAAAGAAGCTCTCATCATCAAAGAATGCTTGAAATATTTGTGAAAGATTATGAGAAAAATGCTAAAATACCAACCAGTTTTGTAGAAAATTATTCTATTGCAAAATCAAAAGCAAACGAGAGCTGGAAAAAAGCTAGAAAAAAAGGTGAATTCAATTTGTTCGAGAAAGATTTGGATAATTTAATTGAATTGACAATACAGAAAACAAATCACCTTGGCTACGAAAAGAATCCATACAACGCACTTTTAAATGAATATGAAGAAGGAGCAAATTACGATAGTATTTCTGAAATTTTCAGCAATTTAAAAACTGAAACTATTCGATTAAGCAAGAAGTACATAAGTAAAGAAAATTTTCAATTGCCCAATGCTGATAAATTCAATCTATCGAAAAAAAAACAATTGAAACTTTGCAAAGAAATTGCAAAAGCTCTTTGTTTCGATTTTTTTAATGGCCGATTGGACGAATCGCACCACCCTTTTACCACTTCTTTTTCAAAATATGATGTAAGAATTACAACTCGTTTCGACACAAAAGATATTTTCAATGCACTTTATAGCACAATACACGAAGTTGGACACGGGCTATACGAACAAGGGATAGATAATTCGCTTTACAACACTTTTGCCGAAGAAGGTACTTCTCTTGGCATTCACGAATCTCAATCTTTAATTTGGGAGAACAACATTTGCCGCAGTCTTGAGTTTTGGGTTTGGGCAATGCCATTGCTACGCAAATATTTTCCAAGTGAATTTAGTGAAGTAAGCGAAATGGATATGTATAAAGTATGTAATCAAGTGTCTTATTCATTCATTAGAACTGAATCAGATGAATTAACTTACAACTTACACATAATACTTAGGTTTGAAATAGAGAATGAGTTAATCAATCGTAAGTTAAAAACAAAAGATATTCCTGAGCGATGGAATGAGCTTTTCAAAGAGATGACTGGACTTACAATAGAAAACAACAATAATGGTTGCTTGCAGGATATTCATTGGTCATTTGGTGGATTTGGCTACTTCCCTACATATTCGCTTGGCAAACTCTATGCAGCAAGTTTGATGAAACAAATGGAAATTGAATTTGATGTTTGGCAAAACGTTAAAAATGGTGAATTCATGACTTTAAGAACTTGGTTGCGTAACAACATTCATCAGTGGGGACGGTTAAAAACACCTAAACAAATTATTCAAAATGTTGCAAATAAGAACTTAAATTCAATTGATTTTGTGAGTTACTTGGAAGATAAATTAGACAAAATTTATAGTTAAATTATCTTTTGAATCCTGCAAGTCGCATACATATCAAATCTTGAATATTGCGAACTAAATTCCCAGGGACAGTGAAGTTATTAATCATTATTGAAAATGCAAATAGCTCTTTGTCCTTGGTTTTTGCATATCCACAAATACAAGCAACATTATCCATAGAGCCAGTTTTCGCAAACAAATTTCCTTCTGCTAATGTTTTAGTCATTCTGCGTTTTAATGTGCCAATCTCCCCAGGTTGTGCAAGAGAATTCATAAAAATATCTTTATAAGGCATTTTTTGTATTTCGCTCAATAGACGAACTTGATTAACAGGAGAAATTAAGTTTAATCTCGAAAGCCCAGAGCCATCTAAATAACCAATGTTATCGAAGCTAATGCCCATTTTAGATAAGTATTTCGATATTTGTTCGATACCTTTCTTTGTACTGCCTGTGCCAGTTACTTCTTTACCAATTGTTTTTAGAATAATTTCCGCAGTTAAATTATTAGAATTTTTATTAATGTCCTTGACTACTTCGGTTAGATTCTTGCTGAAAATTTGACATACTTGTTTCAATTTAGGATAGAATGGTCTATCGTTCAAATCATCAATATCCAGCAAAGCACCTCTATATTTGATTTTTCGTTTCAAAATTCTATCTTTGAAAATATTCAAGAAATACAAAGTTGGATTGTCAACAGCAACCGAAACAATAGAATTTTCTTTTTTGAGAGAATCGAAGCCCACACTACCAGAAAGAGTTATGATATTTGTAATTGCATCTCGAGCAGCAAATATTTCAGAAACTTCAGTTTTTAGAACAGTTTTCACATTGTTGATAACTCTAACGTAATTATTGTCTGGAACAATCCTAATCTTGGCGTTCAAACCAATGGAATCGCCTTGCTCTACTATACAATCAATTTTATTATCCATAAAGTTTATTGCATTTATTTGAGCAGAATATGGAAAAATCATATCGTCCCAAGCCCAGCCTTGCCCATAATATTGATTATCCAAATATGAATCATCGCCAATTATATTTCCTTTTATAGACTTAATGCCAAGCGAATCAAGTTTATCTATGAATTCATCGAAAATATTATATGGATTGTTAGTGTAATACTGAGAATTAGTGGGGTCACCAAAGCCACGGATAATTATGTTTCCTTTGAATTCTCCATTTACATCTGTTTCGCCAGCCAAATACATTTCTGTATTGAATTGGAAATCAGTCCCCAAAATGTCAAGTGCGGCCGATGAAGTAATTAACTTACTAGTTGAAGCTGGTATAAAATTCTTTTCGTGGTTTCTTTTGTAAATTTCTTCACCAGACTGAATAGATTGCACATAAATGCCAACTTGAGAATTCTTCAAATCGGAGCTTTCCAAAAGTTCATCAATATCTTTTTGCAAATCATTGATATTTTTCCATTGGACAGAAGTATTTGTCAAAGTTTTAGAAGGTAAACTTTGAGTAAATGTCTGAGCTTGTATTGAACTTACAATTAAAGTAAGATTCAAAATGGCAAATATGAGAAATCTTTTCATTGTTAAAAGTTGTTTTTGCAGTTGTTTATTTAACAAAAATAATTAAAAAGCATTCAATAATTAGCTTTAATTCACGTCAAAGACGAAGTTTTAATAAATTTAATGAGGTAAAAATAATGAGTGAAGAAGTAAAAAAAGAAAATTTGCAAAATGGTGAGTTCGAATTCAAAGCTGAAATGAAACAGTTGCTGAATTTAATCATTCATTCACTTTATACAAACCCTGAAGTATTCCTAAGAGAATTAGTTTCTAATTCTTCCGATGCTTTAAATAAAATTAGATTTAAAAAGCTAACAGAAAACAACGTACTTGATGCTGAAACTGAATTGAAAATTTCAATTTCTTTGAATAAAGATACACAAGAAATTTCAATAGAAGATACTGGTATCGGTATGAATAAAGAAGAATTAGTTAACCAACTAGGAACAATAGCAAAGTCAGGCACATTAGAATTTATAAACCAACTCAAGCAAAACAAAGAAAATAATGACGGTCAAATGATTGGTCAGTTTGGAGTAGGTTTCTATTCTGTTTTTATGGTTACTGATGAAGTGACGGTTGAAACAAGAAATTCTGATTTAGATGGAAAATCTTGGCTTTGGAAATCGAATGGCGAAGATAAATTCACAATTAGCGAATCTGAAAAATCAACTCGTGGGACTAAAATCTCTTTCAAATTGAAAGATGAATACAAAGAGTTTGCTGAAGAATGGAAAATTAAAGAAGTTTTGAAAAAATATTCAAACTTTGTGGAATTTGATGTTTATTTGAACGACGAAAAAGCTAACAAAGTAACTGCAATTTGGCAGAAATCGAAAGATAGTTTAACAAATGAAGAGATAGTTGAATTTTATAAATTCATTACTCACGATTACCAAGAGCCAATGACACATTTGCATTTGAATATAGAAGGAACAGTGAACTTCAAATCATTGCTTTTTATTCCTGCTACTGCTCCAAACAATATGTTTTCTCAAGAATTTGATAAAGGATTGCACCTTTATACAAATAGAGTATTCATCCAAGAAGATTCTAAAAATCTATTGCCTGATTACTTGAAATTTGTTCGTGGAGTTGTGGATACTGAAGATTTGCCTTTGAATGTATCGAGAGAAGTTACTCAATCATCTCCAGTGATGACAAAAATTAAAAACATACTTACCACACGCATTTTGAATTTCCTAGATGAAATGAGCCAAAATGAGAAAGATAAGTACAAATTATTCTATAAAAACTTTGGAAGCTTATTCAAATCTGGTGTGAATGCAGATTTCACAAACAAAGAGAAAATTGTAAATCTATTGCGATTTGAAACTACTCATTCGCCCGATGGAGAAGAAATCTCTTTGGCTGATTATGTGAATAATTTCAAAGAAGAACAAACAGAAATCTATTACATTACTGCTGCAAATAAAGATTTAGCTTTGAAAAATCCTAATCTTGAAGTTTTCAAGAAAAAAGATATTGAAGTGCTTGTGCTTACCGACCCGATGGATATATTCATCATTCCATTTATTGATGAATTTTCTGGCAAAAAACTGAAATCAATAGAAAAAGCTGAACTTAAAAATAATGAGTCAGAGACTGAAGAAAACAAAGAAACAACTGATAATCTAATTGCTAAATTTAAAGAAATAATAGGCGATAAAGTCGAAGATATAGTTTCTTCTAAACGATTAGTTGAATCACCAGTTACCTTAGTGGCTGGCAAAATGGGAATGGATGCTCAAATGGAGCGAATGATGATGATGATGGATAAAGATTTTTCTGGCTCAAAGAAAATTTTGGAAATCAATACAGAACATAAGCTTATTCAAAATATTTCCAAAATGATTACTGATGGTGCTAGCGAAGAGAAAGTACAGAAAGCAGTAAGTCAACTATATGATGGTGCTTTATTGCTAGATGGCAACATGAAAAACCCAGCTGACTTTATGGCCCGTATGTATGAATTTATGGAACTTGCAACTGTATAACTAATAATCACCAATTGCAATTTAAATAGTTGAATTTACTTGCTTTTGGTCTTTTTTTGTTGTATATTTAAAGTTATATCTAAACGAAAAACAAAAATCTTTTTTAGGAAAATATTTAATGAAACTTTCGGAATTCAAGTACACACTACCCAAAAATTTAATTGCCAAATTTCCAGCTGATCCAAGAGATTCATCGAAGCTAATGGTGATGAGCAAGGAAACTGGGGAAATTGAAGAAAAGAAATTTGACGAAATATTAGATTATTTTAAGCGTGGCGATTGTATCGTTTTGAACGAAACTAAAGTGTTTCCAGCAAGAGTTTTTGGTAAAAAAGAGAAAACAAACGCTAAAATTGAAGTTATGCTTTTGAGAGAACTGAAAGCAGAAGACAGAATTTGGGATGTTTTGGTTGAACCAGCAAGAAAAGTGAGAATTGGAAATAAAATTTTCTTCGATAATAATAAGTTTTATTGCGAAGTGATTGACAATACAACCAACAGAGGAAGAACAGTTCGATTCAGCTATGAAGGTAATTTATTCAAAGTAATTGAAAGAATTGGTGAAATGCCATTGCCTGAATATATTAAAAGAGACCCTTCTGAATTGGACAAAGAAACTTATCAAACTGTTTTCTCTAATGAAAACTTTTTGGCATCTATTGCTCCTCCAAGTGCAGGTTTGCACTTCACTCCTGAGCTAATTGAAGCTTTAGAAGCGAAAGGTGTTAAAATTGCAAAAGTTGTTTTGCATATTGGGCAAGGTATATTCGAGAATATAGAAGTTGAAGATTTGACTAAACACAGAATGTATTCTGAATATTATGAAATTTCTAGAGAATGCTCTGAAATTATCAATAAATCTTTAAAAGCTAAAAAGCAAGTTTATGCAATTGGTACTAGTGTTTTAAGAGCATTGGAATCATCGGTATTGACATCGGGAGCTACTAAGCCAAGCAAAGGTTGGACAGATAAATATATTTATCCTCCTTATGATTTCAAAGTTGCTACTGCTTTCTTGACTAACTTCCATCCGCCAGCTTCACCAGCATTACTTGTTTCTGCTGCATTTGGTGGAAAAGAAAACATATTTAAAGTTTATAGAAAAGCTATCAAATCTGAATACAGATTCTTAGCTTATGGCGATGCACTTTTAATTAAGTAAATCTAACTATTTTCTAGTCAAGGGCATTTATTGAAAATGCCCTTTTTTTTTATAGATGAAATTTTTGTGATTTATTTGTGAAATTAATATGAAATTTTCTGAAACTTTACCTCTAATTGAACCTGCAAATTTTAATGAATGGCAATCTTTGGTTCAAAAATCTATCAAAACAGAAGATACTTCTATTTTGAATGACATCTATTTAAACGAAAAGTTAACAACTGACTTTATATATTTCAAAGATAAAAATTTACAAAATTATTTTAGCAATATTTCTCAAGTTATATTTGATAGTTACACAGGAAATTCAGAATTAAGAAATAATTATTCACTAAATAGAAATAATAATTTATTTTCTACAATTTTTTGCAATCAATATTCTGAAAAAGGTCTAAATCAAGTTAGTGAAGTAACTCTTGCAATTCAAGAACTTATTACAAATATTGAAAATGGCGAAAAGAAGAATTTCTTATTTAAAGTAGTTTTAAGAGAAGATTTTTATTTGAATATTGCAAAGCTAAGAGCTTTACGATATTTGATTTGCAAGGTACTTGAAAGTTTTGCTTCGCAATCGAAATTTCTAATTATTGCTGAATCTTGTAGTTACAACAAATCTTATTCTCAAGAACATAATAATTTAATCCGAATTACAACAGAAGCTCTTTCTGGAAATTTAGGAGTGGCGGACATTACAGAGCCATCTAATTATGATAGAACAAATTTAAGCGAAGATTCTCTTAGCAATACTATTTCTCAAAATGTAAATATAATTTTAGAATTCGAATCAATTATAAAAAGTAGTATTGATGCTACAAATGGATCATATTTTATTGATAAGCTATCTTTTGATTTTGTTAATAAAGTTATGTCTAATATAGAAACAAAATTAGATGTTGAAGAAGTTATTAATAGAAATAAAGCAAGTGACGAAAGCAACTTGTTCAATTTCAAGAAAACAATGATTGGAGTTAATAAGTATTCGTTTGTTAATTCAAATATATCAAGCATCACTTTCAATATTAATGATTTAACAAACACCTTAGAGCAAATACAATCAATTAATTTTAAAGATAATAATTCAATTTATTGTGCATTTTTATGCAATCCAAATTCAGTAATTGATAAAGTAAAATTTACAGAAAAACTTTTCAAATCACTTGGTTTCAAAATTGTTGTAGGAACATTTTTAGAATCAATAGAAGATTTACAAAATGTTATAGATTTCAATAATTTTGAAAATATTATAGTTTTCACAGATAATAACAATAATAGTAAAGAAGTAAGAACATTTATTCAAACTTTGCCAAATAGAAAAATTACAATTCTTTTCCCAACTAAAGAATTTGAGAATTTACCAGAAAACGTGATTATTTTTAATCAGCTATTTCTATTAGAAACAATGAACAATTTATTAATAGAATTGAATCGAGTGAAGCAATATGAAATTTGATTTTAATAAATTTAAAGAAAACTTGCTCAAAGCAACTGACAAGCAATTCGAATCCAATTACTCAATGAAAACTAATGAGGGAATTGATTTGTTTAGCTATTTTGATTCGCTTGAAAATTTAGAACAAAACTTACTCAATACATTCCCAGGTACTGCTCCATTTATTCGTGGACCATACCCTTCAATGTACACAAATCAACCTTGGACAATTCGCCAATATGCAGGATTTTCTACAGCCGAGGCATCTAATGCATTCTATAGAAAAAACTTAGCTGCTGGACAAAAAGGTTTATCTGTTGCTTTTGATTTAGCTACTCATAGGGGCTATGACTCTGACCACCCAAGAGTTACTGGTGATGTTGGGAAAGCTGGTGTTGCTATTGACTCTTCCTTAGATACGGATATATTGTTCGATGGTATTCCTCTCGACGAAATTTCAGTTTCAATGACAATGAATGGAGCAGTGCTGCCAGTTCTGGCTTTTTATATAGTTTCTGCTGAAAAAAAAGGAATTAGTCAGGATAAATTATCTGGTACTATTCAAAACGACATTCTAAAAGAATATATGGTTCGAAATACCTATATCTACCCTCCAGCTATTTCAATGAGAATAATAGGTGACATTTTTGAATATACTTCTAAGAATATGCCTAAATTTAATAGTATCTCAATTTCTGGTTATCATATCCAAGAAGCTGGAGCTACTGCCGATATTGAATTAGCATATACCTTAGCAGATGGATTAGATTACATTCGTACTGGAATTAAAGCAGGTATTGATATAGATTCTTTTGCTCCTCGCCTTTCTTTCTTTTGGGGCATTGGTATGAATTTCTATATGGAAATTGCTAAAATGAGAGCTGCACGAATTATGTGGGCTAGAATAATAAAATCATTTAATCCAGAAAATCCCAAATCATTAATTCTAAGAACTCATTGCCAAACATCTGGTTGGAGTTTGACCGAACAAGACCCATTGAATAACATAGCTAGAACTACAATTGAAGCTCTGGCTGCAGTTTTTGGTGGTACTCAATCGTTGCATACAAACTCTTTCGATGAAGCTATAGCTTTGCCAACTGAAACATCTGCAAGAATAGCAAGGAATACACAACTTTATATTCAAGAAGAAACAGACATTTGCAGAGTGATTGACCCATTTGGTGGCTCATACTTGATTGAATATTTGACTGAAGAGTTAATAAAAAAAGCTTGGGAGCATATAGATGAAATTGAAGAAATGGGCGGTATGGCAAAAGCAATTGAGTCAGGCTATCCAAAATTAAAAATAGAAGAAGCTGCTGCTCGCAAACAGGCGAAAATTGATTCAAATGAAGATATTATTGTAGGTGTAAATGCCTTTAAAAGCAAATATGATTATGACTTTGACATACTTGAAGTTGATAACACAGCTGTTAGAGATTCACAAATAGCACGATTAAATCAATTGAAAAGTCAAAGAGACAGCAATAAAGTTGAAATAGCTTTAGCTAAAATTACAGAAGCTGTCAAAACTGGAAATGGCAATTTATTAGAACTTTCAATTGAAGCAGCAAGAGCCGATGCAACTTTAGGTGAAATATCTTATTCTATTGAAATTATTACTGGCAGACATAAAGCTTCAAATAGAACTGTTTCTGGAGTTTATTCGAGTGTTTATATGGAACAAAAAGAATTAGAAAATCTTAGAGATTTAACAGAATATTTCCATAAAATCTCTGGTAGAAGACCTCGTATCTTGATAGCAAAAATGGGGCAAGATGGACATGACAGAGGTGCTAAAGTTATTGCGACTGCGTTTGCAGATTTTGGTTTCGATGTAGATATGGGGCCACTTTTCCAAACTCCTGAAGAAACTGCTAAACAAGCAGTTGAAAATGATGTACATATAATTGGTGTTTCTACATTGGCTGCTGGTCATAAAACTCTTATTCCACAGTTAGTTAAAGAATTAGCTAAATATGGTAGGGAAGATATTTTGATTGTTGCTGGTGGTGTGATTCCAAAACAAGATTATGAGTTTCTTTTTACAAATGGAGTTTTCGATGTGTTCGGACCAGGCACAAAAATACCATTAGCAGCAGTGAAAATAATCAATAAGCTAATAGAATTAATAGATTGATATTAATCAATTATTTCTATTCTATGGCTTAAATAAAGATTGTTTTTATTAAATTGAGAGTCTAGTTAGTTATTTTTTATAATTTTTAATTTTATATGCGCAATATTAGGGTTTTAATTGTTGATGATTCTCTCTTTATGAGAACTGTAATATCACGCATTCTATCTAGTGCAGGTGGTATAGATATAGTTGGTCTTGCCAAAAATGGAAAGGAAGGAGTTCAAAAAGCAATAGAATTGAAGCCCGATATTATTACAATGGATATTGAAATGCCAATTATGACAGGTATTCAAGCTCTAAAAGAAATAATGCGTGTTGCCCCAACTCGTGTAATAATGGTTAGTACACTTACTGCCGAAGGTGCAGAATCCACAATAGAAGCTTTAAGTATTGGTGCTGTTGATTATGTAACTAAGAAAACTTCAAATGAAGATATTGAATCAATGAAGCAAATTATCATTGATAAAGTAAAACAATTTCATATAGAAGAAACTGAAGTTAAAAAAACTAGTAATTTTAACTTTACTCAAAGAGCAATTGTTAAAAGAGAAACTGATTCTAAAATAAGTAAAGTTTTATCAAGAAATAAGTCATTACTTGGCAAACCAAGACCTAACCCATCTGATATTAAATTAATTATGATTGGAATTTCAACTGGTGGACCTCAAAGTTTGATTAAGTTATTTGAGAATTTGCCTAAATTACCAGTTCCTATTTTCATTGTGCAGCACATGCCCCCCCACTTTACAAAGTCTTTTGCAAATAGATTAGATACTTTAACAGAAGCTCATGTGAAAGAAGCAGAAGAAGGCGATAGATTTTTACCTGGTAATGTTTATATAGCACCTGGTGGAAGGCAGATGAATATCACTAAACTACTTAAAATTACAATCAACGATAAAAAACCAGATAATGATGTATATGCTCCTTCAGTAAATGTATTTTTTAATTCAGCTATTGAAGTTTACAAGCATCAAATAGTTGGTTTAATCATGACTGGTATGGGCAACGATGGTACTTCATCATTGACAAGATTACAGAGCTTAGGTGGTTATGTATTAAGCCAAGATGTTGATAGTTCAATTATTTCAGGCATGCCCAAATCTTTACAATCTGCTGGTGTAGTAGATGAAATTCACTCACTTGATAATTTGCCAAAATGTTTGAGTAGTTTATTTAATCTTTAAATAAACTACACACTTCAAATTCAATAAATAATTAGTTGAATTATCTTGATGATTTTAGTTTACTAAATGGCTTTTTGGAACTGCTGCTCACTGAGGCATAGTAGTGTCTTGAATTTCCACCACCATTTCTGCCTTGTTGCTGCTGTTTTGGAGCTTTGGCTGGAGTTAAATTTACCATAGGAAAAGGGTGATTCTCAATTACTGGAATTGATTTTGCAATAAGCTTTTCAATATCTTGCAAATATTCTTTTTCTTCTATATCACAGAATGAAATTGCTGTACCCTTAGCACCAGCTCTTCCTGTACGTCCGATTCTATGTACATAAGTTTCGGATATATTCGGAATGTCATAGTTTATAACATATTGCAAGTCGTCCACATCAATTCCACGAGCTGCAATATCAGTAGCCACTAAAACTCTAGTGGTCTGAGCTTTGAAATTGCTCAATGCTCTTTGTCTTGCATTTTGTGCTTTATTGCCGTGAATTGCTTCTGCTTTAATATTATATTTAGTTAAAAGTTTTACTATTTTATCGGCACCGTGTTTGGTGCGAGTGAAAACTAATACTGTTTTGATATTTTCATCTTTCAATATTTCTATTAATAAAGGATTCTTATTTCCTTTGTCAACGAAATATACGCTTTGCTGAATTATTTCTACTGTTGAAGAAATAGGAGTTACAGTTACTTTCTCAGGATTCACTAAAATAGTACTTGCTAACTTTGTGATTTCCTGTGGCATAGTGGCCGAAAAGAATAATGATTGGCGTTTCTTAGGCAATGCTACTAAAATCTTCTTAATATCGTTTATAAAGCCCATATCAAGCATTCTATCTGCTTCGTCAAGTACAAAATACTCTACATCGGCTAAGGACAAATGTCCCTGCTGCATTAAATCTATCAATCTGCCTGGGGTTGCAACCAAAATATCTACGCCACGCACTAAAGCAGTAGTTTGAGATTTTTGATTTACTCCACCGAAAATCACAGTAGATTTCAAACCTGTATGTCTGCCATAAGCTTCAAAGCTTTCGCCAATTTGAACTGCCAGCTCTCTTGTAGGAGTTAAAATTAAGCTTCTTACACTTCTCTTTTTATCTTTTGCATTGCTTTTGCTCAATAATTGCAGTATAGGAATAGCAAATGCTGCTGTTTTTCCTGTGCCAGTTTGAGCACAACCCAATAAATCCTTACCTTCTAAAAGAATTGGTATAGCTTGTGATTGAATTGGTGTTGGAGTTGTGTATCCTTCTTCTTCGAGTGCTTTTAGGATTGGTTCAATTAGATTGAGAGATTGGAATTGCATTAATTTTTTTACTTAATTTAATTTTTTGTTACTTAACGACTTACAAGTTACGGCTTTTTAAACGAATTGGTTCGTTTCTGGTTTGAAAAACTATTGAAATCAAACAAAAAAGCCCTACAATTAAATGCAGGGCTTTCAAATTAGTCACTAAGTCGTACAGAGTTTAATTAAAACTCAGTATAATGTTTAGTTCTATTATCAACATATTTGATTTCAGATTTAGCATTTGCCAACCAAGTTTCAAATGAATTTTGTCTTGCCTGAACTGACATTCTTTGAACATAGTCTAGAAGTCTTGTATTAATTTCTTGATCTGAAATGTTGTTTCTACGTGTAACTTGGTAAATAAAGTAAGAATTCTCACCACGGTATGGCTCAGAAACTTTATTTAATTCTGCTCCAAATATTTTGCTAGTTAATCCAAATTCATTAGCAAATCTGCCAGGAATCATACCAGTATTTCTAATGCTATCAGCTTTTTCGCAAGTTAAAGTTGGGTCTATTGTAGAAGCATTCAATAAGTTATCAGTAGTTTTTACTTTAGCATAAGCTGATTCTGCTTGAGATTTAACCATATCTAACATTTTGTTTCTTGTTAAAATGTTTTTAATCTCAGCTTTTTTATCTACTAAAGGAGTAATACCAGGAGTTCTTTCTTCAGAAACATAAGCTAATATAACACCGAAATTATCAACTAATTTTGGATCTAAAACAGTTCCAATCTTAGATTCAAATGCTAAATTTGTTAAGTATTGGCTATTCAATGTTTTATTGAAACGAGTGAAGAAGCCAGTTTCCATCACTTGGTATTTGTTTTTCTTAGCTAAATCATCGAAGTTTCCACCTTTTTCAACTTCTGTTTTCAAAGCAATTGCTTGTCTTTTCAAAGTTTTTTTGGTGTCTTCTGTAATATTAAATGAAATTGCAATTTTAGAATATTTGATTTCTTCTACTTTTTTATCGTCAATTTTCACAATGTGCCAACCAAATTGAGTTTCAACTGGTCCAACTATATCTCCAACATTTGCCGAGAAAGAAGCATCTGCAAGTGGTTTAATCATACCAGTTTTTTTGAAGAAACCTAAGTCTCCACCTTGCTGAGCTGATTGTTGGTCAGTAGAAAATTGTTGAGCTAAAGTTGCAAAGTTTTCTCCACCTTTTGCTTTTGCTAAAACATCGTTAGCTTGCTGCTTAGCGCTATCTTTGTTTGCTCCGAACGGAATCAAAATGTGAGAAATCTTAACTTGTGGGTCTGCACTTTCTCTTCTATCATCAATTTTATAGAATAATTTTGAATTCATATAATCAATTGGGCCAAGAATAGAACCCTTAGGAGCTTCTCTAATGAAACTTACATCGCTAGGTTCAACATCCGACATGAAAGAATAATCAATTAATTCTGCATTGAATTCATTCATTTTCAAAGTGAGTAAACTATCTTTCACTTTCATATCTTCCGATTTAGCTAATTCAGAAGTAAGAATACCAAGTTTCTTATTTGCTCTAGCAGAATCAGCAGCAGAAGGTTGCAAAGGGAAAATAACATATTTCAATTTGCGAACATCTTTTTGTTTGTAATATTGTTTGTGTTCTTCGTAGTATTTATTAATGTCTTCATCAGAAACATTTACTTTTGAAGGGTCAATATCTTTAGTAGAAAATGCCATCAAACTCACATCTGCCGATTGAGCTTCTTGAAGCATTTTGATTTTAGCATAAGTAGGAGAAATAACTCCTGCAATTGTGCCTATCATTGTATTAATGTGAGTAGCTGCAATTTGAGTGACTAAGTTTTTTTCGATACCAATTAATTGATTTCTAAAGTTTTCAATTACTTTTCTTTTTTCATCAGCAGGTATCTTGTTAACATCGCCGCCCATATAGTTCACAATTGTTTCTGGGTTAGTAACAATTTTAACATAAAGCTCACGATTGAATCTACCAGCAGAATCAGTGAATGGTTTTCTTAGTTCTTCTGGAGGAGAATTGAAAACGATGTCTGAAATTACTTCCGCATCTAAAGAAATACCAGTTTCTTCAGCTTTCGATTGCAAAAGCATTTCGTTTACATAGTTTTCCCAAACTTGATCTCTGATTACATTTTCCTTAATGTTTTCAGCATCTTTTCCTTTCATTTGAGCTCTTTGAGCTTCCACTACTTCTTTCACTTTGTTTTCAAAATCTATGTAAGATATTTTCTTACCGTTTATCTCTCCAACAATTGCTCCTTTAATATCAGAGCCTGGACTAATCAAACCTTGAATATCTGAATCCTGCAAAATCATAAACCCAACAAAGATTATTGCAAAAGCCCCCAATGCAAATGGTGAAAGTTTACGTATGTTTTCAAAAGTAGCCATTTTATGCTAATTCCTCTAATTATGTTTTTCTTAAATTGTAAATACATTTTCTTTAACTTACAAAAATATCTTAACTCTTTTAATTTTCCAATTTTTATTCGAGTTTTGTGTTATATTGTTGTAAACTTTTTGCAAAAAGGAAAAATAATTATGAACGTTGGTAAATTTAAAATTGATCTAATTGACACTGGTAGCTTCGCTTTGGACGGCGGTGCAATGTTTGGAGTTGTCCCAAAAACTATGTGGACAAAGGCTTACAGCCCAGCAGACGAAAAAAATAGAATTCCTATGGCTTCCAGACCTATGCTAATTCGTTTTGAAAACAAAGTAATTTTGGTGGACGCTGGAAATGGAACGAAAATGCCTGAAAAATTAGTAGAAATTTATGGAATTGACATTTTTAAATCCGATATTGAATTAGGATTGAGCCAATTTGGACTTAAACCCGAAGACATTACTCATTTTATTTATACTCATTTACACTTCGATCACGCTGGCGGCTCTACTAAATTTAAAGATGGAAAAGCTATACCACTTTTCACAAATGCAAAACATTATGTGCAGAAGAAACATTGGGAATGGGCTTTAAAACCTACACAAAAAGACAAAGCTTCATTTTTCAAAGATGATTGGATGCCAGTTTATGACAACGGAATGATGACTTTTATAGATGGCGAAGATGAAATTCTACCTGGAATTACTGTTCATCCACTTGACGGGCACACTAAAGCATTGCAAATGGTGAAAGTTAGCGATGGAAGCGACACAATAATCTTTCCAGCCGATTTGTCGCCCACTTCGGCACATATCAAAGTTCCATTTGTGATGGGCTATGACAACTTCCCTTTGACATCTATGGAAGAAAAGCAAAAATACTTCTCACAAGCAGCAGAAGAGGGATGGACGATATGTTTTGAACACGATGCTTTTCTACAAGCTGCCAAAATAGCTAACTCTGACAAAGGTTTTGAAATAAAAGAAAAGATTGAGATAAGTTCATAATGAATAATTTCATTTTGGAGAGACGTGCAAATGCACGTCTTTTTTTTGTGATACCAGAAATAAATTTTTCTGTAATTCTCAACGAAGTGAAGAACCCAGATGACTGCCAAAGATAAAGAAACTACTTACCTTATTTCTCCCTATGTCAGCTTGCTGACAGAGGGTGTTAGAACTGCCAAACTAAATGACCAGTTAAGAATAAAAAACATTATTTCTCCCTATGTCAGCTTGCTGATGTCTTAAGCCGGTATAAGTTGACACAATAAATTATTTAAAAAAAAGCCATTCTAATGAATGGCTTATCTTAATTTCTTAATTGAATTCTTCAGGAACAAATTCCATAATTTCTTTATAGAGTTCGTCCACTATGTCGGCTTCGAGTACGTGGCGAATTGCAATTCCTTTTCTGAATAGCAATCCTTTTCCTTTCGAAGCTGCAATTCCAATATCGGCATCTGCTGCTTCGCCAGGACCATTCACAGCACAGCCAAGTATAGAGACTTTAACTGGTTTGCGAATATGCTTGGTTCGCTCTTCTAATTGATTTACTATTGAGAATAAATCAACATCTAATCTGCCACAAGTTGGGCAAGATATTATTTCTACGTTTCTTTGAGAAAGGCCTAAAGAGCGAAGTATCTCTTTGCCTACTTCAATTTCTTTTTCAGGTTCGTCCGTCAATGAAACTCTTATAGTATCTCCAATTCCTTCGGCTAGCAACGTACCAATTCCAATTGCCGATTTAATCGTTCCAACTCTTTGAGTTCCAGCTTCAGTTACTCCCAAGTGTAAAGGAATGTCAGTTCTTTCTGCTATTAATCTATAAGCAGAAATCATTAATGGCACTGAAGTAGATTTCACAGATACAGCAATATCCTCAAAACCACAATCGTGTGCTATTTCCACATGTCGCATCGCACTTTCAAAAAGTGCTTCGTCAGTTGGGTAGCCATGTTTTTCTAAAATATCTTTTTCAAGCGAACCAGAGTTTACACCAATTCTAATTGGAATTCCACGTTCCTTTGCAGCTCGTAAAACTTTTTCGATACGTTCTCTTTTGCCAATGTTTCCTGGATTAATTCTAACTCCAGCCACACCGCCAAGTATAGATTTCAACGCAAAAGTATAGTTAAAATGGATATCAGCAACAATAGGAGTTTTTGTTTGTTTCACTATTTCGGCTATAGCTTCAGCCGCTTCAAGTGTGTTAACAGTAACTCTTACAATATCAGCTCCCACTTCTGCCACTCTATGAATTTGATCCACAGTAGCTTTTATATCGTGAGTTTTTGTTTTTGTCATTGTTTGCACAGAGATAGGTGAATTTCCACCCATTGGAACTCCGCCCACATTCAATACTCTCGTTTTTCTTCGAGGATATTTTTCGTTTACAGGTCTTTCCTTCTTAACAGCTTTAAACTGTTCAAGTTCAATAAAACCGTTTTCTTTTACTTCTATCATTTTTTTTACGTTAAATTATAATCTTTTGCTTAGTTCAGTGAGAATATTTTTCTCTTTATCAGTCAAATTTTGGTATCCAGAAGCAGAAATCTTGTCTAAAATAGAATCAATTTTTGCTTGAGTAATTTCCTCTCCTTCAAAACTAATCACTTTTGAACGCAAAGGATTAGTATTAGAAGGTTGAGCTTTAATATTATTTTCTTCAGCGGGTTTTCTAATTCTCCAATTCACTTTATGGACTGTAGCATCATCTTCAAAGAAAGCACTTTGGCGTTTTCTTCCAGAGAACAAATTCCCAAGAAAATTAAATAAGCCAATTTTTTCTCCAAGAGTCAAAAGTATCAAACCAGTGATTGCACCTGCTACGTGTGCAAAGTGAGCAACTCCATTGTCCGCACCAGTAACCCCAGAAATAAAAGCAATTGCACCAAATATTATTACGTAGTATTTGGCAGGAATTGGTATAAATATCGGGAACATCAGTATTGGTCTATTTGGGAAAGTAAAGCCGAAAGCTAACAAAATTCCATAGACTGCTCCAGAGGCACCTATAGTTGGCACATCGGCTATAAGAATTTGAATTATACCAGCCCCAATACCGCAAAGCAAATAATAGAATGCGAATTTTTTGCTGCCCCAAAGATATTCAAGTTCAGAGCCAAACATCCAAAGAGCAAACATATTAAAGAAGAGGTGCATAAAGCTCGCGTGCATAAATTGATATGTAATCAATTGCCAAGGGAAAATAGTGCTATTGCTTCCGAGTGATTGCAATGCAAAGAATCTAATGAAGTAACTTTCCAATGGAATATTATGGAAAAGCAAATCTCCTAAAAGAAAATTTTGCAAAATAAAAACTGCTACATTTGCTATTAAAAGAAATTTAAGTACTGGTGGAAACATTGAAAATCCACCAATTCCTTTCTGTTCAAAATATCTACTCATTTAATCTCCAACTTCTAAGACGAAGTATTTACTCATTTGTTTATAAATTAAATGAAATTATATTTCAAGCGCTGCTATACCTGGTAATTCCTTACCTTCTAAATATTCAAGTGTGGCTCCCCCACCAGTAGAAACATGACTAACTTTTTTCTCATAGCCAAGCTCTTTTAAAGCAGCAGCAGAATCGCCTCCCCCAACAATTGTAGTAGCTCCTTTTTCAGTTGCTCTTGCCATTCCTTTTGCAATTGCCATTGTGCCAGCGGCAAAGTTAGGCATTTCATAAACTCCCATAGGGCCATTCCAAAGAACTGTTTCAGCACTTTCTAAAATAGAACGATATAATTTTTGAGTAGTTTTGCCAATATCCAAACCAATATCATCTGGTTCTAATTGGTTTCTACCAATATTTCTGCTAATAGCTTCATTTTTAAATTGTTTTGCCACCACTACATCGGCAGGAAAATGTATGTTAATTCCTTTTTCTCTAACTTTTTCGAGAATTTGTTTCGCCATTTCTATTCTATCTGGTTCCAAAATAGATTTTCCAATTTCCAACCCCATAGCTTTAAAGAATGTAAAAATCATCCCTCCACCAATTAAGATATCATCGCATTTATCCATTAGATTATTGACAACATCTATTTTGCCAGAAATTTTCGCACCACCGAGTACAGCCACAAATGGTCTTCTTGGGGTTTTCACAATGCTATCTAAATAATCTAATTCAGATTTCAGCAACATTCCACAGAATCTATCTTGGAACTTTGTAGCTAATTGATATGTAGAAGCGTGAGCTCTATGAGCAGTGCCAAAAGCATCATTGACATAGCAGTCACCTAATTTTGCAAGTTCATTTGCGAAATTATCGTCATTTTTTTCCTCTTCTTTGTGGAATCGTAGGTTTTCCAAAAGTACAACTTCACCATATTTTGCTTCTGAAACAGTTTTGACAGCTTCTTCTCCAATGCAATCATTTGCAAAATGAACATCATAGCCACGCTTTCTCAAATAAGAAGCAACTGATTTAAGAGAGTAGTTAGGATTTTTCACACCATCGGGTCTGCCCAAATGCGACATTAATATAGGCATACCGCCATCGTTAATGATTTTATCAATTGTTGGCAAAGAGGCTACAATTCTTTTATTGTCAGTAATTTCCAATTTTGAATTTAAAGGTACATTAAAGTCAACTCTTACCAATACTTTATGATTTTTAAAATTGAAGTCATTTATACTTTTTATCATTTGCCGAGACCTAGATATTTTTGGGATTAATTGAAAACACTACCTTAAAGAATCGCAAATATAAATATGTTTTCTTTGATAATTTAGACAATTCCAATTTAAAAGCATTCTTTCGTCATTATCTAAAATTTTGGAACCATAATGTCTTCTACACCGATTATTGAAATTGAAAATCTAAGTAAGAATTTCAAAAAGTTCATAGCAGTAAATAATCTTTCCTTAACAGTAAATCAAGGCGAAATCTTTGGTTTTCTTGGCCCAAATGGAGCTGGAAAAAGCACTACTATCCGAATGATGCTATCGCTGATTACACCAAGCAGCGGCACAATTAAATTTTTTGGAAAACGATTCACTCAAAGTGATAGAGAAGTTTTTCGTAGGATAGGAGCATTGGTGGAAAGACCAGATTTCTATTTGTATTTGAGTGCTTATAGAAACTTACATTTTTTTGGCTCGCTGGCTGGAGCTGATGTTAGCAAAGAAAATTTATTACGAATGCTTAAGTTAGTTGGATTGGAAGGTAGAGAATATAGTAAAGTGAAAACTTATTCTTTGGGAATGAAACAACGTTTAGGAATAGCTCAATCTCTTATTCATAATCCCGATTTAGTAATTCTGGACGAACCAACAAATGGCTTAGACCCACAAGGAATGAAAGAAATTAAGGATTTGCTGATTAATTTGGCGAGAAATGAAGGTAAAACAATTTTCCTATCATCGCATATATTAAGAGAAGTAGAAACAATGGCAACAAGTATGGCTATTATCAACAATGGCAATACAATAGTGCAAGGGAAAACAGAAGATTTGCTGAATACAGCAGAAATGAAAGTAGCATTTGAGGTGCTTAATCCAAGCATTATGCAAAATATAATCAAAAATTCAAATCTTGCTAAGTTTGGAATTACCGAAGATAGTGGTAAATTTATTTTTACGCTGAAAAGTAACGAGACAAATGAAATAATTAAATATTTAATAGAGAATGAAGTGGATATTAAATCAGTAGTGCCAATGCGTAGCTTGGAAAATTACTTCTTCCAAATAACAGGAGACAAAAATGCTGATGTTAATTAAACTTGAGCTTTTCAAGATATTTAGCAAATGGAGAACATATATTGGCTTCATTTCAATTTTCGTATTAATTCCTTTGATTCATATTGCACTTTATTTTGAAGGAAAAAAACTAATTGAGCTTGGCACTCAAGCTTTAAGTGGTGGCTTCAACCTTTCTGGCAATCTACTAAATGGCTTTATGGCTACAAGGATAATATTGCAATCATTTTATGTCCATATTCCGCTTTTGGTGGCATTAGTAGCTGGCGATATGTTAGCAGGAGAAGCCACAAGTGGCACATATCGCTTTCTTCTCACTAAGCCCATTTCTCGATTGCAAATTATATCTGCAAAATATATTTCTGGGGTTATATATGTTGCAAGTTTATTGGTGATATTGATGATTCTAAGCTTAGGAGTTGGGATATTAATATTCGGCACTGGAGATATGATTATAGTAAATTCCAATATTACAATACTAAAAGAAGCTGACTCACTTTGGCGATTTTACTATTCATTTGGTTATGCTTTTTTAAGTATGTTAGTTGTATATTCTTTTGCATTTATGTTCTCGGCATTTGTAGAAAATTCAATCGGTCCAATAATGGCGACTATGTCATTAATAATCGTTTTTTCTATTCTTAATATATTGGGTGGCGGTGTGTTTGTTCATATCCAGCCATTTCTATTCACAACCCACATGCAAAATTGGAAAGGACTTTTCGACAACCCTATTGATTACGCAGAAATCAATACATCTGTAGCAATTATGATAGCACACATAGTGCTGCTCACAACTTTAACTTTTGTTTATTTCACAAAAAAAGATATTAATTCCTAAGGACTTTATGAAAAACTTGATTGCTTTAATCATACTAATTTTAACTTTTGCAGAAAGCAATGCACAAGATGTAAATAAAATCGTGGCTAATTTAAAAACTGAGCTTGACAAAGTAAAAGATTTCCAAGCAGATTTGAAAGTGAAAATAGATATTAGCTACCTAAATGCACCAGAGCAAGTTGGGAAGATATATTACAAAGCACCAAATAAATCCAAAGTTGACATTAAAGGATTTAATCTTTTGCCCAAACAAGGCAGTGGAAATATAGTAAGTGAAATAATTAACGACCCGAAAAACACACTTGTTTATTCTGGAACTGAAATAGTTAATGGAGCTAAAACGAGTATAATTAAAGTTATCCCTAACGACCAGACTAAAGACTTAGCCTTGGCAACTCTATGGGTAGATGAATCGAAGAATGTAGTGGTCAAAATAGAAAATATTACTAAGAAAAGTGGAACTTTCAATATTTCTATCAACTATTTGAAGTTTGAAAATAAATACTATATGCCCATTAATGTTTTAGTCAAGCTTAACGTACCAGAATTTAGTTTGCCAAGCACAATTACTGGCGAAAATGCTGCAAAAGCTGCCCAAAAGAAAAAAGGTAGCAATACAGAAGGCACAGTTAGTTTCACATATTCAAACTATGTAATTAATAAAGGCGTAAGCAATAGTATTTTTGAGAAGTAATAGTGTAAATTATTGATATTTCTATCATTAAACTTTGGGTTTGAAGTCTTTTTGTGAGTCAATTTTGAAAAGGTTTTCGCCACTAAGAGCGTGGTATATCCATAGTTGGTAGAGTTTTTCTTTTAAGCTTTCGTTAATTCTAACCGATGATAAAATCTTTCTTACTCTTTATGCTCTAGGAAAATATCACTAAATTTGTTCAAAATATTGATTCGTAGGTCAATATGTTCATCTTTCAGATGGCTTTTGATTTCCACAATGTAAACTTCATTCACATTGCTATTAGAAATAGCCAAGCACATCAATTTCAATATTCTTAGCTGAATTATTGAATACATTTTCTATTTTAAAACGCTGCTTTAAATTACTTTATGTTTACTCTACAAATATACGAAAATATTACAAAATAATTATTCTGCTTCTCCATCTTCAAGAATTGTTTCTTCGCCTGTTTCAGACCCAAATAATGCTTCTACAAATGCAGTTGCATCAAATGGTTGCAAATCATTAATTTGTTCGCCCACACCAATATAGCGTACAGGTATTTTAAGCTCATCTGCTATTGCTATCACAACTCCACCTTTGGCAGTACCATCTAGTTTAGTTAATACTATTCCAGTTATATTTACAGTTTTCAAAAACTCTTTGGCTTGCATAATAGCATTTTGACCTGTTGTGGCATCGAGTATTAAGAATACTTCATTTGGTGCATTAGGTCTAATCTTTTTCATCACACGAGAGATTTTCTCTAGTTCAGTCATTAGGTGTAGTTTATTGTGCAATCTGCCAGCTGTATCTATTATCACAACGTCTTTATTCTTAGCAATTGCTGAATTAAGCGTATCGAATGCAACCGAAGCTGGATCGGCACCAAGTTCTTTTTGCACTATGTCCACATTGGCACGTTGAGCCCAAATTTCTAATTGCTCATTTGCTGCAGCTCTAAATGTATCTGCCGCACCAATAATTACTTCGTAACCCTTTTGCTTATAGTTATGGGCAAGTTTACCAATTGTTGTAGTTTTCCCAACTCCATTTACACCGACAACCATTATACAGAATGGCTTATTTGTTCCATCGAGTGTATATTCTGCATCGGTTTTGGCAGAAGGAGATTTAATCAATAGGTTATGTATTTCTTCTTTCAGTATGCCATAGATTTTATCAGCACTTTCAATGTTGTCAGATTTCACTCGTTTTTTCAATAAGTCAATAAGTTTATCTGTAGTGGCAAGACCCATATCGGCCGTTAATAAAAGTTCTTCTAGTTCAAGTAATAATTGAGAATCTATTTTGCGAGTGCCAAGTAGAGTAATCAAATTATTGGAAAAAGTCTTGCGAGTTTTAGCAAGTCCATCTTTCAACTTATTGAAGCGAAGCACTTCCGAAGTAGCAGTGGCAACATTACTAACGCTTTCAACAACCTGCTCAGTTACTTGCTCAATCTTTGATTGAACTTGCTCAACTGTTTCAGAAACTTTCTTTTTAAACTTATCGAAGAAACCCATTTGATAACTTATTTTACTAAATGATTGAAATAGATTTGCAATTTAAGAAAGAAAAATATTACTTTTAAGGAATTGCTTAATTCTATGTAAATTTTTAAATCATCCTTTGCTCGCCTAACTCAATAATTTCAAAGAAATTAGATTGATATTTCTTTGAAATAACTGAAATACTAAACACGATTAATATTACTTAATTTCAATAAATTCATATATTTATTTGTTTCAAAATAAAATTATTTGTAAGTTTGTAGTCTGTATTAATCAAAAAATGCAAAATATAAATGTTCGATAGTTTACAAGAGAAGCTGGAAGGTGCCCTGAAGAGATTCAGAGGGCAGACTGTTATTACTGAAGAAAATATTGACGAAGCTTGTGTTGAGATTCGCCGTGCTTTGATTGAAGCCGATGTGAACCTCAATGTAGCTCGTAAGTTCGTTGAAGATGTTAAGCAAAAAGCTGTTGGCACCGAAGTGAAAGGCAAAATTGTGCCTGAACAACTTATTGTCAAAATAGTAAATGATGAACTTGTCGAATTGATGGGTTCTAAAAAATCTGACTTGATTATTGCCACTGGTGGCGGCCCCACTATCATACTTGTTGCTGGTTTGCAAGGTTCGGGTAAAACTACTTTTTGCGGTAAACTTGCTAAAAGTTTGAAGAAAAAAGGAAGACAACCTATGCTTGTTGCTGCTGACGTTTATCGTCCTGCTGCAATTTTGCAATTGAAACAGCTTGGTGAACAAGTGAAAGTCCCTGTTTTCACTGATGAAGTAAGTAAAAATCCAATTGAAATTGCTCAAAACGCCCTTGTTTATGCTCGTAAATTCGGTAGAGATACTGTAATTATCGATACTGCGGGTCGTTTGACTATTGACGAAGAAATGATGAACGAAATTGAGAACTTGAGCAAAGCTATCAAGCCAACTGAAACTCTTTTCGTTTGCGATGCAATGATTGGACAAGACGCTGTAAATACTGCGAAAGCTTTCCACGATAAACTTGCTCTTACTGGTATAGTACTTACTAAATTAGATGGTGATACTCGTGGTGGTGCTGCTTTATCTGTATTATCTGTAATTGGCAAGCCAGTTAAATTCGTAGGTGTTGGCGAGAAACTTGATGATTTAGAGCCATTCCACCCAGAGCGTATTGCTTCACGCATATTGGGTATGGGTGATATTCTTACTTTAGTGGAAAGAGCTGAATCCCAATTCGATGCGGATGAAGCTAAAAAACTTGAAGAGAAAATTAAGAAAAATCAATTCACTTTTGAAGACTTTTTAGATCAATTGCGAACTATCAAGAAAATGGGTTCATTGAAAGACCTATTGGGTATGATACCAGGAATGGATAAGCAATTGAAAAATGTGAATATTGACGACAAAGCTTTTGGCAAGGTGGAAGCTATTATTCTATCTATGACTAAAGAAGAACGCAATACTCCGAAAATTTTGAATGGTAGCCGCCGATTGAGAATCGCAAAAGGTTCTGGCACAAACATTCAAGATGTGAATAAATTAATCAAACAATTCGACGATATGAGCAAGGTAATGAAATCTATGACTCAGGGAAAACGCAGCAGATTGTTCGGTTAATTTTTAAAAAACAACAAAGAAAATAAACATTTCATTTTTAATTTATAATTAAGGTTTAATCAGAATGGTTAAGATCAGACTTCGCAGAAAAGGTAGAATTCATAATCCAGTTTACGATATCGTAGCAATGGATGCTCGCTCTCGTAGAGATGGTGCTTATTTAGAAAGATTGGGTTACTACGATCCAAACACTTCTCCAAGCACAATTAGCATTGACCCTAAAAGTGCTTTGTATTGGTTAGGCGTTGGTGCACAACCAACTGAAATAGTTCGCCAACTATTAAGTTACGAAGGAATTTTGCTTAGAAAAGCTATGGCTCACAAAGGCAAAACAGAAACTGAAATTGAAGATATGGTGAAAAAGCACAAAGAAGTTGCTACAGCTCGCCATGGCAGATTGAAAGCTGCCAGAAAAAAACGTGATGCGGATAGAGCAAAAGCTGCTGCAAAAGCTGCCGAGGCTCCAGTAGTAGAAGCGGCACCAGTTGCAGCCGCTGAAGAAGCTCCAGCTGAAACAGCAGAATAATTCTACTTATAAATTTATTCTTTAAAACAGCCCTACATTAATTTGTTGGGCTGTTTTTTTTGGCGCGGGTATGAGTGAGTTATTGAATTCTAAAGAATATTTATGCCATTAAGTCTCAACTTATACGTTTAAAACTATTCTTGTAACGAATTTCTATTTTTTTTAGGTTTGTAAATATTTTAATTGGATTTCAAATTGAGATAAATATGTCAATAGTTCTGATAATATTAATATTGAAACAATTTATGCAACCTTATCATATTTATTAAGAGTTCCCATTTTTATGAAAAACAAATAATTTGTCTAAATCAAAAAATATATTGAACAACTATAAATTCATAGATCTTTTCGCTGGGATAGGTGGTTTTCATATTGCTCTTTCAGATTATGGGGCTGAATGTGTATTTGCTTCAGAATGGGACAAATATGCGGCCGAAACATATTTTGAAAATTTTGGGACTCAACCAAATGGCGACATTACACAAATTGATGAAAAGGTTATTCCAAATCACGACATTTTATGAGGAGGATTTCCATGTCAAGCATTTTCAATTTCTGGAAAACAGAAAGGTTTTGAAGATATTCGTGGCACATTATTTTTTGAAATAGTAAGAATTGTTCACTACCATAAACCTAAGGTACTTTTTTTAGAAAATGTTAAATATTTAGAAAAACATAATGAAGGGAGAACATTAAAAACTATTATTC